>Ga0334882_1002057_pt1 | contig 21850 bp, 16 predicted proteins | sample GraSluR1_MG_5_FD_207226 | JGI IMG/M metagenome (GOLD analysis project Ga0334882, IMG submission 207226) | Sludge microbial communities from methane-producing bioreactor in Wageningen University, Netherlands - Granular Sludge_15_04-R1 | ecosystem: Engineered > Bioreactor > Anaerobic >...
ATATAGAGGCCCCCACCGTCAAAGGTTTTGTATGGCTTCTCTTTGGGCTGTAACTGCTTGACCTGAGCGTCTGTAAGGGGCATTGGGGGCATCTCCTTTGGGGGTACATGGGTATGCCCCCGATTATGCCCCCTCGTGCCCCCGGATGTCAATGGAATACCTTGGAACTCACTAGACAACAAAAAACCCGCTAACCTTGATTGGTAGCGGGTTTATGTATTGTACTAGATGTCTCTGGAATGTGATTTGGTGGAGGCGGCGGGAGTTGAACCCGCGTCCGGAAATTCTCCCCTTCTGTATCTACATGCGTAGTTTCGGGTCATAATCTTGCAGATGGCACTCACCCGAAACAAGAGAACCAGCTGCCAGCCTGAAAAGATCTCGCTCGTTACAGTTCAGACACCCGCTTCGAGCCAGCCCACAGAGTCGACGCTCCGAATCCGGCCTCGTGGGCAAAGGCCGGTGGAACGGCATCAACCGCGATTAAGCGGCGAGTGCGTAGTTATAATCGTCTGCGATTATATTTAGTTCCGCCATTTTAACGAGCCGGCAGAAACTCGGCATGCAACATAAGCTTCAATATCCCCGTCGAATCCGTTTCGCCCCCATCGTATGTTTCTAGGCGCGGTTGAACCGCGAATTTATTCATCCCGGCCGCGGCGCATGGAGCGCTCGATTTCGCGGCTGGATTCCCGTTCTTTTAGTGCGGCACGCTTATCATAGAGTTTTTTGCCGCGGGCAAGACCCAATTCCACTTTAGCCTTACCATTCCCCACAAAATATATCTTAATTGGTATTAACGCAACCCCTTTCTCGTGTAACTTACCGATGAGTTTGCGGATTTCGCGCCGATGCAACAACAATTTACGTGCACGCAAAGGGTCTTGCTGCATATTGGTGGCATAGCTGTAAGGCGAAATGTGCACATTGTACAGATACACCTCACCGTTCTTAATTTGGGCATAGCCATCGCGCAAATTAACCTTGCCCGCCCGCAGCGACTTCACCTCCGGCCCGGTGAGCACCATGCCCGCCTCCATGGTTTCCTCGATAAAGTAATCATGGAAGGCCTTCTTGTTTCTGCCAACTATTTTCTGCCCCATACGTGTCTCCGCCGCCTACATCAGGTCTCGCTCGTTACCCGCAAAGCCTCTTCCACTGTGGTCTGTCCGGCCCGCACCTTGCGCCAGGCATCCTCCCGCAGGGTGGTCATGCCTTCGCGGATGGCCACCTGTCTCAGTTCTGTATCCGTGGCCCGGTTGGCAATGAGTGTTTTCATTTGGCCAGACATGGAAAAAACCTCGAAGATGCCCATGCGGCCAAGATAGCCGGTGTTGCGACAGTGCTGACAGCCCTTGCCGCGCGAAAGCTCAATACTTTCCCTGCCGGAAACCGGGAAGCCCAGCCTGGCCAGGGTATCGCCATCCACACTGTAGGTTTCGGCGCAGTGCGGGCAAATACGCCGCACCAGTCGCTGCGCCAGTGCACCCAACATGGTGGAGGCAATCAGAAACGGCTCCAAACCCAAATCCTCCAGGCGCAGGATGGTGGAGACCGCATCGTTGGTGTGCAGGGTGGAAAGGACCAGATGCCCCGTGAGCGCAGCCTGCACCGCATGGGTGGCGGTTTCCAGGTCGCGGATTTCACCAATCATGATGATATCCGGATCCTGGCGCAGGATATTGCGCAAAATGGTGGAAAAGGTCACATCTATCTGGCTCTGTACTGCAATCTGGTTGAACTCTTCATACACCATCTCCACCGGATCTTCCACGGTGATGATATTTTTCTCTGGGGTGGCGATCTGCTTCAGGGTGGAATAGAGGGTGGTCGATTTACCGCTGCCCGTGGGGCCAGTGACAAAAACCAAGCCATGGGACGAAGCCATAAAACTGTTGTAGACCACCCGGTCGCGCTGGGAAAAACCAAGATCATCCAGGTTCTGAAAAATGACCTCCGGGTTGAGGATACGCATGACCGTTTTTTCACCAAAGGCCACCGGCACCGAGGACACGCGAACTTCCGCCTCCAACGCGCCTTCTTCGCTGCGACCGATTTTGATGCGGCCATCCTGGGGGCGGCGTTTTTCTGCAATATCCAGCCTGGCCAAACCCTTGATGCGCGAAGTGATGGCCGAATGCACTGCCTTGGGCAGCTTGTAGATGGTGTGCAACACCCCATCGATACGGTAGCGCACCACGCACATATCGCGCTTGGGCTCGATGTGGATATCACTGGCCCGTTGTTCCAGGGCATAGGTGAACAAATGGTTCACTGCTGCCTTGATATGTTGATCGGTGGAGCTGAGTTCCTGGGTGGTGGCCAGGCGAACGTATTGCTCCAGGTTACCGATATCAATGGCTGCGTTGCCCTCCATCACCCCGAACTGGGATTCCGCAGCACTAATCGAACGTTGAAAACCAAAAAACTCGGCCAGTATTTTCTTGATGTCTTCCTTGGGAGTAAGGAAAGGCACTGCCTTTACCTGGGACACCCGCTCCACATCCTCCAGCGCGAGCTGGTTGTCGGGATAATAAGTGGCCACCTGCAACACGCCATCTTGCAAGGCAAAGGGCAAAAGCAGGTGGCGGATGGCAAAGCTTTTGGGAATGGTCTTGGTGACCACGTCCATATCCAACTTGAGCGGGTCCAGCTTTTTAAAGGGAATCTTGCACGCCCGACTGACCAGCCGCAGCATCAGCTCCTCGGTAATGGGCACCGGATTGGGACCGGGAGTTTGCATGCCCAGGGAGAGAATAATGTCCACCAGGTCGGGAAAGCCCTTGTGTTGACGGTTGACATCGTCACGGCGACGGCCACCAAACTGGCGCAGCAGTTTTTGTGCCTGCCTTGCCCGATTTTGCTCGACAAATTGACGCTGACTGGGGCTCAATAACTGTTGTTGCACCAAAAGATCGAGAAAATCATTGCTGTTGAGATAAGTCATGAACAACTAAAGAAGAGAAAGGCAAACCATACCTTCGGTCGAAAAGAGCAAGGCAAAGCCGCTGCAACCAGAGCCAGGAGCGGCTGGTGTCGTTGTTCAATCAGCCCAGCCGTGGGCACCGATTAGATCAACAAAACGCACCGGGGTGATGTCGTGCACCTGCAACTCACCTTGGATCAGTTCCACCACCTGCAGCATTTGCTCAGAACGACTGCCCACCGGCATGATCAGGCGGCCCGGATCAGCCAGTTGTTCCAACAGGGGTGCCGGCACCTGCGGCCCAGCAGCGGTCACAATAATGCGATCAAAGGGAGCCTCAGCAGGCCAGCCCATGGTGCCATCGTCCAGACGAGAACTGATGTTATGGCAGCGCAGACGATCAAAGAGGCGCCGGGCACGGTTCATCAGGAGCTCAACCCGTTCCACCGTATAAACCCGGGCACAGAGTTGTGCCAACACTACTGCCTGATAGCCGGAGCCAGTGCCCACCTCCAGTACCTTTTCATGGCCCTGCAGCTCCAGGGCCTCGGTCATTAGGGCAACGATGTAGGGCTGGGAGATGGTCTGGCCGCAACCAATGGGCATGGGAAAATCGCCGTAGGCCTGCTCCTTGAAGGCATCTTCCACAAAGATGTGGCGCGGCGTTTGTCGCATGACTTCCAACACGCGCACATCCTCAATGCCGCGGGCCAGAAGCTGCTCCTGAATCATTCGTTCACGGTTGATGGTAAAGGAAGACAAGGACAGCACCACTACTATTCCCAGGTATAATGCTTGACCCAATCACGGTCTTTTTCATTGAAGTTGCGGAAAACCACGTCCTGCACCACCTCTCCTTGTATAGTGAGGATAATCATCTCATAGCCGCTGGGCCCCACCATGGAGCCAAGTACCGGCATCTTTCCCCAAAAACTGATCGTGTCTTCCGAGTAAACATACTCCTTGACCCCCGGCGACACCTCACGAATTCCCTTGGGTTCGCCAAGGTACTGATGCACTTCGGTGAGTGTGGTCACGCCCGGCTGAATCAGCGCGACATCAGAGGCCAGATGCCGCACCGGCTTGGAATAGCAACCGCCCAGTAGCACAAGCAGCAGCGTGGTAAGCAAGAAGAGAGTGGAGCGTTTCATGGTATCTCCGAGGGTACGGGAAAAACAAAAATGGATGTGTTCCTATAGCTCGAACACATCCATTTTTCAAGATGAGACTCAATTCCCTGCCCAAACCCCTGCCTTGGGGATGAATCAACGGAACAGTGCTTACTCGCCTGCGGCTCGTTCGAGAATACGGTAGTTGCGCCGCACCATCTCCATGGGATCTACCTCCAAACCAGCCTGGATCTTGGCGTTGTCGTGCACCTGCCAGGCCAGATCCGCGGCAAAGTCCGCATCGACCTGCCTGAGCGCAGCCAGTTTCTTGATAAGCGGGCTGGTCGCATTGATTTCCATGTCTTTCTTGCCGCCCATACCAAAGGCGCCATCCTGACCTGAAGCCTTGAGCAGACGCTCCATGGAGGAGGTCATATAACCATCCACATTGACAATCATGGCTGGACTATCCACCAAGCGCTGCGAGGGTTTCACCGCCTGCACCTGTTCGCCCAGTACCTCCTTCATCCAGGCACAGAGCTGCTCCACCGCCTCTGAAGACAAGGACTCTTCCTGCGGGGTTACGGTGGTGCCCTCTTCGTCTTTTTGCACCACAGCCTTGGATAAATCCAAGTCAGCGCGGTCAGCAGACACCAGTTTCTTGTCGCGGTAGGAGCCCAGATGGTTGAGCACAAAATCATCAATGGGTTCCAGGGTGTAGAGAATCTCCACACCTTTTTTGCGGAACATCTCCACATAGGGTCCGCCTTCCACGGCAGCGCGGCTGGGACCATTGATGTAGTAGATGCTGTCCTGGCCCTCGCTCATTCGGTTGACATAGGCATCCAGAGACACCATTTCATCCGCTTTGCCAGCCGAAGACTCAAAGCGCAGCAGCTTACCCAACTCTTCCCGATGCTCAAAATCCGAGGTAATCGCCTCTTTGATGAAGATACCAAAGGTGTGCCAGAATTCCTGGTACTTGGCTGGATCGTTCTCAGCCTCTTCATTGAAAAATTTGATGATCCGCCTGGTCAACACCCGGCGCAGCTTGAGCACCAACGAGTTGTCCTGCAGAGCTTGCCGGGAGATATTGAGGGGCAAATCTTCGGAATCCACTACCCCCTTGAGGAAGCGCAGCCACTCCGGCAGGATGTTTTCACTGTGCTGATCGATCAGCACCTTCTGGCAGTAGAGGTTGACACCCGGTGGCATACGGCCCATGCCCAGCATTTCGAAATTCTCCTTGGGCACATACAAAAGCGCCTGGATAGCCAGGGGTGCGTCAGCAGTGAAATGAAAACGGTAGAGCGGCTCATCCGTGGCATTGCCGATGAACTTGTAGAACTCGTTATATTCTTCGTCCGTAATTTCACCTTTCGAGCGGGCCCAGATGGCCTGCACGGTGTTCACCTTCTTGCCCTCCACCTTAACCGGAAAGGGAATAAAGGTGGAATACTGCTGAATGATGCGTTCGATGGTGAACTTGCTGGCGTAGTTGTGGGCGTCTTCCTTCAGTTCGATGATAATCTTGGTACCCCGGTGCAAACCCGGACAAGGGCTGATGGTATAGGTCCCTGCACCGTCAGAGGCCCATTCGTGCCCCTCTTCGCCACTGGCCGGACGGCTTTGCACTCGAACCATTTTGGCGGCCATGAAGACAGAGTAGAAGCCCACGCCAAACTGGCCAATGATATTGACATCCTTTTGGGCTGCTTCAGCCAGTTGTTCGAGAAACTGGCTGGAGCCGGAATGGGCAATGGTGCCCAGGTTGCTTTCCAGTTCATCCTTGCTCATGCCGATGCCGGTATCAGTAATGGTCAGGATGTGTTTTTTGTCATCACAGTCGATGGTGATTTCCAGGGGAACATGTGCATCGAATTCCACCTTTTCCACCAAGCTGTAGTGACGGAATTTCTCCAGGGCGTCGGCAGCATTAGACACCAGCTCACGTACAAAGATATCCCGCTCGGTGTAGAGCGAATTGATAACGATATCCAGAACCTTTCTGGTTTCCGCCTGAAAATGTTTCGTTTCGACTTCTGCAGCAGCCATGCACAACTCCTTTTGTGTACAGATCTATGAATGAGGAAGCCGGAGGCCCGTGCATAGAGGTTGGCGATCCGGCATCATGTTCCTTCCATTTATCGATGCAAAATGGTAAACATACTTGCATTTATGTCAAGAACAGGTCGGGTTTGCCACTCAGCTCTGCGCCCGCCATGCCTCAAGCTATGTGGAGTATGAATTTAACTAAAGTTGATATCTGCATTGTTGGTGCAGGCATAAGCGGCCTGGCCGTGGCCACGTTTTTACGCAGGGAACAACCTGCACGTTCTTTGTGTGTGCTGGAACAAGGCAATCGTCCCGGCGGCGCCATCCGCAGCTATCACAGCCAGGGCTATCTGGCAGAATGGGGCCCGCACGGTTTTCTGGATAATCGCCAAGAGAGCAGAGAACTCATTGCCCTGGCCGAGCTGGAAAACGACCAACTCAGCGCGCCGTTGGGCCGCTTTGTCCGCCACCTCTGCCTGGGCGGCCGCCTGGTCATGGTGCCACAAACTCCATCGCGTATTGTGCTGGCTCCGCTCATGAGCTGGCGCAACAAATTTCGCCTTCTGGGCGATTTGTGGCGCCCCTATTATACCGGTGATGCCGGTGAGCCCACGGTGGCCCAGTGGGTGGAGCATCGCTTTGGCCCGGCCATGCTGCCCTTTGCCGATGCAGTGTACACCGGCACCTATGCAGGGGATATCAAAAGATTGCGCATCGACGGGGTGATGCCAGGTTTGCGCGAGCTGGAAAAAAAACACGGCTCTGTGCTACGCGCGCTCTTCAGCAGAATGCGAGCCCGCAGGCGGGAACGGCAAACTACAGGCGCAGTGCAACCTGGTCTGCCCGCCATGACCAGTTTTGCCGCAGGTATGGAGCAATTTCCCTTGGCCCTGGCCAAGCCCTTACAGGATGCCCAGCAGCTCCATCTGCAGACTGCGGTACAAACTCTCCAACCAGATCAAGATGGATGGCTGCTGGCCACAGAACACAAAAGATACCGCTGCCAGCACCTGGTGCTGGCCCTGTCGATTAACACCAGTCTGCAGCTGCTCACTCAAAGTCTTACCGAGCTGTCTCCACCGACCAAAGCCCTGCCCGAAGCCCGCATCCACAGTGTGCTGTTGGGTTTTGGCCCAGAAGCTGCCATACCTTTTGGCTTTGGCTATCTGGCCCCGGAACAGGAACAGCGCTTTGCATTGGGTGCGCTTTTTTCCACCCACATGTTTCCCGGTCGCGCGCCTGGCAATAGCCAACTTCTGGAAGTTCTGGTGGGCGGACGCCGCCATCCAGAACGTCTGCAACTCTCGGATAGCGACATGATCGAGCGCGCCTTTGCAGATGTCAGCCAGCTCATGGCTTTACCCAAAAAACCTAGTTTTACGGCGGTTCTCCGTCCCGAGGCAGGCATCCCCCAACCAGAGGAATCCTACAGCAGCTTGCTGGCCTGGCGCGACCAGCTAAAAAAAATCCATGCCAATCTGCATGTTCTGGGTTTTGGCTGGCAGGGTATTGGCCTTAACGAAATGGTGCGGGAAGCAAAATTTCTGGCCATGGAATTGGCTGCCCGTCCCGTGAATCCAGCTCATGAAGTGAAAGGAATTTACGTATAACCGGTGCTGCGTACATCTGTTTTTTTGACAGATGTTTATGTAAAGACAGATAGTTATGTAAATATTGAAGGTTTATCCGTTTGATAGAAGTGATCCAACTTTACACAAGGAGAGTAAAAGATGTACATCGGCAGCATCATGCGTACAGAGCTGATCACGGTTTCCCCCAAGACTTCCCTGGTGGAAGCCAGGGATCTTCTGGATCAAAACAATATCGATCATCTGCTGGTGGTAAAAAACGGCAAGCTGGTCGGCGTGCTCTCCGACCGCGATCTCAAGCAGAATTGGGCTTCTCCTGCCACCACCTTGAGCGCACACGAATTGGCCTATCTGCTACAAAAGTTGACCGTTGACATGATCATGGTGCGAACCGTGGTCACCGCCACTCCAGACACCACCATCGAGCGAGCTGCCTATATCATGCAAACCCATGACATCAGCTCACTGCCAGTGACGGCTAACAGCGACCTGGTGGGCATTGTTACCAGCACCGATGTCATGGGTGTTTTGCTGGACGCCATTGGCATGAGCGAAGACAGCATCAGATTGAGCCTCTTTATCGACGACCAAATTGGTCGCCTGGCCAAGGTGACGGCTGCACTCAGCGAAGCACAGATCAACATTCAGAGCTTTTTTTGCTACCCTGTGGCCGGCCACTGCGGCATCAGCCAGTTGGTGATCCGGGTAGACAAAAAAGATGGGGAACAGGCCAAAGAAGCCTTGGCCAGCAAAGGTTTCAAGGCCATGACCAAGTACTCTGCAGATATCAGCTCCTTTTTACCCTCGGCTCCAGGGCAGTGAGGTTGCTCCGCCTGCAAAGTCCTCACTGAGGCGGCGACGAGCAGGAGCCGATGGTGTACTGCTTCACCGGCATGCCGCTCGCATCCAGAAGCGGCCGGCCAGAGCCATCGAGTACGGTGCGTTCCCAGCGGCAGAGTCCGGGTGGTACTGCTGGAGGATAGGAGTACACGGGCTGGGTGCTATACCTCGGGGCATACGGGGCATAGCCTGGCTGGCTGAAGGGCTGGTCCAGTACGAAGGGCGGATCAACAACAAAGGGTGCAAAGATATGGCCCAGGGAAAGCTCGCCCAGTCCGCCCCAGAATGCAGCGCCTCTGGAATGGAAGTCGCGCGAAACACCAAAATAGACATTATCGGCAGGGCTGTAGCCGAGGGAACCGGAGATACGGCTCAGGGCCGCATCGGGCAGGAGGAATAGGCCAGCAAGGCCCACGGGCAGGGCAAGGGCGATTATTTTTTTCATTGGTATCACCTCGTTGGTTGCGATCTGTAGGGATCCTGAGCTGATAGTGTGCCGCGAAGCGCCTGCTGCGACACAGGAACCAATCCACAGTATAGTCATTTCCGCCCGGCCATGCAGGCTTATGCTGCTCTTTTTGCCCGCTGCCACTCCTGAAAGAGCAGGGAGGCCACAATCAGCACCAGGCCGATGAAGGTGGCGCTGTGGATGGCCTCGCCCACGATCAGGCGCAGGAAGATCAGGGAAAGGAACGGAGTGCAGTAGATGAGGTTGCCGATGCTGGCAGCACTTTTTGCCCGCTTAAGCGCGCTGAGCCAGAGGACAAAGGTAAGCCCCATTTCAAAAAGGCCCACATAGATCAGCGACGGAACGGCTTGCAGGGGTGGCAGTTCGATGCCGCCAAAAAGCGGTACTGCCAGGATTATGCAGACCAGGGCCGCGCCAAAACCGAGAAAGAGCTGCGCTACCGGATCCTGGTTGCTGCGGGCATTCACCAGCCAGAACACTGCCCAAATCAGGGTGGAGGCAGCGGCAAGGATCAGGCCCAGCCCGTTAAGCCCGCCAAAGCTGGTCAGCTCGCCCTTGGTGGCAATGATAATGGCCCCGAAAAAACTCACTGTCACGGCCGCCAGTTGCGAGCGGCTCAGGTGCTGTCCCAAAATGGGTACAGACAGCAGGGTGAGCACCAGGGGCCAGCCATAGTTGAGCGACATGGCGATCTGGCCGGGCAAAAGACTGTAGGCCTTAAACAGGACAATGTAGTATAAAAAAGGATTGAGCAGGCCCAAGAGCAGGGCATGGCGCATTTCCTTGGCTGGCAGGCGGGCGATGGCACCGAGCTTGCCCTGCACAGCCAAAAGGGCAAATAAGAAGAGAAAGGAGATCAGGCAACTATAGGCCAAAAGGGTAAAGGGTGTAATCCAGGCCAGGGCCAATTTGAAGGCAGAGGCAGCTCCGCCCCAGAAGAGGATGGTCAGGCCGGTGAAGAGGTAGGCGCTGTACTGTTGTGGCTGCATATTTTTCTTTTATCTCAATTCCATACCAAGTTCTATCTGTGCCGGTTGCAGAAAATAGGTCACAAAACGTACCTGTATATTTGCCAGCCTCGTTCTTCCTCGCCTTCTTGATAGCATTTTTAGCGCCGAATTGGAACGCGCAGGCCAGGCAGGACAAAAACGCCGCCTCCATGGGGGGTAGATGGAGGCGGCGCATGCACGCAGTCTCTGTCAAGAAACCGCGTTGGTCTGGGATGGCAATCAGTCGAATTCCGGGGAGCGTTCGCCCAGGTTGCCGTAGCGGTGATAGTTGTTGCAAATGGCTTGTTGCTGGAAGTACTGCAGCAGTTCCAGCCGTCCTTCCATGTACACCGGGGTTCTGGCAATGTATGCGCCAGTCTTGGCCGCAGCCGCATAGACATTAGCCGGCACTCGCTCAGGTGCGGCATAGCGCAGGCGGCCCGCTTTGCTCAGCCGGGCGGCCAGTTCCTCGTCGCTCTCCTTCTCCACGGTCACCAGTTGCCGCAGTTCGCGGCCATAGCGGCTCTGCAGGAAGCGGAGCACATCGTTGTCCAACTCCGGCGGCAGACTTACCACAGTTTCACAGCCGGCAATGAGGGCGGCGCAAACCCTGGTCAGGGTTTCAAAGAGGCTGTCGTCTGCATGCAGGCGCACGCAGACCCGCTCCACCGGCAAGTAGCGCAAAAGGTTATTCTGACCGCGCAGGTGAAAGTAGTCTTGCTCCATCTTGTACATGGTTTGGGCCCGGTAGACACAACTGATGATGGCCTGGATGGCCTTGTCCAGATCCTCTTTATACTGCTGCAGCTTGCCCCACTGCAGAAGCAGGCGCCACTCCCTGGCCAGTTGCAGCAGGCGGTGGTTTTCGGGCAGTACCCCGGCAGGCGGGGCTGAGACTTCCTCGATATCCATGAACTGGGTCACATATTCGAGGCTCCCTGCCTTGAGCCCAGGACCAAAGGCGGATTTGCCCATGCCGCCAAAGGGTTGACGCAGCACAATGGCGCCGGTGGTGCCCCGGTTGATGTAGAGGTTGCCGGCAAAGACCGTGTTCTTCCAGCGCTGCTGCTCGCGCGGATCCAAGCTTTCCAGGCCGCTGGTCAGGCCGTAGCCGGTCTGGTTGACAAAGCTGACTGCCTCATCCAGGTCTTTGGCCCGCATCACGCCCAAAACCGGGCCGAAAAATTCGGTCATGTGGGTGTAGGAGCCGGGGCGCACCCCATACTTGACGCCTGGCGACCAGATGGCCGGGTTGCCGTCCACCATGGCAGGCTTGATCACCCACTCCTCGCCCGGTTCAAGGCTGGTGAGCCCGCGCTCCAGATCGCCGCTGGGCGGCTTGATCAGCGCGGCCAGTTTGTTGCTTAAGCTCCAGGCCGGGCCCACCTTCATGCTGGCCACCGCATCGGCCAGCTGCCGCTTAAAATGCAGGTCATCATAGATGCTTTCCTCCAAAATAAGCAGGGAAGTGGCGCTGCACTTCTGGCCGCAGTTGGAAAAGGCGGAGTGGAGCACGTTTTTAATGGCCTGATCGCGGTCAGCCATGTCGGTGACAATGGTAGCGTTCTTGCCACCGGTTTCCGCGGCCAGGTAGACGCCGGGCGTTTCCTGCAAAATGCGCAGCCCGGTTTCGGTGCCGCCGGTGAGGATAATGAAATCCACCAACGGGCTGGAGGTCAGCTTGGGCCCCACCTCAGCGCCCGAGCAGGGCACGAACTGCAACGCCTTCTTCGATACTCCGGCCTGCCAGAAGCACTGGCAGAGCTGCCAGGCATTGAGCACCGCATCAGAAGAGGGTTTGAAGATAACGGTGTTGCCTGCGGCCAGAGCGGCACTTATGCCGCCGCAGGGGATGGCGATAGGGAAGTTCCAGGGTGAAATAACCAGGCCCACGCCCTTGCCCTGCAGCTTGAGATTGGGCATGGCATCGAACTTGGCCACGGAATAGGGGTAGAATTCGGCAAAATCAATGGCCTCCGACACTTCCGGGTCGGCCTCGGTAAAGACCTTGCCGGTGCTGGCTGCTGCCGCACCGATAAGATCACCGCGCGCCTCCCTGAGCGCCATGGCCACCTTGGCGAGAATTTCATGGCGCTGGCGCACGCTCAGTTTGCGCCAGCCATCCGGGTCATCCTTGGCCACCTTGAGGGCCAGTTCCGCATCCTCGCTTGAGGCCAGGGCATAGCGGGCCACGGTAACGACTGCTTCATGCTGGTTTGGGTCGAGGCATTCCTTGATGGTGCGGCCTGCAAAGAGCTCTTCGCCGTTGATCACCACCGGAATTTCCAGAGGTGCATCTTCCGGCTTTTTCATCCACTTGGCCCGAATACCCTCGGCCCAGCGGCGGTTGGCCGCCAAAGACCAGTCCGTATCTGCCTCGTTGATGAATTTGCCGCGATGGTAGGTGGAAACCGCCGCATCAAACTGTTCGCTACCACGATCCTGAATGCGATTGGGCGTGCTCTGGGCCTGGTCAATGGCCTTGCAGGAGCGTAGAAACCCTTCCTTCAAAAAATTCCACTCAGCCGAGCCCACCTGCAGATCCGGCGAGTAGCGCAGGAAGTTTTCCGGGGCAGTGTTTTCATCCAGCCGGCGGATCAGGTAGCCAATGGCGTTGATGAACTCATCCTTGCTGGCCACCGGCGCATAGAGCAAAAGATCGCCCGCACTTTCCTGCAGGGCGCGGCGCACATGGTCGGCCATGCCCTCCAGCATCTCGAAGTGGAAAAAATCATTCACCCCGTTTTCCCGGGCCAGTACCGCTGCATAGGCCAGCTCAAAGAGGTTGTGCGAGGCAATGCCCAAATTGACCGCGCGGATATTGTCCGGCTCCATGCCAAAGCGCACCATGCGCTTGTAGTTGGCATCCACTTCAAGCTTGTTGTCGTAGGGGGCCAGCGGCCAGTTGTTCAGGGAGGATTCCAGCTTCTCCATCTCCATGTTTGCGCCCTTGACAATGCGCAGCTTCACCGGTGCGCCGCCCTTGGCCACCCGTTCCTTGGCCCAGGCGGTCAGTTTCTTTTGAATTTCGAAGCTGTCGGGCAAATAGGCCTGCAGTACGATACCGGCGGAGTGGTCGAAAAATTCTTCCTGGTCCAGGGTGGCCACAAAGACCGCGTAGGTGATATCCAGATCGCGGTATTCCTCCATATCCAAATTCACGAACTTGGGCACCTTTTCGCCGCTGGGGCGGGTAAAGTAGTGCTTCTTGGCGGCCCGGTAGATGGCCGAGAGCCGCTCTTGCAGGGTGGCCACGGTTTCGTCAAAGGCGAGCGAGCTAATTTGCGAGTAGATGGTGGATATCTTGATGGAGATATATTCGATATCCGGGTCTTCCATGTCCTTAATATAGGTGGTTTTGCGATGGGCCGACTCCTGCTCGCCCAACACCGCCTCGCCCAGGTGGTTAATGTTCATGCGCACGCCCTGATCAAAGCGCTTTTTCAGGTGCTGGTGCAGGGCCTCGTGTTCGCCGGGGATAATGGCTCGGCTGCTGCTGGAGCGCATCTGCTCGATCAGTTTGGGCACGGTTAAAGAGGAGAAGTGGCGGCCAAGGCCGACAAACATCTGGATGGCCAGTTTTTCCACCCGGCTGAAGAATTCGGGCACACCCTCTTCCTGCAGGAGGTTACTGATTTGGTCTGCCACCCGTTTGGGATTGTTGGAGCGGAAGCTCTGGTCAATCAGGCGGCTTAACAACACCTTGTCCTTCGGGTGGGTGAGCAGTTGCTTCATCTGCTCTTGAATGTGTTTTTCCTCCTTGGTGAGGAGCTGGTTGGCACGGGTCTGCCACTGCTCGGCCAGAGTAATGGCCTGATCGATGTGCTGCTGGGAGAGGCTCATGGTGTTCCCTTTATTTGTTGATGGGTTGAAAGGGGTGTATCGGTGCCGGGCCACGGGGTTCAGCGTCTTTGCTCCTGCATGTAGGAGGCAAAACGGCGCACATGGCCGCGCATCAAATCAGCTGCCTCCTCGGCTTTTTGGTTGATGACAGCGGCGCAGATGGCCTTGAGGTCCTGGCAATTCTCTTCCATAACCTCGCTGCCGGCCTTAAGAAACATGTTGTAAAAGTGGTGGATGTTGGCGTGGATGCTGCCCAGCACGTAGTCGTAGAGCGGATTGGCGCTGGCGCGGGCAATGGCCTGGTGAATGGCTTCATCCGCCCGCACAAAGGCATCCCACTGGGCAAGGCCCTGTTCCTGGAGCCTGCTGGCTTGCACCAGCAGCCCTTGCAGTTCGGTAATGCCTTCTGGGGTGATGCGGCGCGCCGCCAGATACGCGGCCGAACTTTCGATCGCGGCCCGAAACTCTTCCAGGTGTTCAAGGGAAATATCGTTTGAGCGCAAAAGCATGCTCAGGTTTTCCGCCATCAGGGTGCTGCCTGCGCCCTGCACATAGGCTCCGCCACTTGCACCCAGGCGTATTTCGATAAGCCCCTTCTGCTCCAAAATACGCAGGGCCTCGCGCACCGTACCCCGGCTGGTGTGCAACTGCTCGCACAGCTCCCGCTCTGCGGGCAGGCGTGTGCCCACCGGAATCTTGCCATCGAGTATGGCTGCCTGTATCTGCTCAACCACGTCTTCGTAGACGCGGTTCTGTCTGGCCCTGCGAAAAAGTGTGCCCACGTGCGTTGGTGAGTTGTGGTTTCTGGAAGTATAGCATTATAATGGTTTAACCATTAGTGCGCAAGCGCATACACGAGCAAATCAGAACGTGTTCATAGATCAAGAAAGCAACTAGATAGCGCACACGCGGGTAAATGGATCAACCAACCGTTTTTACGTGACTCTCAGACAGTATAATAAGTCATGGCCGGATTATTGCACACAACAGATCAACAAAATGCCGCCCCCAACATCCATCTGGCCCAGCATGGCATGGTAGCAGCCTGTTACCATGTAACCACCGGCAAACCGCCCCAGGCGCGCAACACTTGTCCTGTGGCATTACCTTCCACTGCCTCTACGTAAAATTGGGCTGCTTCCTCGGCAGTGACCAAACCTCTGCCCTGCCGCCCAGGTTCAACAACAGGGGCAGGGCTCACCACATTGAGGCGGATACCGCGCTTGAGCAACGGAGCGGCAGTGCGGACAAAAGCGTCAATGGCCGCATTTAGCGGGCTTGTGGCACTGCTCATTGGATGCGGATAGTGACTCAGAAAGCCGCTGGTAAAAACAAACACTCCCCTGTCGCAAACAAATTGCTCTCCCAGCCTGAGCAGACGTATCTGGCTAAGGAACTTACGCTCAAAGCCATAACGATAGTCCTGTTCCTCAGTCTCATACAGGGGCTTAAACACACTGTCGCTGCCAACAACCGAAATCAAGGCATCAAATTGGCCGACCTGTTCGAACATGGCCTGCACGGCTGCAGGATCGGTGTAATCGCATTGCACATCACCGCTGCGGGAACCGACGCGCACTATATCGTGATTGCGGGCAAGTATGCTCACCACTTCCTTACCAATAGTACCTGCAGCACCAACAATGATTATTTTCATCTGGTATTCCTCAAAGCAAAAAGAAAAACCAAGTGGAGTTGATACAAGGAGATTTGTAGAGCACAAAGCTCATCAACCCGACCATTGATTGTACAGAAAGCCGTGCGCCGCACATTACACCCAAAAACAAAACCGCCAGGACGGTAGTCTTCCGTAGCTGGCGGTTTCGTTTATCCACGCCTTTGCGCGGTTCGGTTATGAGCTAGTTATGAACGACCTTGCATCGCCCGCACCCGTTCGCAGATGCTGTCTGGATCCAGTCCTTGATGCGGTATCTGTTCACTCAAACCGCCCGCACCCTCTTTCCATGATCCCATGCACCCGTATTTTGGAGAATAACCGCGCTCAAGCAGCCAGGAACCAAGGCGAACCCCCAACCCTGTCTTCAGATTCTGCGATTCCACCACCAGCACCATGGGGCTTGCACCCAGGCGGGCAAGCATGCTCTCGTCGGTCACGTTGAGCACCGGTTTATTGACAAGTCCAATGGCAAGCCCCTTTTCCCGCAGTTGCTCCACTGCATGCAGGGCTCGATACAACATTTCGCCATAGGACACAATATAGCCATCTTGCCCCTCACGGATGATTTCGTCCTCATCGGGCTGGAAAGAATATCCTTCCCCAAAGAAGTGCTCGCCCTGTTCGTTGAGGATGAAGGGCGTGGCCGAACGGGTGGAATAGATAAAGCGCAGGCCCGGATTCCAAAAAACAGATTCCATGATTGCCCGCAACTGCAGGGCATCGGCCGGGAAGTACAGGCGGGTATGGTCACCCTCGGCCAGACCATTGTCGGCAAAGAAGTTGTTGATCCCAAAATGACAGGTGTTGTCGGCCATTTCATCCACACCTGAATGGGAGAAATGGGCGAGCACATTGGCCTGATTGAGCCGGGCCATGGTAATTTCAGAGATGACCATCTCCTGGAAGGCAGAAAAGGTGCCGAAAATACCTTGCCGACCGGGCTCGCTCCCAAAGCCGGCGGCCACGGAGAAGTTGTTGCGCTCCATGATGCCACCATGCACGTACAACTGGGGAAAGGCCTTGCGTATATGGTGCAGGCCACAGGAACCCTCCAGATCCGAGTCGACCACCAGCACCCGGCTCGCCGGATTCTCCTGTTTGTTCAGCAGATCCACCACGATCTTGCCAAATTCATCCCGATTTTTGGTGTTCTCGCTACTGCTGCCCAGGTACGTCTTTTGTTCGGTTTTGGCTGGTTTGTGTTGCAAAAGTTCAACCGCCTTCCCATGCCCCTGGCTCTTCAGATAATCCACCGCCAAATCCACGGCAATGACATCATGTCCCTTGGTCGAACCTTCAATACCCGGTACACCTGGGGCCATAGGCCGCTTGATCACCAATGCCACCGGGCCCGGTGTGGTGATGGCCTGATGGATGTGGGCATAGAGGCTGTTGAACTCCTCACCGTCACAGATAAGGGTGGCAAGACCATGGCCAGCAAGGGTGCGCCCCAAGTCATAGCCGGGCATATAATCGTAGGGATGTCCGGCGATCGTTACATTGTTGTCGTCGATCAATAGCTTCACGTTGAGCCCACGGGCCACGGCATAGCGGGCAGCTTCAGCATCATCGCCCTCCTGCTGGGAGCCATCGCTGCCAAAGAGGAACAGAATCTTATCAGGGTTTGCCTCGGCCACGCCATTCACATAGCTCCACAAATGTCCCAAGCGGCCAGAGCTAAAAAAAATACCCGACTGTTCATGGCGCTCCGGATGACCATAGAGGCCGTGCCCGTATTCGCGGTAATGCAAAAGCGACTCCACCGGTGCATGGCCGTTCAACACCGCCATGATGTATTGCATGGCCACGCGGTGACCAGCTTCATCGAACAACACCGGATAGCAGTTGTCCATGCCCTTTATAAAGGCATCGGCAATCAGCACCTCGGGGATAATGCTATAGGCGCCGCCGGTGTGCCCACCAAGTCCCTTGGTGTTGGCCAGGGCAGTGAAAAAAACAATACTGTCCCGTACCAGCTTGATGTTGCGCTGTAAGATTTGGTGGCGCTCATCGCCCAGTGTATTTTCTTGAATGGTGAAACGAAGGGGGCTGAAATCGGTGAGATCGATTGGAAATGACATGGCTCTCCTCGGGGATGTATGCAAAATGATGCACCCAGGGTGCAGCAGTATGACCCGCTCACAAGTACCAGATAGACGCTGTCCCGCGCAAGGGTGAATCCCTGCCACTGCAGGGAAGACGCCTTGTTGTGACCATCCAGGCCAAGTCAGCGGCTCACGGTTCTTTCTGCTCTTCTTTCTTGATTTTTCCCGGGCAAACCACCATAGTGCCTGTGGTATGTATTATTTACACCCTCGGCAGTAGTTCCCTTTCTTCTTTACATTGAAAACTTATATTATCTGACTTGATAATGGGCTAAGCCGTTTGAAGCATTGCACTGGCACTGCTGCTTGGTGTGCAACGGCTTGCAAACAGAGATGAACCAAGGAGGAATTCTTGCTCATGGATAAGGAAGAACCGCCATCAGCGCAGACGCCCGCGCCTGAGGACGATGTTGCCGGTAAATCCCTGATGGACAAGATACGCACCATGTTTGGTCTGCGTGGCGGGCCCGACACCACAGAAGAGCTGGAACAGGAGATACAGGAACTGCTGGAGGAAGGAGAGGAGCAGGGCCTGATCAGCGTGCACGAAGAACAACTCATTACCTCCATTTTCAACTTCCGCGCAACCCTGACCTCCGAAATTATGACACCCACGGCGGAAATCGTTGCCGCTGAACGGAACACACCCATAGCCGAAATCATTCGTCTGATCAACGAAGAGGGCTACACCCGCATTCCCATCTACAAAGATACCCTGGACCATGTGCTTGGGGTATTGCACGCCAAGGACCTGCTGCGTCTCTGCAGTTCCGGCAGCGAGCAACCGCAGGATATCGAGGAAATCATCAAGCCCTTGCCCCACATTGCAGAATCCAAACCCATCACGGAATTGCTGCGGGAATTTCAAACCAACAAGACGCACATGGCCATGGTGACCGACGAATTTGGCGGTGTGCGCGGCCTGATCACCTTGGAGGATATCATCGAGGAAATCGTCGGTGACATTGACGACGAATACGACACCGATGAAAGTGGCATCAAAGTGGTGGACGAACACACCGTTATTGTCGATGCCAAGGTGGATGTTGAATACGTGGAACAGCATTTTGGCATTGACATGCCTGAAGGACCCTATGAATCCATTGGCGGCTTCATTATCCTCCGTCTGGGCAAAGTACCGGAAACAGGTGCGGTCTTGCAGGAAGGGCTGCTCACCTTCAGAGTTTTGAGTGCCGATGCACGCCGGGTAAAATCGGTGCGCATCACCAAGGAATAAATATGCCAACAGGGTCAGACACCGCTGGAGAGCTTCAGAAAAATCCAAGGACACCGTCTTGGCAGCGGGCAGGTGCGGCCGTGGTGGTGGCACTGTGTACAGCCCTGCTCTACAACCTGGCCATGCCCGGCTTAAGTGCCCCAGATGCCCCTGGTTTGGCCAGCCTAAACAGCTGGTGGCCGCTGCTGTTCTTCTGCCTCGTCCCCCTGCTCCTGCTTGTCCCACAGTTGCGTCCGGCTCAGGCTGCTGGCGCTGGTTTTTTCTTTGGTCTGGTCGTCCATGGCGGCCAACTCCTTTGGATTCTCATTGTCCTTGGCCGCTACGGCGGCCTGCCGCTGTGGCTGAGTATACCGGCGCTTTTTTTGCTGGCCGCGTATATGGCGTTGTACAGTGCGCTCTTTTGCCTGTTCCTCTCTTGGCTGCTCAATGGTGCGACCAGTTATCCCCACCCCGGCACCCGTACCTTTATCCGTCTTTGGGCCCCTCCCCTGCTCTGGACAGGGCTGGATGCCCTGCGCGGTGTGCTCTTTACCGGTTTTCCCTGGATGGATCTGGGCTACGGCCTTTTCCGGCAACCGCAGCTCCTGCTGTCGGCAGACCTTGGTGGCCACCATCTGCTCACCTTTGTTCTGGTGCTGATCAATGCGGCCTTTACCTTGCTCGTTGTCGTGGCCTGGCGCCGCCAGCCACTCCTGCTGCGGACAGCGCTACCATCTTTGGCCGCAGCAGGCTGTCTGCTGCTTGCCTTGGGGATTTATTCTTTGTTGCGCTCAGTGGAAACCAGCAGTGAAATGGCGGCAGCAACGCAAATAAAAGTAGGCGTGGTCCAGGGTAATATCGAGCAGGATGCCAAATGGACAGAAAACATGAAAAACGCCACTGTGGAGCGCTATCTCCGCCTTTCCCGCAGCCTGACCAAGGAAACAGCGGAACTGGATGTGCTTGTCTGGCCGGAAACCGCCCTACCCTTTTATCCACAGGACGATCCCCTTGCCAGCCGGGTGGCTGCCTTTGCTGCTTCAGGCACACGGCTCCTCACCGGCGCACCTCTGTACCGCATTGAGGAAAATCAGGCCGGTAGAACCGTGCACCACTACAACGGTGCTCTGCTCTTTGGTACAGACGGCAAGGTGGATGGAGTCTACAACAAACAGCACCTGGTACCCTTTGGTGAATACGTACCGCTCAGGCATATACTTTTTTTCCTGGAACCGCTTGCCGTCAGCATCGACGACTTTACTCCAGGTCGGGCCAAGGGACCACTAACCAGCGGCAACCTGCATCTGGGGGTTCTCATCTGCTACGAGTCCATCTTTCCGACCATAGCCCGCGACACCACAGCCCTTGGCGCCAACGTGCTGGTCAACATCACCAATGACGCCTGGTATGGTCGCTCCAAGGCACCGGTGCAGTCCCTGGCCATGGCAGTACTGCGAGCAGTGGAAAATCGCAGGGCTTTGGTGCGCTCGGCAAACACCGGCATCAGCGGTTTTATCGATCCACTCGGCCGCACCAGCGAAGAAAGCGCCATTTTTACCGAGGCCGCGGCTGTGGCCAGCATGCCCCTAATGCAGTCGCGCACGGTCTTCACCCGCATTGGCCATCGTTTCGGCCTGCTCTGCGCCCTGCTTATCCTGCCCCTTATCCTCCCCCAGTTTCTGCGCCAACTGGCCAAAAACGGGAAAACACCTCCGTTAGGTAAGGTTCCCGCGAAAAAAGTAGCCAGGTCTTGAGTTGTTTTCCTTTTCTGTTTATTATGGAAGACTGCTTTTTTGTTATAATTGGGTACAATTACGAGGTGAACCATGGCAGATATCACAGAATCCGCAGAATCCAAACAACTCCTGAGCAATCTCAAGGGCCGCATGCTGGCCCTGAAGGAGCATCTTTGACTTGGATAACAAGCGAGAACAAATAGAACTGCTGGAACGGCAAACCTTAAGCCCAGGTTTCTGGGACGATCAGAACAAGGCCAAACAGGTGCAACGGCAGTTGGGCCAACTGCAGGATCTGCTCGGTATCTGGGAAAAAAATTATATCGACCTAGAAGACACCGAACTGCTCCTGGACATGGCCATTGAGGAACGGGACGATGACAGCTACCAGGATGTGGTGGGAAGTCTCGCCGGCCTGCGTGAACGCATCGACACGGTTGAACTGGAATGCATGTTTACCGGCGAGCACGATGCCAACAACGCCATTCTCACCATCCACGCGGGTGCAGGCGGCACTGAGGCGCAGGACTGGGTAGGCATCCTCATGCGCATGTATTTGCGCTGGGCCGAGGCCCGGGGTTTTAAAACCGACATCCTCGACCTGCTGCCCGGAGAAGAGGCAGGCACCAAAAACGTGGTTATGCTCGTCAAGGGCAAGAACGCCTATGGCCTGTTGCGCTCAGAGTTGGGTATCCACCGGCTGGTGCGTATCTCGCCCTTTGATTCCAGCGGCCGGCGACACACCTCCTTTGCCTCGGTGATGATCATGCCGGAGCTGGACGACAGTGTCAACATCGAAATCAACGACAAGGATATTCGCATCGACACCTACCGCGCCAGTGGTGCTGGCGGCCAGCACGTCAACAAGACAGACTCGGCCATCCGCATCACCCATTTTCCCACCGGTATTGTGGTGCAGTGCCAGAACGAACGCTCCCAGCACAGCAACAAGGATATGGCCATGAAGATGCTCATGGCCCGCCTCTATGAACAGGAGCGCGAAGAGCGACTGCGTACCCAGGAAAACCTGCAAGGCGACAAAAAGGACATTGCCTGGGGCAGTCAAATCCGCTCTTATGTACTCCAGCCCTATCGGCTGATCAAGGATCACCGCACCGGCGTAGAAGAGGGCAATGTCGAGGCAGTGCTCGACGGCCGGCTGGACGATTTTATCCGCGCCTATTTACTCTGGCAGAAATAACAGCAGGAGGAAAAACCACCATGGCCAGGACGGTGCGCGCCATGCAGGAAGAGCGGGAACAGCTGACCCTGTCTCCCCATGCCTGTATAAGCAG
>Ga0334882_1002060_pt1 | contig 21810 bp, 18 predicted proteins | sample GraSluR1_MG_5_FD_207226 | JGI IMG/M metagenome (GOLD analysis project Ga0334882, IMG submission 207226) | Sludge microbial communities from methane-producing bioreactor in Wageningen University, Netherlands - Granular Sludge_15_04-R1 | ecosystem: Engineered > Bioreactor > Anaerobic >...
AAGCCCGTGGGGGGCTGGAGAACGGCGGGACGGGGGCGTCCCGGCTCCAAACAGCCGAAACAGCCCCGGCCTCAGCGCGGCCGGCTACAACAACAGCCCGGCGGCTTGGGCCAAGCCGCCCTACCTTATGAACGGGGACAACTCAGCCGTAGTGGGCGGCGATCCAGGTTTGGTAGTCGCCGGAGCGGACTTGGGCGCACCATTCGGCGTGGTTCAGATACCAGTCGACGGTGCGTTCGAAGCCGGTTTCCCAGGTTTCGGCGGGGGTCCAGGAGAGGTCGCGCTCGATCTTGGAGCAGTCGATGGCGTAGCGGCGGTCGTGGCCGGGGCGGTCCTTGACGAAGGTGATCAGGGAGCGGCGGGGTTTTCCGTCGGCGAGCGGCGGGGCCTTGGCATCGACGAGGTCGCAGATTTTTTCGACGACGCGGAGGTTGGGGAGTTCGTTGCGTCCGCCGACGTTGTAGGTGGAGCCGAAGGCGGCCTGCTGCATGACGCGCCAGATGGCGGAGCAGTGGTCGGTGACGAACAGCCAGTCGCGGACGTTGAGGCCGTCGCCGTAGACGGGGAGGGGCTTGCCTTCCAGGGCGTTGAGGATCATCAGGGGAATGAGTTTCTCGGGGAACTGGAAGGGGCCGTAATTGTTCGAGCAGTTGGAGAGGGTGGTGGGGAGCTTGTACGTCTCGTGATAGGCGCGGACGAGGTGGTCGCTGGATGCTTTCGAGGCGGAGTAGGGTGAGTTGGGGGCGTAGGGGGTTTCTTCGGTGAAGAACCCGGTGTCGCCGAGGGAGCCGAAGACTTCGTCGGTGGAGACGTGGTGGAAGAGTTTAACCTGGTCGCCGGCTTCGCGGGCGGCCTGGAGGAGGGTATAGGTGCCGAGGATGTTGGTGCGGACGAATTCGTCGGGGGCGACGATGGAGCGGTCGACGTGGCTTTCGGCGGCGAAATGGGCGATGGCGTCGATCTGGTACTGCGCGATCACGTCCTTCATCTTGGCGGCATCGCAGATGTCGGCCTTGACGAAGACGTAGCGGTCGCCGACCTGCTCGGCCACGTCGAGCAGGGAGAGGGGGTTGCCGGCGTAGGTGAGTATATCCACGTTGACGATGCGGGCGGGGCAATCGGGCTGGTCGAAGAGCCAGCGGATGAAGTTGACGCCGATGAAACCGGCGCCCCCCGTGACCATCAAGTTCTGAATGGGACGCGACATGGGGCTAGCTGCGGACTTCGTTGAGCAGCGGCTCGCGATAGCGCTGGGCGTATTCGCGGAGGTCTTCGCGCCAATCCAGCATGAGGTTGAGGCCCGCCTTTTTCAGGGCGGCATTTTCCAGGATGGAGTTGGAGGGGCGCACGGATGTGGTGGGGTAGTCGGAGGTGGTGCAGGGGCGCACTTCGCAGTCGAGTCGCATGGCGGCAATGAATTCCTTGGCGAAGTCGTACCAGGAGCAGTGGCCTTCGCCGGAGGCATGGAACAGCCCGGCGGCATCGGCTTCGACCACCGCGAGGATCTGCTTGGCCAGGCGACGGGACCAGGTGGGAGTGCCGAACTGGTCATGGACTACCCGCAGGCCCTTGCGGGGTTCGAGGACGGCCCGGCGCAGGATGGTCTTCAGGAAGTTGTAGCCATGGGATCCATAGAGCCAGGCGGTGCGCAAGATGGCGTGGCGGGGGTCGCGCTCCTGGATTTCGCGTTCTCCGGCCAGCTTGCTTTTGCCGTAGACCCCGACGGGGTTGGGCTCGTCGGTCTCTACATAGGGCTCGGGAACGGGCCGTTTGCCATCGAACACGTAATCGGTGGACACGTGGACAAGGAACAGGCCATGCGCCTGGGCGCGCGATGCGAGCAGCGCCGGACCGTCGCGATTGACATGCCAGGATTTGGCCACATCGGTTTCGGCGCGGTCGACCGCGGTATAGGCCGCGCAGTTGACCAGGACATCGGGTTTCCACAGTTGGATGACCCCATCGACACTGTCGGGATCGGTGATGTCGAGATTGGGCAGATCCAGCGCGAGAACATCGTGCTTGGGCCCGAAGACTTCGCGGCAATCCCAGCCGAGTTGTCCCAATCCGCCGGTGACGAGAATTTTCATGGGGAATCCTTTCGAGGGTTCAGAGGTCAGGGTTCAGAGTCCAGGGGGGCGGTGCGCCAGCCGGCGAGGCAGGCGGTGAGCCGCGGATCGAGGATGGTGCGGGCCTGGTTGAGGATATACAGGTGGATGCCGGGGGCACCGTGGGCGATCAGGCCGTTGATCTGGGCAATGAGCCATTCGATCCCCAAGCGGCGGGCGGCATCGGCGTCCTCGCCGGCCCTTTCCAAGTGACGTTCGAGCGCCTTGGGCAGGGTGGCCTTGCAGAGCGCAACCGTTCGGCGGACCTGGGCCAAGGATGTGGCGGGAAGCAAGCCGGGGAAGATGGGAACCTGAATGCCGGCCGCGCGGCATTCGGCGACAAAGGACTCATAGACCGGATTTTCGAAAAAGAGCTGGGTGGTGACGTAGTCCGCGCCTGCATCGATTTTTCCCTTGAGATGGCGGATGTCGTCGGCTCGGGATGGAGATTCGGGATGGGTCTCGGGATAGCCGGCGACGCCGCAGCAGATGTCGGGGTGGCGGGACTTGATTAGGGCGACGAGATCGGACGCATGGGCGAGGCCGTCGCGGGCGGGGGTGAAGTCGGTTTCGCCGCGGGGGGGATCGCCGCGCAGGGCCATGATGTTGCGGATGCCGGAGTCGTGGATCCGGTCGATTTGCGCTTCCAGGTCGGCGCGGGAAGCCCCGACGCAGGTGAGGTGGGCGACGACGGGGGTGAAGCCCATTCGGGAAAGCAGTTCCCAGGCGGCGAAGGAGAACTCGCGGTTGGAGCCGCCCGCTCCATAGGTGCAGGTGACAAAGTCGGGATGAACGGGACGCATGCGCTCGATGGAACCGCCTAGGATTCCAAACCCGAGGGCATCCTTGGGCGGATAAAACTCCAGGGACAGCGTCGGCTGGCGCCGTGCGGCGAGCAGCTCCCGGATGGTCGGAATCATCATGCCGCCGAAGATAGCGAAATGGCCCTGGATAGACACGATCTTTTTTGTGCGGGATCCGGCGGCAGGCCTTGACAGGCGGGCAGGCGACTGGGATGAATGCGCGCATGAAGCGCGCGTGGCAATGGATGGCATGGCTGGTGTTGGCCGCGGCCCCGTGGCTGACCGGGCTGTCCCATCCATTTTTGTACGACGATATCGGATTGATTTCCGAAAACTCGTTTTTGGCCGAGCCGGCGAATGCGGCGCAGGTGCTGACGGGGCGGACACTGGCGGATCCGGATGTGGTCAATGGCCGGCGTCCGGTGGTGCTGGCGACGCTGTTTCTGGATCGGGGGCTGTACGGGTTGCAGCCGGCGGGGTGGCGCGTGACGAACCTCGCCTGGCACCTGGGCAATGCGGCGCTGGTGGCGGGGCTGCTGATGCGGCTGGGCGCGCCAGGAGGCTGGCCACTGGCGGCCGGGATGCTGTTTGCGCTCTACCCGGCACATGTGGAAGCCGTGCATGCGCCGGGGTTTCGTGCGGATGTGCTTTGCTTGTTCTGGATGCTGGCGGCCTTGCACGGATTCCTGTCCGTTCGCCGATGGCCGCGCGCCGGCCCGGTCTGGGGAATGGCTTGTGCGGCCCTGGCCCTGCTGTCGAAGGAAACCGCGCTGGCGTTTCCCCTGCTGCTGGGCCTTCTCATGGTCCTTTTTCCGGCCGCTTTTCCTCCCAGGCGTTTGGCCCGCGGCGTGATCTGGGGCCTGTGCGCCGGGCTGTCGGCCGGCTTTTTTGTCCTCTGGGTGGCGCTCCCAACGGATCTGCAGGCCATGGGAGGTTCCTGGAACGGCCAGTCCCTGCGTTTTCCGGCATCGATCCATTCCTTGCCGGGGATCTGGGCGCACACGCTGGGTCGGTTGATCTGGCCATGGCCCTTGAACGTGTCGCCGCATTTCGCGCCAGCGGGCGGGGCGGCATCGTGGCGGGTCGCCTGGGGGTTGCTGCTGCTGGCCGGATGGATGGGGCTGGCATTTCGGTGGCGCCAGTCCAGGCCATGGGTCGCCATGGGGTTGGGCTGGATTCTGGTGCTGTTTCTTCCGGTCAGCAACCTGATCCCGCTGTTTCACCCGGTGGCGGATCGCTATCTCTATACCCTCGCGCCCGGCGTGGCCATCGGGCTAGCGTGGGGCTTGTGGCGATTGCCGGTCGTGCCGCGATGGGCGGGGTTGGCGGTCCTGGTGACTCTCTATGCCGCGGGCGTCCTGGCCGCAAAGGAAGACTGGCGATCCGGGGAAGCCCTCTGGACAGCCGCCATTGTGCGCAATCCGCACAGCGCAACGGCGGCGTCGTGGCTGGGGCTCTTGCGGGAAGAGGCGGGCGATCCGGACGCGGCTCGCGAGTGGTATGCAACGGGGACCGCCGCGAATCCCTATTCGTTTGCCGCGTGGCTCAACTGGGGCATTTTGGAGGGGCGCCAGGGGAACTGGGCCGAATCGGAGCGCTTGCTGCGGCGGGCGATCGATGTGCGGCCCGAGAATCCCAGGGGGTGGCACAATCTGGCGGTATGCCTGGAGCGTCAAGGCCGCGTGGTGGAAGCCGCGGAAGCCGCCGCGCGTGGGGAAGAAGCCCGGTCCTATGGCAGGACAAAGCCCTGACGAACAAAAATGCCGCGCGCTTCGTCGGAAGCCAGAAACTCCAGAAACGCCATGGCCGCCAAGCGGTTTTCCGTCTGGGCCAGGACCGCGGCGGATGCGTATTGCGGATCCGCCGGGGCTTCGTCCTCGGGGGCCTCGTCGGGAGGGAGTTGCAGAATGGTTCGCCGGAGGGCCACATCCAGCAGGCCAAGCCCCATGACTTGTTGCGTGTAGGATTCGCTGGCGGGGAAGAACAGGTCGGCCGTCTCGCCGGCGCAAATGCGTTCAGTCAGGGCCGGCGATTCGTCGGCCGTCAGGTTCACGTCAAACCCGGTATGCTCGGTAAACCGGGGGATGATTTCCTGTAGGGCCGACTGATAGGAGCTGTCGACCCATACTTCCAGCGTCTGGGCGGATGCCGGGCCGGCGCCGAGAAGACCGAGAATGGCGAGACTGGACAGCAATTTGCTCATAAGGATTCCTTTTGCGATCCGTGGGCGAACATGGCCTGTATTCAAGGGGACCCGGTCTGAATTGTCAATGCTTTGGCAAGCGGCGGGGGGGCGCGGGTGGGGCTACGAGAATTCGACCAAGCCGGCTTCGCGCAGCGAGGTGTAGGGGGCCGGAAGCGGACGGTTGCCCCCGATGATGATGTGGTCCAGCAGTTGGATGCCGACGACTTTTCCGGTGTGGACGAGTTGGCGGGTGGTTTGGATGTCTTCGGCGGAGGGGGTCGGATCGCCCGAGGGGTGGTTGTGGACCACGATCATGGCGGCCGCCGCCATGCGGATGGCCTCCCGAAAGACTTCGCGCGGATGCGAGAGGCTGGCGTTGAGAATGCCTTTGGTCACTTCGATGGGGGAGCGGCGCAGGCGGTATTTCTGATCAAGCGGGAGCACCCAGATGACCTCCTGATCGAGTTGGGCGGTGCGCGTCTGAAGGAGGTTCAGCACATGAGCCGGCTCGCGGATGATCGGGAGCGGGGCTTGGCTGTCGCGCTGGGCACGCCTCCCCAGCTCGAAAGCGGCGCGCAACTCCAGCCGTTTGACGTCCCCAAATCCTTTGATGCCCGGCGCGCGCAAGTCCTCCTGGCTGCACGCCGCCAGGCGGGCCAGGGATCCTTGATAGCCGTCGAGGATCTGGCGGGCCAGATCAATCACGCTTTTGCCTCGGGTGCCGGTGCGCAGAAGAATTGCCAGCAGCACTTCGTCGGGCACGTTTTCGACCCCGGCATCCAGGGCGATTTCGCGCGGCCGGCGATGTTCGGGGAGGTCCTTGATCCGCGAGAGCGAAATCTCATAGGTGACCGGCGGTTCCTTCAGCTTCTTCATGGCGGTGATCCTAACGCCCGCGAACCCGGCTGAACAGATTCAAATCCGATATCCCGGAGCCGAAGGGGGGAAGAAAATCCCCCGCTCGCCAGAGGCGGGCGGGGGATTCCAGCGCCGCGCCGGGCGGCCGATGGCGGGGAAGATCAGCCGTACACCGCGGCGGAACCGAGCTCTTCTTCGATCCGAAGAAGCTGGTTGTATTTGCAGATGCGGTCGGTGCGGCTGAGGGAACCCGTCTTGATCTGGCCGGCGTTCACGGCGACGGCGAAGTCGGCGATGAAGCTGTCCTCGGTTTCACCGGAACGGTGGCTGATGACGTTGGTGTAGTGATGGCGCTTGGCCAGGTCGATGCAGGCCATGGTCTCGGACACGGTGCCGATCTGGTTGACCTTGATCAGGATCGAATTGGCCACGCCCAGGTCGATGCCCTTCTGGAGGAACTTGACGTTGGTGACGAACACGTCATCGCCGACGAGCTGGATCTTGCTGCCGAGCTTCTCGGTCATGAGCTTCCAGCCGTCCCAATCGCCTTCGGCGCAGCCGTCCTCGATGGACACAATCGGGAATTTCTTGATCCAACCCTCGTACATGGCGACCATTTCGGCGGCCGAGCGGCGGGACTTGTCGCTCTTGCTGAGGATGTACTTGCGGGTCTTGGCATCGTAGAATTCGCTGGCGGCGACATCGAGGGCGATGAAGACATCCTTGCCCGGCTTGTAGCCGGCCGACTTGATGGCCTCGACGAGGACTTCCAGGGCGGCGGTATTGCTGGCCAGAGCGGGGGCGAAGCCGCCTTCGTCGCCGACGGCGGTGGAAAGGCCCTTGCCCTTGAGGATCTTCTTGAGGGAATGGAAGACTTCCGTGCCCATGCGCAGGCCCTCGGCAAAGGAGGTGGCGCCGCGCGGGACGATCATGAATTCCTGGACATCGATGGGGGCGTCGGAGTGGGCGCCGCCATTGATGACGTTCATCATGGGAATGGGCAGGACGTGGGCGTTGAGACCGCCGATGTGCCGATAGAGTGGGATTTCGAGGGCGTTGGCGGCGGCGCGGGCGACGGCCATGGAGACGCCCAGCATGGCGTTGGCGCCCAGCTTCGACTTGGTCTCGGTGCCATCGAGTTCGATCAGGGCGCGATCAACGGCGGCCTGGTCGCGGGCATCCATGCCGCGCAGGGCCTTGGCAATGGGGCCATTGACATTCTTGACGGCCTTGAGGACGCCCTTGCCGAGATAGCGGGTTTTGACGCCATCGCGCAGTTCGAGGGCTTCGTTGGTGCCGGTGGAGGCGCCGGAGGGTACGGCGGCGCGTCCGAGGATGCCGCTGGAAAGGACAACGTCGGCCTCCAGGGTGGGGTTGCCGCGAGAATCGAGAATCTCGCGGGCGCGGATGGAATCAATCTGGAACATGTGGTTTCTCCTGTCGTGGTTGAAGCGAAGCAATCCGCCCGGCGTCCGGGCGATGGGGACACACTGTACCCGTCGGCGAAAAAATCGCAACTGTTTTGGACGGGAAGGGGCGTCGGGGCCGCAAGGGGTCAGTTCATGAATCCGCGCACGATGAAATAGATCAAGAGCCCGGCGACGGAGATGATTACGAGGACCATGGGGGTCATGAGGCTGAAGTCCGAGCGGCGCCGCGACCGCTTGCGATCCAGGACGATGCCGATGCCGCCAATGCCAATGCCGACAATCATGATGGGCAGGAAGGCATACAGATGAACCCATCCGCTGACGTTCTGGGTGGCGGTGTGCGGAGCGTCGACTTCACGCTGGGGAATGCTGGGCTGCTCTTCCATTTGGGCGGCCGTCAGCTCCATTTTCGTGGTCGCCGAGCGCTTCTGGTCTTCGCTGGCGATGGCCATGAAGAGGAAGACATTGAGAATAAGGAGCGGATAGACGACATACGCAAGAAGGTTCAGGACCTTGCGCCATGGATCCTGCTTGCGCTGCCGTCTATCCACTCCGGTTGGGGACCGGCCACTCCTTCGCTCCACAACGGGCTGACTCATCAAACTCCTCCTTGGGAAATTCACGATTCGTGCCGTCAATTTATTCGATCGGTAACGACCGGCCTATCGTGCGGATTGGGAACGGGGTATGGCGGAATCCGCTAGGGCGCAGGCGGCGTTCTTTCCTTGCGGTTGACGATTAGCTTGCGCATATTTGGGGGCATGCCGCGTGGATGGACGGCGGGTGGCGGCGGCCAATCAGGAGGATGGATGTCGAGTCAACCACAAGAAACCGAGCGACGGCACAAGCCGGCCGGGTTGGAAGTCGCGCCCGTGCCGGAGGTTCCGGCGGGGATGGATGATGCGGCCGAGATGGAGCATTTGCGCCGGCTGGCGTACCAGGATCCGCTGACGGGGCTGATGAACCGCCGGGGGTTCGACGAGGAACTTCGGCGGCTATGGAACCTGGGGCCCACAGAGGCGTTTCCGATGGGGCTGTTGATCGTGGACATCGACCACTTCAAGGCCATCAACGATTCGTTCGGTCACTTCGTGGGCGACCAGGTCCTGAAGGAGTGTGCACAGCTTCTGAAGGAAAGCGTCCGCGAGACCGATCATGTCTGCCGCTATTACGGCGGGGACGAGATGGTGGTGATTTTGCCGAATGCGGACGTGGCCCAGACGCGGCAGATCGCCGAACGCATGGTGGAGGCGTTCCACGCCGCCTTGATTTGCGAAGGCTCCTACGACCTGCGCATGAGCATTTCGGTCGGGGTGTGCCACATCCCCACGGGCGGGGAGCCCACCGCGGATCGCTATTTGATCATGGCCGACCGGGCGTTGTACCGGGCCAAGCAGACCGGGCGCAACCGGATCTGCTTTGCGGACGAAATGCCCGACCCGATCCACCTGACCGAAGAGGGGGGGGTGCAGATCGCCCCGGCGGGAATGGCGGATGGCCGCCGGACCGTCCTGGTGGTGGACGATGATCGCAATCTCTGCGGGGTCTTCCAGCGGATGCTGGCGCGGGATCGCTACAGCGTGCTGGTCGCGCATACCGCCGAGGATGCCCTCGAGACTATGCGCAAGGCGAGCGGGGTGGTGGATGTGGTCTTTGTCGACCTGCGCCTCGAGAAGGAATCCGGCCTGGAGTTGTTCAAGGCGCTGCGGGCGATGGATGACACGCTGATTGGCGTCGTGATCACCGGCGCCGCCACGGTGGACTCGGCGGTGGCCTCCATGCGCGAGGGCATATTTGAATTCATCCAGAAGCCCGTGCAAGCCGGCCAGATGGGGGCGGTGGTGGAACGGGCCATGAAATACCGCCGCGTCCTGCTGGAGAACAAGCGCTATCAGCGGCATCTGGAAGACATGGTTCGCGAGAAGAATGCGGCGTTGTCCCGGGCGTTGGACAACATCAGCGATACCTATCAATTCACCCTGGAAGCCATCACGGACATTCTGGATGCGCGCGAGCAGAAGACCGGGGAGCACAGCCGCCGGGTTTCGCGCATGGCCATCGTGCTGGCGCGCGAGATGGGGGCCATGCCCGAGGAGATTCGCACCATCGAAACCGGTGCGCTGCTGCACGACATCGGCAAGATCGCCGTGCCGGACTCGGTGTTGCTGAAGCCCGGTGCCTTCACGGCCGAGGAGCGGGAAATCATGAACCGCCATCCGGTGACCGGCTACAACATCATCAAGGCGGGGCCGGGGCTCGAGGAGATCTCGGAGATCGTGCTGGCGCACCAGGAGCGCTACGACGGCAGCGGATATCCGCGCGGTCTCAAAGGCGACCAGATCTGTCTGGGCGCCCGCATCTTTGCGGTGATTGACACCTACGATGCGATTCGGTCGGATCGGCCGTATTCCAAGGGGAGAAGTTCGCAGGAGGCGGTGGCGGAAATCTTGCGGCACCGAGGCACGCTGTTCGATCCGGTCGTGGTGGATGCGTTCCTGCGCTGCCTGGTGGATATCGAAAAGGCGGCCAGCTTCCCCGCAACGTAGGGGGGCGCGTTGCGCCGCCGCCTCGGCTATCGTGAACTGGCGGCGGTCTCCAGGGGGCAAAAGGGCCCCATTTTCAGTTCCCGTGGCAAGACGGAATCCGGGGCGTGATGAGACAGGTCGACATCCCACCCTTCGTTGTCTTCGGGCGGAATGCGCGCGGCCCATTCCCGATACTGCTCAGGCGTCAGCCGGCCCAGGGCCAGCCAGTAGCACAGCTTGAGCAACAGCTCGGCCTGTTTGCGCGGGCCGTTCAGTTCAGGGCTGTCATAGGAGGCGGGATCTTCCTGAAAGACGTGCAGGCATTCGCGCGCCACCCGGGCGACATCTTCGGGATAGTGGTTTTCCAGAAGGGCCCAGCGAACCGTGGCCGTGGGGATTGTGCGGAGGGGCATGGGAGGATTCCAATGGGTTCTGGTCGGCTAGGGGAGATTGAAATGATAGGCGAATTTTTCGCGAAACAGGGAGGACTCGGGGATCTGATCGGTTCCGCGAAAACCGCTGGCAAACAGGTCCTCGATGGCCCGGATCATTTGTTCCGCCTCGGGGCCGGCGGCCGCGGCCGTGAGTTCCGTGCAGGGTCCGGGGTCGAGGCAAAGCAGTCCCATGATGCTGCGGGCATTGGATTGCCACCCGCAACAGTCCAGCGTCAATTCAGCATCGAAGGCCTGCTCCAGCTTCATCAACATGGCGGCTTCCCGCCCGTGCAGGCCACGGGAAATGGGGATGGCGGTTTGGGCCACGGCGGTGCCGAGGGCTTCCGGCTCTGGATGTGCAACGGTGCTTGGCATCTGCGATTCAACCCAATCGTGGCCCGACCGTAGCAGGGGGCGCGGGCGCCGGGGAATCGCGGGAGAAAGGATTGAGGGGTGGCGGAAACCGCCAGGGGGGAAGGCCGGTGGGTGGGCCTCAGGATGAGTGTTCGTCGGCGACGAATTGGGCGGCGCGGGCCACGAGTTCCGTGGCGGCGGCCAGGCCCAGCTTGCGCTTGATGGCCGCGCGGTGGCTTTCGATGGTGCTGGCCGCCACGTTCAGGTTGGCGGCAATCTGGCGCGTGCCGAGACCCTGGCCCAGCATGCGGAAGACATCGAGTTCGCGGTCGCTGAGCACGTTGGCCGCGGAACGCAGGGCCGCTTCCTGCCCCAGCGCGTGGGCGCTGAGGAGGCGGCTGACCATGTCTTCGCTGAGGGCGACATGCCCGCTCAGGATTTTGCGCAGGGCGGCGATGACGGTGCCGACGGGTTCGCGCTTCATGACGTAGCCTCTGGCGCCGGCGCGAATGGCGCGTTCGGCATAGAGATGTTCGTGGTGCATGGACAGCACCAGGACCGGTAAATGGGGATGAAGGGTGTGAATGTTCTTGATGAGGTCCAGGCCATTGCCGTTTTCCATGGTCAGGTCGACAATCACGACATCGGGGCGGGTGGCGGCCAGCGCCGCCATGGCGGCGCGCGAGTCGCCGGCCTCGCCGCAAACCATCAGATCGGACTGCTGGTTCAGCACCCGGGACAGCCCATCGCGCAGCAGCGGGTGGTCATCCACAATCAGCACTTTATTCTTGATGCGTCGGGAGGAGGAGTTGGGTTTCATGGGGCGGGCTCCAATGGCGGGGAGGGGAGGGGGAGCAGGCAATGGACGGTGGTGCCCTGGTCCGGGGCGCTGTCGATCCACAGCGTGGCGTTCACGAGGCTGGCCCGGTATCGCATGATGTCCAGGCCGATGCCGGCTCGAGGTTCCGGTGTTTGGGTCAGGCCCGGCCCGGTATCTTGGATGGACAACAGCAGGCCTTCCGGGCGGCGGACCAGGCCGATGCGGATGGGGGTGCCTCGGGCGTGCTTGGCGGCATTGGTGGCCGCTTCCTGGGCGATGCGGTACAATTGGCCGGCGGCCTCCGCACGGATCCCGTCGATTTCGTCAAGGCCCTGGTAGGTGCAGTCCGTCCCAAAGAATTCCCGGGTGCGAAAAGCCAGTTCCTGCAAGACGGCCGGCAGTCCGCCGCGATCCAGATTCACCAGAAGCATCCCGCGGGCCATGGCATGGGCCTTGGCGGCGGCATCTTCGATCAAATCGGACAGCTTGGCGGCCTCGGCGGCCTCCGGATGGTCTTCGCGGGCGAGCCGTTCGCGCAGGGCTTCCGTGAGATACCCGATGCCGGTGAGCGTCTGGCCGAGGCTGTCGTGCAAGTCGCGGCCGATTCGCTGGCGCTCGGCTTCGGCGGCCCGGAGGATTTCAGCCTCGAGCTGACGCCGTTCGGTGATGTCGCGCATGACGCCGGCCAGGCGGATAAGGCGCCCCTGCCCATCCCGGATGCCCCAGGCGTGATCCTCGATCCAGCGGATGGTGCCGTCGGGCCGCTGAATTCGGTATTCGATCGGGGCCAACTCGCCGGTTTCGAAGGCGCGCATGAGTGCCGCCAGGCTGCGATGCCGGTCGTCGGGATGGATCATGTCCGCATGCGCGGAGAGGTCGGAGGAAGAATTCTCTCGCGCCTGTCCCCAGAGGCGATCAAAGGCCGGGCTGACATACAGGGTCTTTCGCGTCTGGGCGTCGACCAGCCAGAAGACCTCCTGCATGCTTTCCGCCATCTGGCGAAACTGCTCTTCGCTGCGGGCCAGGGCATCTTTGGAGGCTTCGAGTTCCGCCGTGCGTTGCTTGACCCGGCGATCCAACTCCGTGGTGGCTTGTTTCAGGGCTTTTTCGATCCGGAGGCGCGAGGTGATGTCGCGGATGGAGGCCCACATGCCCGTTGGTTGGCCGTCTTCGTTCCTGAGCAAAATGGTGCGCAACTCGATCGGCACGGTCGTGCCGTCCGCCCGGATGTATTCCTTCTGGTATACCTCGGAATAGCCGCGCACCATGACCTGTTCGCCGAGGATCCGGGACTCGAAGGCATGCCATTTGTCCGGCGTCAGGTCCAGGTAGGTCATCGCCCGGAGTTCTTCTTCGGAATAGCCCGTCAGGACCTGGAGGGCCGGATTGACTTCGATAATTCGGCCTTGCATGTCGACCAGGCAAAAGGCATCCCGCATGGTTTCGTGCAGCTCGCGGTATTTTTTCTCTGACTCGCGCCTTTCGGTTTCCGCCCGCTTGCGGGCGGTGATGTCCATGTCGCTGCCGCGGTAGCCGCGCAGGGTTCCGTCCGGGTTCAGAAGGGGTTCCGCGGTCGTGGAGACCCAGATCCGATCCCCCGTCCGGGTCTGGATGACATTTTCCACATTGGATAGGGGCAGTTGCTGCCGCATGACCTCGGCGATCTCGGCCATGAACACGTCGCGGCCTTCCTCCGGATGCAAGTCGAAGTAATGGAGTTTGCCGACCAGCTCGTCCGGGCGGTAGCCGATCACTTCTTCCGCAACGGGGCCAACATACGTGTATCGGCCGTCGGCATCGGTCTCCCAGACGATGATTCGGCTTTGGCGGGCGACCTGGGCCAGGCGCTGCTCGCTTTCCCGCAGCGCGTCCTGGGCCCGCTTGCGGGCGGTGATGTCCAGTTCGATGCCGTCCCAGACCACATGGTGGTTCGGCAGGCGATGCGGGGCCGAGGATACATGGATCCAGCGGAGGGCTCCCGATGGATGTCGACACCGTATTTCCACATGCAGCGGGGTCATGGTTTCCGCCGCCCGGACCTCGCTGGCTTCCAGCAGGGGGCGGTCCTCCTCCAGGATTTGTTCGTAGAGTAGCCGGGCGTTCGCCAGCACCGATTCGGGCTTGAGCCCATGCAATTTCTCGATTCCCTGGCTGATGAACTGGAATTGGTGCAACTCTCCGTTCATGCCGGAGTCGATCCGGTAGATGAAGCCGTGCGGCAGGTTGTCGGCCAGCAGGCGGATCCGTTCCTCGCTTTCGCGCAAGGCGTCTTCGGCCCGCTTGCGTTCGGTAATGTCGCGCACGATGGCGACCAGCCGGCCCGCGGGCGTTTGCGGATCGCCCTGGGCGGCGATGGAGATTTCGAACCACTTGTCTCCCCCAGGAGTGGGCAGGGGATAGACGCTGCCGTGATGATGGCCATGCGCGACGGCGTCCGCAATGGCTTGGTTCACGACGGTCACGGCGGGCTCCGGCAGCACCTCGTTCATGGTGCGGCCCAGGAACTGTTCGGGCGGCACGTAAAGCCGATCGCGGGCCGGCGCGTTGAAATCGTAGATGCGGCCATCGCGATCCAGCACGAACAGCAGATCGGGCAGCGCCTCCAGGGTGGCTTTCAGCCGGTCATAGGCCTCCAGTCGTTCCTCAACCCTTTCCCGGGAATCGTGGTCGGCTTCAGCGGGGCGGGTCGACGGGTCAGACGTTGGTACGGGCGCGCTCATATCGCACGGTGATTGAGCCTAGCCTCACTTGCCGGCGTGATCAAGGCGGGAATTGTTGGGCGGGAATTGCTGGCCCCGGGATCTATTCTTCGGGCAGCGGCCAGGGGAATTGGCCAGTCTGGCGGAACTGGACGAGGGACCGAATCGATTGCTCGGACTTGCGCTCGACCGCTTCGGCGGTGTTGAACGCGTTGTGGGGGGTGAGCAGCACATCCGGCCGCGCGCGCAATCGCAGAAGAGCGCGGTTGTCGGGCGTCAGCGCGGACGCCGCTCCCGTGCGCAAGCGGATGGCCAGTGAAGGCTCCTCGTTGAAGACATCCAGGCCCACCCCGGAAAGAATTCTGTGGTGGAGCGCGTCCTCCAAGGCCTGCGCGGGGGTGAATTCCCCACGGGCGATGTTGACCAGGATGGGCTTGCGCGTCGCCTGCCTCAGGCGGGCGGTGTCGAAATAGCCTCGATTGTGCCGGGTCAGATTCATCGAACAGGCGAGAATGTCGGCGTTGGCCAGCGCCGTCTCCGGCTCGACGTACTCCACATCGGCATGCCGCCGGACCGGATCCACGCCGAGGACCCTCATCCCCAAAGCGCCTCCGATCCGCCAGATTTCGTGGCCGATGTGGCCCACGCCAAAAATCGCCAGGGTCCGGCCCTCGTTTTCGCGACCGGTGAGATGGTCGCGGTCGAATCGATCGAACTGCTCGATCTGTTGCGGCAGGCGGCGCAGCAGGGCCGTCCACAGCAGCATGGCTTGCTCCGCGACCGCCCGCGCGCAATAGAGCGGAAGGTAGCCCAGCGGCGGGGCGTCGGGACGTTGCCGCAGCCCCAGGAGATGGTCATATCCGGTGGAGCGTGTCAGAAGGCCGCGAAGGTGCGGGATCCATTCCGGAGGCAGGACGGACTGGGTTCGGACGCTGAGGACCGGCGCGGGCGGCTTGGCGTGGCCCGCCTCCTGAATCGTCAGGCCGCTATGGCCCACGCGCAGCCCGGCCCGGTCGGCATGGGCGTGCAGTCGTTCGGCTTCTTCCGCGAATGCCTCGTAAAACCAGGCGTCGAATGGGGCATCCGCCGCGTAACTCATCGACGGGAAACCGGCGCGGCGCGACCCGTCCCGAAAGCGTCCTGGACCGCTTCGCTTATCGCCGCCTTGAGATCGGTCAGCGCGGGATCTTCGGCCTTGGTTCCTTCGCCGGCCTCTGCGGGGGCCTCCTCCGTTGGCGACTCGTCCGCGGAAACGGGTGTCTCCGGTTCGGCGGGCGGTTCGGCTGGCGCCTCCGGTACTTCCGGTTCAACCGCCGCGGGGGCCGCCTCTTCCGCCGGCGCGTCCAGGGCAACGGGAGATGCCGCCGGCTCCTGCGGCTCGGCCCTCTCCGCTCGGCCACGGCCGCGTGTGCGGGGTCGGGGCTCGGGCTTCGGTTCGGGAGCCGATCCCGATTCTTCCAGCACCGCGGCGGGTGATGCGTCCACGGCGGCTTCGACCGGTTGCGCTTCGGGTTCCGCCTCGGGTGCTGCGGTTTCGTCCCCCAAACCGGGCTCGGCAGGCTCCGGCTCGGCGGATTCCGTTTCAACCGGTTCGGATTCGGGAGCGGGCGAAGGCTCGTCGGCCGTGGGTTCGGCCGCGTCCGCGTCTTCCGCCGGCACGGCGTCTTCGGAGTCGGCGTCCACCGCGGGTTCGGCATCAACCTCCGCTTCGGCCGCGGCCGCCCTCTCGGCCGCGGGCTCGGCCTCAGCTTCTGTTTCCGCCACATCCGCGGTTTCCTCCATGGGCAGGAGGGGAGCCGTGGCGACGAGCTGCTTTTCGGCGGGCCGTTCGGCGGGCGCCGGGAGGAAGGGGGGCGTGCCCGTCGTGTGCCAGCGGACCAGGTAGGCGCTGGCGCCCAGCGCCAACACCACAAAGAAGAGGATCAGGAAGTTCATGCGGCGCTCGGCGCGGCGCATCACTTCGCGCAACAGTTGCTCGGACTCGCGCGACCGCGTAATGAGGTCGGTGATGGTGCGCGATGACGTCTTCTGCGATTCATTCATGGATTCCAGCGTTCCGCTCAGCCGCCCCATGCTGTCGGTCAGTCGCCGGTCGTTGTCCATGTTGCTTTCAATCTGCTGCTTGAACAGCGACAGCACCTCGTACTGGTGGTCCATGGCATCCGGAACCTTTTCGAGCATGTAAAGCACGCGGCTCTGGACCAGTTCCTGACGATCCAGGTGGCTGCGAATGGCACGGACGAGATCCACCATTTCGAGGTAGCCGTCTTGGATGGCGATCGCCTCCTGCTGCTTGCGGGTCATGAACAGCCGGCGGAAAAAGCCGGGCTGTTTGCGAGGAACGGGCGGGGGAACGGATAGGGCGCCGGTGGCCTCCGGAGTCTCCGGGGGCAGCGTTTCGGCGGTTTCGGGTTGCTCGGGACGATCCTGTGCGGGCTCGGTCATGTCAGTACCTCCGTAACGGGTTTCAAACGACCGTCACCCTACCGGGGCTCGCACCCCTTCGCAACAGAAAACAGGAACCCCAACGCCCAAGCCGATCCCAGGATCATTCTTGCATGGCCCCTTTTTTCTATTGCGTTGCCGGACCAATTTTCGCACTTTCGCGCGGGTGGCGGATGCCGGGGCTGCGCAGAGCGTGGGCCGGCGCCGTCCAAGCGGCCCCGGGGCAGGAGAAACGAGCAGATGGCGCCTGGATTGACGGAAGTGTTGGAAAGCTGGGACAGCGTTCGCAGCGGCGAGCTGTATGGCGTGGAGGCGTGGGGAAGCCCCTTCTTTCACATCACGCCCGACGGCTTTGCGGCCGTGCGGCTCAAGAACCGCGCAGGGGCGGTGAGCGTGAAGTTTCACGACATCGTCCAGGGGCTCTATCAGCGCGGGCTCAGCCTGCCAATCCTGCTGCGGTTCGGCGACCTGCTGGCCGCGCGGCTCGCGGGGATCCATCAGGCCTTCTCTAAGGCCATGGAGGAATCCGGCTATACCGGCGTCTATCGCGGCGTCTACCCGATCAAGGTTAACCAGCAGCAGCAGGCCGTCTCGGATGTCGTCAAGTTCGGCCGACCGTTCCACCACGGCCTCGAAGCGGGTTCCAAGGCCGAACTCATCGCCGCGCTGGCCTACATGCACGATCCCGAGGCCTTCATCATCTGCAACGGCTACAAGGATGCCGAGTTCATCGACCTGGCCCTCTCGTCCCTGAAAATGGGCTTGCAGACCATGCTGGTCCTGGAGATGCCCGGCGAACTGGACCTGCTCCTGGAGCGCGCGGAGCGGATGAACATCCGCCCGCGCATCGGCATCCGTGTCAAGCTGGCCAGCTCGGTGGGCGGCAAGTGGACCGAGTCCGGCGGCGAAAGCAGCGTCTTCGGCCTCACGCCCCCACAGGTGATCGCCGTGATCGACCGCCTGCGCGAACGCGGCATGCTCGACTGCCTGGAACTGCTGCACTACCACCTCGGCTCCCAGGTCCCCAACATCCGCGAAATCCGCGACGCCATCCACGAGGCCTCGCGCTTCTATGTCAGCCTCGTCCAGGAAGGCGCCCAAATGGGCATCCTCGACATCGGCGGCGGACTGGCCATCGACTACGATGGCTCCAAGTGCAACTGCGCCAGCAGCGCCAACTACGATGTGGCCGAATATGCCGCCGACGTCGTCGAGGGCGTCATGGCCGTGTGCAACCAGGCCCGGGTCGCCCACCCCGTGCTCATCAGCGAATCGGGCCGCGCCCTCATTGGCTACTATTCCGTTTTGCTGGTCAACGTGCTCAGCACCAGCTCCTTCGAGGTCAATGAACCGCCGGAACCCGTCGCCGAGCCCATCCCCGAGCCCATCCGCAACCTCATGGATGTCGCCGCCAACCTGCGCACCCGCAACCTGCGCGAGTTCTACAACGATGCCATCTTCTATCGCGAAGAAATCCAAAAGGCCTTCAAGCACGGCGACATCACCCTGCGCCAGCATGCCCAGGCCGACCGCCTCTTCTGGCACATCCTCTCCCAGATCCGCGCCGAAATCCCCAAGCTGCGCTTCGTCCCCGAAGACATGCGCGACCTCGACGACGCCATGGCCGACGTCTACTACTGCAACTTCAGCGTCTTCCAGTCCTTGCCCGACAGTTGGGCCATCGACCAGATCTTCCCGGTTATGCCCATCCAGCGCCTCAACGAAAAACCCGCGCGCCTCGCCGTGCTCTCCGACATCACCTGCGACTGCGACGGCAAGATCGATCACTTCGCCGACATGCGCGACATCCGCCGCGCCCTGCCGGTGCATGCCGTCGCGCCGGACGAAGACTATATCTTCGGCGTGTTCCTCGTCGGCGCCTATCAGGAGACCCTCGGCGATCTGCACAATCTCTTCGGCGATACCAACGTCGCCAGCATCCACGTCGACGACGATGGCGAAATCGAATACGAGCAGGAACTCGACGGCGATTCCGTCGGCGATGTGCTCAGCTATGTGGAATACAACCCGCAGGGCCTCCTGGCCCGCTTCCGCGAGCTGGCCGAAGTGGCCGTGCGCCAGAAGCGCATCACCCCCAGCGAACGGCGCGAAATCCTCGGCGCCTATGAAAGCGGGCTGCGCGGCTATACCTATTTCGAAACCTGACCATCCGCAATCAAGGAGAACCAACATGTCCAAGGTCATGATCATTGGCGCCGGGGGCGTGGGAAGCGTCGTGGCGCACAAGTGCGCCCAGGTGCCCGAGGTGTTCACCGATATCGTGCTGGCCAGCCGCACCAAGGCCAAGTGCGACGCCATTGCCGCCACGCTGCCCCGCCCCGTCCAGACCGCCCAGGTGGATGCCGACCACGTGCCGCAGCTCGTCAAGCTGCTCAGGAAGGTCAAGCCGGAACTCGTCATCAACGTCGCGCTGCCCTACCAGGATTTGCACATCATGGACGCCTGCCTCGAGGCCGGCGTCCATTATCTCGACACCGCCAACTATGAGCCCCCCGACGTCGCCAAGTTCGAATACAAGTGGCAATGGGCCTACCAGGGCCGGTTCAAGAAAGCCGGACTCATGGCGCTGCTCGGCTCCGGATTCGACCCGGGCGTCACCTCGGTCTACACCAACTGGATCCGCAAGCATTTCATCCCCAGGCCCGAGACGCTCGACATCATCGATTGCAACGCCGGCAGCCACGGCCAGCCCTTTGCCACCAACTTCAATCCCGAAATCAATATCCGCGAGGTCACCGCCAAGGGCCGCTTCTTCGAAAACGGCCGATGGGTCGAAACCGATCCGCTGTCCGTCAAGCGCCCGTTCACCCTGCCCGACGATCTCGGCGACCTGACCATTTACCTAATGTATCACGAGGAACTCGAATCCATCGCCAAGCACATCCCGGGCCTCAAACGCGCCCGCTTCTGGATGAGCTTCTCCGATAACTATCTCACCCACCTGCGCGTGCTCGAGAACGTCGGCATGACCCGGATTGATGCCGTCGACTACAACGGGACGCCCGTCATTCCGCTGCAGTTCCTCAAAAAACTCCTGCCCGACCCCGCCTCGCTCGGGCCGCTGACGAAAGGCCAGACCTGCATCGGGTGCCAAGTCAAGGGGCTGGACGCCAACGGCCGCCGCAAGACCGTCTTCGTCTACAACGTCTGCGATCACGCCGCCTGCTACAGGGAAGTCGGCTCCCAGGCCATCTCCTATACCACCGGCGTCCCCGCCATGATCGGCGCCATGATGATGCTGACCGGCAAGTGGGCCGGCAAGGGCGTCTTCAATATGGAGCAGTTCGACCCCGACCCCTTCATGGCCGCGCTCGAACGCCACGGGCTGCCCGCCCGCATCCTCAAGAAAGCCGTCCTCCGCGGCACCTAGGCCCGCCATGGCCCACCATTCCCTTTCCCGGCGGCGCTGGCGTTTTCCACACCGTGGAAAACTTTTTTCCACGGCGTGGAAAATAACCGCGAACATTTTCCACAGTGTGGAAAAAAACGGCCCGAATTTTCCACAGTGTGGAAAACTTTTTTCCATAGCGTGGAAAACTCGCCGAACAGTTTTCCATAGCGTGGAAAACGTGGAGGGGAGGGCGGCGTGACGGCCGTGCTGTCCACGCCCGCGTTTGTGGTGGATGCGGAAGCCCTCCGGCGCAACGCGGAGATTCTCGCGGACGTCAAGGCGCGCACCGGCTGCCGGATGCTGATGGCCCTCAAAGCGTTTTCCATGCCCGCCGCCGCCCCGCTTGTCGCCGGTGTCCTCGACGGCACCTGCGCCAGTTCCGTCCACGAGGCGCGCCTCGGCCACGAGGTGTTCGGCGGCGAAACCCACGCCTTCGCCGCCGCCTTTTCCGAACGCGACATGCGCGAGCTGCTCGGGCTCGAGGCCGAACCCGGCCAGCGCCGCGAAACGCTCATTCAGCACATCACCTTCAACTCCTTCGCCCAGTGGCGGCAGTTCCGGCCGCTGATGGCCCATGCGGGCGCGAAGGTCGCCTGCGGACTTCGAGTCAACCCCGAGCATTCCGAGGGGGCCGTCCCGCTCTACGATCCCTGTGCCCCCGGCTCGCGCCTCGGCATCCGCCGCGCCGCCTTCGACGGCGAAGACCTCGACGGCTTGTCCGGACTCCACTTCCATACGCTTTGCGAGCAGGATGCCGACGCCTTCGAACGCACCCTGGCCGCGTTTGAAGAGCGCTTCGGCGACCTGCTGGCCCGTTTTCAATGGTTCAACTTCGGCGGCGGGCATCATATCACCCGCGAGGGATATGATCTCGACCGCCTGTGCCGTGTACTCGACGGATTCCTCGCGCGCCATCCCGGTGCGGTCCTCTACCTCGAACCCGGCGAAGCCTGGGTGCTCAATGCCGGCGTGCTGGTTGCCACCGTGCTCGACGTCATTCACAACGACGTGGAGATCGCCATCCTTGACACCTCCTGCGTCTGCCACATGCCCGACGTGATTGAAATGCCCTACCGTCCGCGCGTGTTTCGCGATCCGGATTGGGACGGCGCACCCGTCCCCGGCCCCGCCGCCGACCGGGGAGGGGAGCCCGGCAAAAAGCCTTTCACCGTGCGACTGGCCGGCCCGTCGTGCCTCGCCGGCGATGTCATCGGCGACTTCTCCTTCGCCGCCCCCCTCCGCCCCGGCGACCGCCTGGTCTTCGAAGACATGGCGCTCTACAGCATGGTCAAGACCACCACCTTCAACGGCATCCGCCTGCCCGCCATCCTCCTGCGCGAGCCCGGCGCCACCCTCCACCCCGTCCGCCGCTTCAGCTATGCGGATTTCGTTTCAAGATTGTGATTCTAGAATTAATTGGCTGACCCCTTTTTAAAAGGGGTCAGCCAATTAATTCTAGAATATCGGCTTGACCAACGCCCTCTGCCTGAGACAAGTTGGCAGCATGCCTCGATCATTGCGAGTTGAATACCCAGGGGCCCGGTACCACGTGATGTGCCGGGGAAATCAGCGACAAGACATTTTCCTATCCAAGGAGGATGTGGATCTGTTCCTGCAAACCCTGGAGGGGATGTGTAATCGCAACGGAGTGCGGGTGCATGCGTGGTGTGTCATGAGCAACCACTATCACGTCCTTCTCGAGACGCCCAACGGCGACCTGGTCAGTGCGATGAAATG
>Ga0334882_1002075_pt1 | contig 21666 bp, 22 predicted proteins | sample GraSluR1_MG_5_FD_207226 | JGI IMG/M metagenome (GOLD analysis project Ga0334882, IMG submission 207226) | Sludge microbial communities from methane-producing bioreactor in Wageningen University, Netherlands - Granular Sludge_15_04-R1 | ecosystem: Engineered > Bioreactor > Anaerobic >...
GATGAATGACGAAGCCGGTCAACCCAGGCAGGTCAGCCGTGACGAGATAGTGGAACTTTTGAAGAAATTCTTCAGACCAGAATTTTTGAACCGGGTGGATGAGATCGTTGTGTTCAAATCGCTGACCCGTGAGAATTTGGGCGAGATCGTTGGCATTCAACTGCAGCATGTCTCTAACCTGCTGGCAGACCGCGGTCTCAAGCTCGAGATCAGTCCGGCTGCCCGAGAATGGCTGGCGGATGTGGGTTACGACCCCGAATTTGGCGCTCGCCCACTTAAGCGTGCCATTCAGCGCGAGGTCCAGGACCCGCTGGCACTCAAGATCCTGAGCGGCGACTTTAGCGAAGGCGATATGATCAAAATCAACATCATGGACGGAAACCTTAGTTTTGAAAAATAAACAGTTATAGGTATTGCCCATAAACAACTAAAAGCTCACGAGAATCTCGTGAGCTTTTTATGTTTAACGAAAGCTATCACGGTATTCGTCTACTTAATAATCTAATTATCGTTGAACACGCCCGGTGGCGTTTCCTTTCATTAATGAGTTTACTTCTTGTAACGTGACTCGGTTGAAGTCGCCCTCAATAGAATGTTTTAAACAGGAAGCCGCAACTGCGAATTCGATTGCTTTTTGAGGTTCATACTGGTTTTTCAGGGCGTAGATCAAGCCACCAGAAAACGAGTCACCACCACCAACACGGTCAAAAACGCGAATCTCATAGGTTCGTGAGAAGTATGACTTGGTTCCGTCATAAAGCATTCCAGCCCAGTTGTTATTATTCGCATCAATAGAAGATCTTAAGGTAATGCCTACATGCTCAAAGCCATAAGTCTTTACCAACTGCTCGGCTACAGATTTGTAACCTTCATAATTAAGGTTCCCGCCTTCTACATCGGCACCTTCAGCTTTAATGCCTAAAACCTTGTCGGCATCTTCCTCATTTGCAATACAAACATGGACGTAGGGCATAAGAGCTGACATTGAAGCTTTTGCCTCTTCGGTGCTCCACAGGTTTTTGCGGTAATTCAGATCACAGCTAACCTTGATATTCTTGCGGTTGGCAGCTAAGAGAGCATCCTTACAAGTCTGTGCCAGGTTTTTGCTTAATGCAGGGGTGATACCAGTGAAGTGAAACCATTCCACATCCTCAAACAATTTGTCCCAATCAAAATCATCCGGTTCCGACATTGCCACAGCGGAGTTTTTTCGATCATATAAAACTGTTGAGGGTCTCTGTGAATGTCCTTTTTCGACAAAGTAAGTGCCAATACGGTCTCCCTGACGTAATATAAGAGAAGTGTCCACTCCGAAATAACGCAAGCTATTGATGGCAGCCTGTCCTAAAATGTTATTTGGCAGACAGGTAAGGTAGGCAGCGTCCTCGCCAAAGTTTGCAAGAGATACTGCCACATTGGCTTCCCCCCCTCCAAATGTCGCCTCAAGCTTGTTTGTTTGAAGCAGTCTATGTCCATCTTCCGACATAAGCCGTAGCATGATTTCGCCAAAGGTTAGTATTTTTCCCATTATTCGCTCCTTTATTACACCAAATGAATCGCAAACCCAGCAATTTCCTCTTGAAGATAAATCGCTTTTAATTTTCCGGAAGGATCACGCTTTTCAGAGTCTTTATTGAATCTGACACCCATGAAAGAAAGGTAATTGACCGCCCGATCCAGCGAATTTGTCTTGAAGGCAATGTGCCCATTCTTTCCGAGGTATGGTGACTTCATGTATTCCATGACAGTGCCTACAAATATGGAACTGTTTCCTACTTTTGGCTTTGAAAAATGAAAAACATCAGCAAAGCGGGATGCCGATGCCATTGCGTCGTCAGCATTGGCTGAATTAACACCGACATGCACCAATTCCAAGACTAACATTACCGATACAGCCTGCTGACATAATTCCGTAATACCAGTCCAGTTCACGGTCTCGAGATTATCGCCCAACATGAACGTACCTCCGCATGCAGCAATACGATCAAAAGCGAGGTAATTTGCCAGGTTCTCAAGTGAGATCCCGCCTGTTGGTAAGAACTTTACCCCTTTGTAAGGACCACAGAATGCTTTAATCGCAGCCAAACCGCCATTTGGTTCAGAAGGAAAAAACTTGACAAAATCCAGACCCAGCCCGATAGCTTTGTCCAATTCAGATGGAGTGGCTATCCCAGGAATAATTGGCACACCTCTTTCCTGGCTATGCCTTATCACAGTCTCGTTCAAAGCAGGAGAGACAAGAAACTTTGCGCCTGCCGAAATAGCTAAATCAGCCTGTTCTTTGGTCGTGACTGTGCCTGCACCCACGATTAAATCGAGGTTACTTTTAACCATAGCGGCAATGATTTCTTCAGCTTTAGGCATCCGGAAGGTGACTTCAGCTACTGGAATCCCACCATCGAATAAAGCTTTGCTCAAATTCGCAGCATCATCAACACTCTTAACATTTGCGATAACTGGGATAAGCCCAATCGCAGAGACTTGTTCAATGATTTCAGCCATGGCTAACTCATTCTTTTCACAAGATATTGCTTCATTCGTCCCATTCCTTCGATGATATTTTCATCGGAGGTGGCATAAGTGAGGCGTATGTAGCCTTCTCCGGCGTCACCAAAACCAGTGCCCGGGACGGTCACCACACCAGTTTTACGGAGCAAGTCCATGCAAAATTCAGAAGACTTCATCCCTGTATCTTTGATGTTGACGAATAAGTAGAATGCGCCCTTAGGTTTTTTTACCTTTACCCCTGGCATATCATTCACCAGGTCAAAAATTAAGTTTCTTCGCTTTTCATAAATATCGCGCATTTTATCAACATCACTCTGACAAGACTTTAACGCCCTGGCACCCGCCAATTGAGTGGGTTCAGGCAAGCAAGAGGCACTGTTTTCATGCAGTTTGGTCATTGCCTGGATAATATCTGGTCTGGCAATTGAATATCCCAACCGCCAACCAGTCATGGCAAACATTTTTGAAAAACCGCTGATATAGACTGTCCTCTCACGCATACCTGGAAAAGATGTAATGCTTGTATATTTCAATCCATCATAAACCAGCCTGTTGTAAATTTCGTCAGATATGACAAACAGATCGTGCTCGACAAACAATTCAGCCAAATCTTTTAAGGTTTCTGCATCAATAACAGCGCCAGTTGGATTACATGGGGAATTAATCATCACTAATTTTGTCTTGGGTGTAATCGCTTGACGCATTTGATCTACAGTTGGAATAAATTCGGTTTCTTCAGTTACCCGAACTTCCTTCATAACTGCTCCACTCATGGCTATATGACCAAAATAGTTTGCCCATGCCGGAGTAACCAAAATAACCTCGTCACCAGGGTCTACCAGTGTCAGGAGTGCTAATTGCAATGATTCCATCGCACCGCAACTTACCAGGATCTCATTTTGGTAATTGGGATTCAGATCGTCCTTGTGATATTCAGCAATTGCATTTCGCAATTCCGGGATGCCCGCATTGGGTGTGTAATGGGTCAAACCGCGTTGCCATGCTTCCACGGCTTCATCAATAATTACCCGTGGGGTGACAAAATCTGGTTCACCAACGGTAAAACTAATAGTATCCGTCATATTTAAGGCTTCGTTGTACATTGCCCTGATTGCTGACGCCCCCATATTTCGTGCTAAATTGGATAGTTTCATTTTTTTTCCTTTTATGCACCAAGATAAGCAGCTTTAACTTGTTCATTGACCATCAGATCTTTGGAATCCCCAGAAAGAATGATATTCCCAGTTTCTAACAGATACGCCCGGGAGGCAACATTAAGTGCCATGTAGGCGTTTTGTTCAATTAACAGAATACTCGTGCCTGTCTCATTGATTTGTTTAATGATCCTGAAAATGTCCTCAACAATGATAGGAGCTAAACCCATTGACGGCTCATCCAAAAGCATGATCTTGGCATTTGTCATCAGCCCTCTACCAACAGCAAGCATTTGCTGCTCACCACCCGAAAGTGTGCCAGCCATTTGTTGCTCACGTTCTTTGAGCCTCGGAAAAAGGTCAAAAACACGTTCAAGTGTTGGATTTACGATTGTTCTGTCCTTAACGGTTTTCGCGCCTAACATTAGATTTTCATACACAGTTAACTTACTAAATACTCTTCTGCCCTCCGGAACATGGGCAATGCCAAGCTCTACATGTTTATGAGCGGGAAGTTTGGTGAGTTCAACATCATCAAGCAGGATGCTTCCCGATTTAGCCTTTTCAAGCCCGGAGATGGTGCGAAGTATGGTGGTTTTACCAGCACCATTAGCCCCGATCAATGCCAGGATCTCTCCCTGATTAACATGGAATGATACCCCTCTAACAGCTTCGATGGCACCGTATGAAACCGACAGGTCTTTCACTTCAAGCAATGGCATGGTAGCCTCCTCCCAAGTACGCCTCAATCACCTTTGGATTCATTTGGATGTCTTCAGGATTGCCTTCAGCAATGGTTTTTCCAAAGTCTAACACCTTTATTCGATCAGCAATGGGCATAACAAAATTCATGTGGTGTTCAATAAGAATGATTGTCATATTAAACTTTTCGCGAATTTGAGCAATCAGCGATGCTATTTCATCAATCTCCGCCGCATTCATTCCAGCTACAGGTTCATCCAGAAGCAATATCCTTGGATTAAGCATTAACGCCCTAACAATTTCGAGCTTCCGTTGAGGTCCATAAGGAAGGTTTTTCGAGAGAAGGTTGGCTTGTTGATCCAGATTGAATATTTTTAAAAGTCGCATTACTTCCATATCAAGTTCGCGCTCCTGCTCAACCACAGATTCTGTTCGTATGAGGGCTGGAAAAAATTTTTCCGAGCTATGTAGGGTGTAAGCCATCTTAATATTGTCGACAACAGAAGCGTTGTGGAAAAGGCGGATGTTTTGGAAGGTTCGGGCAAGTCCATGTGCTGCAAACTGGTGTGGTCGCATTCCAACCAGGTTTTTGCCATCCATCTCAATACTTCCTGATGTTGGTTTGTAAATGCCGGTGAGCATATTGAAAACTGTCGTCTTGCCGGCTCCATTTGGCCCAATGATTGCGAGTAATTCTCCTTCTTGTACATCGACCGAAAAATCCTCGACAGCGACCAAGCCGCCAAATTTTATTGTTAGATTCTTAACACTAAGTATGGTAGCCATGGTTACATTTCCCCTTCTTCGGTTTCTTGTAAAGGCGTTTCAGGAAGTTTCTTTTTTCTATTCTCATATATTTCTTTCCGGGTAATCCTGAGGAATGGTAATTCATAACCACCAGTGAGACCCTTGGGTCTGTAAAGCATGACTATGACAAGTACCAATGCATAGATTACTAAACGCCAGGAAGCGAGGAATCGCAGGGCTTCAGGTAAAGATGTTAGCAACAATGCGCCAACAATTGAGCCGGTCAACGAGCCACTTCCACCAGCGTAGAGAAATACCAGGAGATCAGAAGATTTCACGAAACTAAATGTGTCGGGTTGAATAAACGAAACCACATGCGCATACAAACCACCAGCCACCCCAGCAATAAAAGCTGAAAAAGTGAATGAAATAATTTTATAGCGAGTAGAATCGATTCCCATCGCTTCAGCAGCGATTTCGTTGTCGCGAATCGCAATCCAGGCACGACCAAAGCGTGAGTAGATAATATTTCTGACAAAAAAGAGCGTCAAAGCCACAAAAAGAAATATCCAGGCAAGATTAGCGTAATTAGGTACTCCAATCATCCCCCTGGCAGCACCAATTGGCTCAATCAGGCGTAACCCAGCCCGGACAATTTCTCCAAATGCAAGAGTCACGATAGCCAGATAGTCACCTTTGAGTTTTAAGGTGGGCAAACCGATCAGATATCCTACCATTGCAGCCACCAACCCACCAACAAGTAGACTCAAAAGAAAAACCGGAATCTGCATCGACGCGGGAATCACACTTGGCTTGAGGATTAACGTCGTAATGATGGCAGATCCATAAGCTCCGAGAGACATAAAACCAGCGTGACCAATCGAAAACTGACCAGTGAACCCATTTACTACATTTAAACTGAGGGTCATCATGATATTCACGCCAGCAAACATAAGGATTTGAATGTGGTAATTGTTTGCAATCCCCATCGATTTGAGTAACATAATCAGGCCATACAGCGCAGCTAAACCAATAACAGGAAGGACACTTTTAAGGCGCTTTGAGAATTTCAAGTCAGCCTCCTATACCTTTTCTATTGAGAATTTGCCCAATAGCCCAGCTGGTTTAAAAAGGAGAATCAAAATAAGCACAATAAAGCCGATCATGTACCCAAGATTGGAATTGATTGATGTGGCAAAAATTTCAGAGATCCCAAGTATGAAACCTCCTAACATTGCTCCACGAATGTCACCAATTCCACCAAGTACAGCCGCAATAAACGATTTTGTCCCAAGCCAACTACCCATATAGACATCAACTTGTGGATAGATGCTTGCATAGAAAATACCACTAGATGATGCAAGTGCGGCTCCAATAAAAAAGGTTAAGGAAATAATTACGTTGATATTTATACCCATAAGCAAAGCGGCATCTTTATCCATGCTAACCGCCCTCATCTGAGCGCCTAATGGTGTTTTATTGACAATAAAATACAAGACCACCATCAAGATTATGGACAAACTCAACATAATTAGCTGAGTCGAAGTAATTGTAACTCCCCAGAGATTAAGCTGAACCAGTGGAAAAAGCCTTGGGAATGGGCGCGGGTTCGGTCCGATGAATGGTAATGCTCTCGGAAAATTTTGGAGGAACATCGAAACACCTACCGCCGTTATCAAAGCAGTCATTCTGGGTCGGTCACGCAGTGGTTTATATGCAATTGCCTCGACCAAAACACCGATGAGTCCAGTCCCGATCATGGCGATTAAAATAATGGTGATCACCTGGATCGCTGAAAGTGCGGCAGAAGAAGTATTCATGAAAGCCATGGCAAGAAAAACTGTGGACAGCGCACCGATCATTAAAAAGTCACCGTGGGCAAAATTGATCATTCCCACAATACCATAGACCATCGTATAACCTAACGCAAGCAAAGCATATACGCTGCCAAGTTGTAAACCATAAATAAGTAGCTGAAAAAAAGTGGTCATTTTCTCCCTTTCCTTTACTCAAAATAATGAAACAGCCATGCCCTTATGGGCATGGCTGTGAAAGCTAATCAGGATTAAGGATTGACATTGACCACAAATTCGGGAACGCCTTCTGCATTGTACATCAAGATAGCGGCACCCTTAATTGGGTTTCGGTCTGGACCAACTGTAATGGTACCAGATGGCAGGTGCAAATCTTTGAGGGACGCCATTGCATCGCGAACTCCCTTGCGATCGATAGTTGTTGCATTCTTGATGGATTCCAAAATCATCATGGCGGCTTCGTATGCCAGCACAGCATTAGAGTTTGGGTTCATTCCATAAGCATCATTGAATGCTTTAACAAATTCCTGGGCTACAGGATCAGGATTATCGGGGGAGAAAGCGGACACATAAGCAGTTCCTTCAATGTTTTCAAAACCAGCCAGTTCAGCAACTTCAGGTGCATCCATTGAGTCGCCGCCAACAAATTTGGCTGTAATACCAAGTTCACGAGCTTGTCGAACTTGCAGTGGAATTTCAGTGAACATGTTGGGGATAAAAATCACATCGGGGTTGGCAGCTTTAATTTTGGTCAGCTGAACGTTGTAGTCTTTAATATCTGAACCACTGTAAGCCTGAACTTCTACGATCTCGCCGCCTAATTCTGTAAACGCCAATTCAAAGTTCTCATATAGACCCTTGGAGTAAGCATCTGCATTGTTATAAATGACTGCGGCGGTTTTATAACCTGCGTCCCAGGCATATGTTGCAGCCGCTTTGCCCTGGAAAGGATCAATGAAGCATGCACGGAAGATATAATCACCAACCTGGGTCACTGCCTCATTGGTAGTGAAAGTGCCAACTGCAACCACACCGGCAGATTGGGCAATTGGTCCAGCAGCAAGAATTGCTTTGGACATGTCAGGACCAACAATAGCAATAACATTGTCCTGATTGATCAATTTTTGATAAACATTGGTTGTGGTCTCTTCTTTAGCCTCGTTATCTTCGTAAAGGAATTCGATTGGATAACGAGTATCACCGACCAGTAAACCACCCTCTGCCCTGAGTTTCTCTTCAAGGAGCTTTACTCCATTGACAATATACTTGCCAGCCGTGGCACCTGGACCAGACATTGGGCTTACAACACCAATTCTAAGTGTTTCACCAACTTTTTCGCCATTGGCTTGTGGTTCAGATTCTACTGGAGCTGCAGGGGCACTTGGGGAGCAGGCTGTCATAAAAACAGCAATTGCCAGAACTACTAACAAAACTTGACTTACCTTCTTCATCTACGACCTCCATCGCATTGACTTAAATTTAATTTGAAGACTGAGACAGAAATATGAGGTAAAACTATTTGTTTGCGAATCTTTTGTCAGGAATTCTCCTTTCTTAGTAGTTCCACTATATGGAATCCTATTCCGCATGTAGTATAATGGCACTTATAACATATTAATATTTTCTTGACAAGATGTTAAACAGGAAAAATGTATATATCTTCTTGACAAATTTAAAAATCACTTTCAGTTTAACCAATATTTCAATGTAATAAAGACTATAATAACAAACGAATTTATAAAAAAAGCAACTAAACTATTATTAGGTGGAAACAAATGAAAAATTCACAAGTTCAAGTTATTAATAAAGCCTTTGATATTATCGAACAACTTGCCACATCTGAAAGTGGACTCTCACTTTCTGAGATCACAGAGCAGACAGGGTATCCTAAGAGCACCGTGCACAGATTGTTGGCGACGCTTATAGCCCGTCACTATATTGAAAAAGACGAAAGTGACAGCGTGTACTACCTGGGCTTAAAATTTGTTGAGATCGCCAGTCTCTACCTCAACAAGATAGACTTGACCACTGAAGCCGCCCCTATCATGCATGCTCTTGCAACCAGGTTTAACGCAACCAGTTATCTGGGTGTTCTTGAAAACAATGAGGTAAGATACCTTGAAAAAATTGAAAAGTTTAACAGTTTGCGTCTTTACACAAGCATAGGAAAACGTGAGCCTGTTTATTGCACAGCCTTAGGAAAAGTCCTTCTAGCTTCTCTCCCAAAAGAGGAATGTGCCCGGATTGGGGAATCCTTGGTTTTTGAAAAACGTACACCTAACACTAAGATGAGTTACGAAGAGTTGTTGCTTGATATTGATTTTGCAAGGCAAAATGGATTCGCCCTTGATAACGGTGAACATACCTTTGGCAGCAGCTGTGTTGCAGTACCGATCCGTGATTATACCGGTAATGTAATTGCAGCGATAAGTCTAAGCGGACTTGGTTTGATTCAGGAAAACAAGGTCGAAACTCTATTCAAGGAACTTCAAGCCGGTGCAACGATCCTCTCAGAACGCATTGGTTATAAAGCACCATAATTTTAAGTACTGATTTTTTAAAACATCGCAACTGTTGACTTTTCTTTTGGTTGCTACTAAAATTGCGGTGATTCTACATCATGGAACGTTGTTCCAAAAATATCTACGATGACTCAATAAAAGGAGACCGCCTTGATCAATCTCACCAATCTCATTTTAGAAAAAAAAATAATTGCAATTTGCAGGGGAATCTACGGCAATGACTTGTTGGAATTAGCAGCCTCCCTCTCTCGAGGTGGCATCTCCCTGATTGAAGTAACTTTTGATCAATCAGACCCTGAAAATCTTAGAAAGACTGCTGAAGCGATTGAAATTTTAAATACTCATAGACCAGAGATGCAGGCTGGTGCCGGTACAGTAATTGATCTGGCTCAACTAAAAGCGGCCAAAGCGGCTGGTGCGAGATTCATAATCTCCCCAAATACAGACACCGCCGTTATCACCGCTACTAAAGAATTTAACCTGGTTTCCATTCCAGGAGCGATGACCCCTTCTGAAATTGCTTCCGCTTCACAGGCTGGTGCGGATTTTGTTAAACTGTTCCCAGCATCCCAATTAGGTGTTGGCTTTATCAAGGCTGTACTGGCTCCACTAAATAATGTGAAGCTGCTTGCTACCGGCGGCATTAATGATAAAAACCTGGTTGATTATCTGAATGCCGGTTGTGTTGGAGCCGGGATTGGCGGTAACTTGTGTGATAAGGAACTGATCGCGGAAAAGGCATTTGACAAACTGGAAGAAATAGCCCTGCGTTATACCTCTCAAATCGGTTGATGTCTGGATGAATCCTTCACTAAACCAAACCGGTCTTAGAAATCGAGCTGCCCGTAAAGTTGCGATCACCGATTGCGACCATGCCAATATCAATGAGGAAATTGCTGTTTTTGAGCATGAAAATATTCGATGTGATCTCTACCAGCTCTTACAAACCCGTGAATTGATTGAAAACTTGCAAGACTATGAGGTTTTGATCAACCAATATGCCTGCTTCACACCAGAGGTTTTTGCTGGTTTGCCCAACTTAAAAGTTTTAATTCGCTATGGGGTAGGTCTTAACAACATTGACATCCCTGCCGCCACTGCACACAACGTGCGTGTCTGCAATGTGCCCGATTATGGTATCCAGGAAGTTGCCAGCCATGCCCTGGCACTGATGCTAGCCCTCGAAAGGAAGATCGTCCCAATGACCCAATCTGTAAGGGAAGGCGTTTGGGATTATTCGTTATCCATGCCAGTCCGTCGCTTTAGCAACTTGACAATTGGAATTGTTGGTACGGGACGCATTGGAAAAGCTTTTGCACAAATGGTCCAACCCTTATTCAAGCGAGTTATCGCTTGGGATCCAAAATATCACTCTGCACGTGGAGATGTGCCAGAGTTTGTAGAAATGGTTACGTTCGATACCTTATTGGCAGATTCAGATATTATTTCCATTCACAGTAATTACGAAACTTCTGCAGGCTTATTTGATAAAACAGCTCTTAAAGCAATGAAAAGCGATGCCACCTTGATCAATGTTTCAAGAGGTGGAATCATTATTGAAGGCGACCTTGCCGAGGCTTTGCGAAACCACACTATCGCAGCTGCTGCTGTAGATGTCACAGAAATTGAACCACTCCCAAAGAACAGTTTATTAAGGGAGTGCCCAAATTTCTTGTGTACACCGCATATGGCGTGGTATTCCGAGCAAGCATCGTCTGATTTAAAAACCAAGGTTGCGGAGGAAGCCGCTCGGTTCTTAAACGGTCAACCATTGAGAGATTGTGTAAATTTTAAGGATTAGGCAGGTGAAAATGAAAGCAATTGTTTTTACAAACCCAAGCAAGATTGAAGTACAGGAAGTCCCTTTACCAGTTGTTGAAGAAGGATGGGCACTTATCAAGATTTCTCACGCAGGTATCTGCGGCAGCGACCTTACTATTTACTCTGGTTATCACCCAAGAGCGAAAGCCCCGTTGATCCCAGGTCATGAGATCTGTGGTTACCTGGTAAGCGACCTGCCTGGTTTGCCAGCAGGCACTTTTGTCACAGTCAACCCACTTCTGTCATGTGGGCAATGCGATCCTTGTTTGTCTGGCAATTCTCATGTGTGCCAATCTCTTAAACTAATCGGCATCGATCGTGATGGCGGGATGGCAGAGTACGTCACCGCCCCAATTCATCATATATTAGCTATCCCAGAAGGTGTTTCCCGCAGGTCTGCCTCATTTATTGAACCAATCGCCGTTGGTGTGCATACGGTGAGGCAAAGTGGATACATTCCGGGAGATAATGCCTTGATCTTTGGTGCTGGAGCGATTGGTATGAGTGTCGCTCTGACCTTGAGGGAATTAGGTTGCCATGATGTGACGATCTGTGAGCCGAATAAGATCAGGGTCGACAAAGCTTCCAGTCTTGGGTTTAGAGCTATCCAGACACATCCCGAGCTTGTCTCTGAAATAATGAAACTGACGAGTGGCAAGGGTTTTGATTTCATCTATGATTGTGCTGGACATCAGTCTGTTGCAGAGATGCTTCCCGATCTCATCAAGGTCAAAGGCACAATTGTGATTGTCGCAGGCTATAAACAACCGCCTGCAATGAATTTTCAAAAGGGGATGTTCAAGGAGTTCTCAATCAAGTTTGTACGGGTATACCGGGATGAAGACTTCAAAATAGCTTGCCAATTAGCTAAATCTCAACCGCTTTACGCTGAAGTAGTTACCCATGAACTGCCAATTGAAGAGGCTCAGCGCGGTTTTGATTTGTTGCTGACTCCTTCGGATGCGATAAAAGTAACTTTCAAGTTTGACTAAGCCAGTCAAGGAGTGATAATGTTTGATATCTCAGGAAAAAACGCGATTGTAACAGGTGCCAGCCGTGGTTTGGGTTCTGCGCTTGCTATTGGATTTGCAAAGGCTGGTGTCAACCTCGCCTTGGTTTCCCGCACAATACCCACCGATTTGATTCTGGAGCTCCAGGCGTTCAATGTCAGAGTTATTGGTTACTCTTTTGATTTTAGCAATCCCTCCGGAATCCCTGAACTGGTAGAGAAAATCTATCAGGACTTTAAAGAAATCGATATCCTGGTAAATAATGCAGGGGCGCAAAGACGCAGTGATTCGGTCGATTTTAGTGAAGAAGACTGGGATTATGTGATTAATGTCAACCAAAAAAGCGTTTTTCTACTGTGTCGGGAAGTTGGACGGCACATGGTAAAAGCCGGGCACGGAAAAATAATCAACATGGCGTCGTTACTCTCATTCCAGGGGGGATATCGAGTCCCTGCCTATGCCGCCAGCAAAGGTGCAGTGATGCAGTTCAGTAAATCGCTTGCCAATGAGTGGGCAAAATTTAATGTAAATGTCAATTGCATCGCCCCTGGCTATATGCTCACGGAAATGAACACAGCGCTGGTAAATGATCCAACCCGAAGCGAACAGATCCTTGTTCGCATTCCTGCAGGGCGCTGGGGCGATCCAGAAGATTTAGTTGGTGCAGCCTTGTTTTTAGCCAGCCCAGCGTCTGATTACATTCATGGTATTACGCTTCCAGTTGACGGGGGTTGGCTGGGTAGATAGTTAACTTTATTGATACTCCATAATGTGTCCGTGTTGTAGGGATCGTGCAGGATGAGTTTGGCTTTGTCCAATTAACTAACATTTTAGAAGCTCTGGAGACTTACCCGCACATCGGTGGTCGGCGGCTATCGGATTGACGGCATCTTTGTGAAAATTGAAGTTACAGCTCACTCTTTGCGTTATTTGGGTACAATGATTAAGACCTTATACTCGGGAAATACAAAATGTACAGATCAAAGATTTCTGCGTCTCTGATTAATTTTCTTTTCATTCTCACATTAACAGCCTGCCAGACTGCGCCAACACTAACACCACCAACTAAACCTCCAGCATACGCAATAGCTACCCAGCCTGTGCCTCCTGCTGCTGAGCTAAGCCCGACCCCAACCGCGACAAGCCCGCCTCCGGTCTATGTTTACCAACCTAACCCTGATTTGCCGATTGAACTCAACCAGTTAATCGAGAAGCAAGCCTTCACCAAAGCTCAAGGTGCTGTCAATGAGATCGCTTACACCTTTGAATTCGGTGAGAAGAACCCAGTCGGCAATTGGGTTTACGCCCTGGCGGCACCTTTCCCTACAGTGACAGACGAAGTTACTTACGAGTGGCTGCAGAACCTCTGGCGCGGTCAGCCTGAAGGTGAGATTCAAACTCTCCTTATTTCAGAAGGAGATCTGCCAGCGCTCACCAGCATTCTGGGCGAGCCTGGGGATACCGTTTTGACCCTTGAAAATGATCTAATCCTTGAAAGAGCCTGGACCTCTCTAAACACCTGGGCGATTATCCCCTTTGAAGAGATCCAACCACGCTGGAAGGTCATAGCCATCGAAAGTCAATCGCCCATTCAGAAAGATTTCGAACGCGATCTGTATCCGCTCAATGTTCCCATCTCTCTCATTCCTGTGGAACCGGATGACAATTTCACCGCGCCAAACGAACTGGTTGAATTACACTTTTCCAACCTGGATTCGTCCAAGATCACCACAGTGATGCTCACCGGCGTGACTGCCCTGGTGCGCGCCACCGCGGTAGGTATGGACCAGAGGGGCGTGCTGGTTCCCGGCGAAAATATCGCAGCCATCATGCAAGAGGCGGACATTCTGCACATCAGCAACGAAGTGCCTTTTGACCAAGATTGCCCTCCGCACACGCTGGGCAGTTACCTGGTATTTTGCTCGCCCAAGAGTTACATGGAACTGCTCCGCTTTGTGGGCACAGATATCGTCGAACTGACTGGCGACCACTTTGAGGATTATGGGGAAGAAGGCATGCTTTACACGCTTGAGCTGTACGCCAATGAAGGCTGGCCGGTCTACGGCGGCGGCAAGGATATCTTCGAAGCGCGCGAACCTGTAAAACTAGAAGTGAATGGCAACAAAATCGCATTCATCGGTTGCAATGCCAAATCGCCCAATTTTGCCAAGGCAAGCGAGACTTCTTCCGGGGCATATCACTGTGATATGGAAACCATGGCACAAGCCATACGTGAACTTCGCGCGGAAGGCTACTTACCAATAGCCACCTTCCAGCACGAAGAGGTCTATACATGGTCACCGGTGGCTGCCATTGAACGAGACTTTAAGATTGTGGCAGAGGCCGGCGCGATCATTGCCAGCGGCAGCCAGTCGCATGTACCTCATTACGCCGAGTTTTATGGTGACAGCTTCTTCCATTATGGGCTTGGCAATCTCTTTTTCGACCAATACGGCATCGCCGAAAATACGGATATCGGATTCCTGGACCGCCACATCTTTTACCAAGGCAAGTATTTGGGGGTTGAGCTGATCCCGATCCAGTTTATCGACAAAGTACAGCCCCGCCTGATGACTGCCGAAGAAAAAGCGGAGACGCTCGCGATCCTGTTTGACACCTACCGCATGTGGTGGAAGGACGAAAACAATCAACCTCTTTTGCCAGCCTGGAAGCAGTAATATCTCTGATTTGAGTAGAGGCTACAATCCCTTTCACTTGGTTCGGACAGACAGAGCCGACCTGATATAATACTAACGAAAACTACCCTCAATAATGAGGCTGTTTATCGGAGGTTAACTTATGGAAATTACTTGGTATGGAAATTCATGTTTTCGGATCACTGAACGCAATTTTGCCACAGTTGTCACCGATCCGTTTGATTCAGCTGTTGCCGGCTATACTCCACTCAAATTAAAAGCTGAGATCGTTACTGTCAGCAGCAATGACCTTTCTCACAACAATATCAGTGTGGTAAAAGGCAACTCATTCGTGATCGAAGGACCCGGCGAATATGAACGCGGGGGTGTGTTTCTCACTGGCATCCAGACCACTCCCCTGAAGTCTGAAAACAAAGAATTGCGCAATACCATTTACGTGCTCGATTATGGTTCCATCACCGTTCTACACCTTGGTCAAACCAATATGGTACCAAGTCAAACCATGATTGAAGAATTAGGCAACATCAATATTGCCCTGGTTCCGGTTGGGGCCGGCGGTGGACTCAATGCTTCCAAAGCTGCCGAGGTGATCAGCATGCTGGAACCGAACATCGTCATTCCGATGCATTATGAAACTCCTCATTCCAAACTGGATCTTGATCCATTGAGCAAGTTCCTGAAGGAAATGGGGCTCACTGAATTGGAAACAATGGAAAGCTACAAAATTGCATCGTCCGGCAATTTCAGTGAAGAAGGCACCCAAGTGATTGCCTTAGACCCAAAATTATCACCACTCTAAGCTCATGATCAAGCTCATTTTGACCTGGGATATCAAACCGGGAAACGAAAAAGACTATTTCGCTTATGTTTTGCAAGAGTACTTGCCGCAATTAAACAAATTTGGCTTTGAAGTGAACGAAGCCTGGGTGACTGTGTATGGCAATCGTCCCCAAGTCTTAATAGGCGCAGTAATGGACTCTAATCTCAAAGCGCGAACAGTGCTGGTGTCTGATAAGTGGAAAGATCTGAATGAGCAATTGATGGATTTTGTTGACAACCTGGAGTATAAACTGGCTCCCCATAAAGGTGGTTTTCAGTTTTAGATGTCATTTTCACATGACTTACTATTTTGGTACGACAATAACGCCAGGCAATTGCCCTGGCGTTCTTTTCCTACACCTTACCGGGTTTGGGTATCTGAAATCATGCTTCAGCAAACCCGGGTCGAAACCGTTTTGCCCTACTTTGAACGCTTTCTGACCCATTACCCAAACCTGGAAAAACTTGCAACAGCCAGCCAGGAAGAAGTGCTCAGGTTGTGGGAGGGGCTTGGATATTACAGCCGTGCACGGAATTTATTAAAAGCTGCCCGCAAGATCTATTCAGATTATGATGGGCAAATACCCTCGACCGCCAAAGACCTTGAACGCCTGCCTGGGATCGGTCATTACACTGCTGGAGCAATCGCATCCATCGCTTTTGGGGAGCCTGTGGCAGCTGTGGATGGCAACATCAAACGCATTTACTCCCGCATACTTGCTTTGAAGGAACCGTTTGGTTCATCCCACCTTGACAAGATAATCGAGGACTACGCGCAAACCATCATTCCACATGACCGTCCTGGTGACTTTAACCAGGCGCTTATGGACATTGGCTCAAACCTTTGTCTCCCTCGTCAACCGCTGTGCCTGGCATGCCCGGTCCAGGAATATTGTCTGGCATTCCAACAGGGTATTCAAAATGATCTACCAGTCAGAATCAAAAAAGCCCCACTACCCCACTACGAAGTCTGTGCAGCTGTCATCCGGATGGATAATAAAATCCTGCTTTGTCAAAGGGGAGAAAGTGGCATGCTGGCTGGTTTATGGGAGTTCCCTGGAGGAAAACTGGAGCAGAGTGACAATAGCTTGGAGGGCTGCCTGAGAAGAGAGGTCCTGGGAAAAACTGGGCTGGAAATCTCAATTGGCGAAAAAATTGGTATTTTCCAACATGCATACACACATTTCAGGATAACTGTACACGCCTGGCAAGCCAAGCCCAATTCCCTCCCTCTGTCTGAACTACCTGAAAATCGTCGTTGGGTCTTGTCTGATGACCTTCCTGAATATCCCATGGGCAAAGTTGCTCGGAAGATAAGCGACCATATCACAAGCAATAGTATTTCGTTATAACGAAAACTATTACCCTTTTTCGAAACAGTACTCGGCTATATCGTAAACTAATGAAAATCTACGTTCCGAATTGCCTGTCGCCAGCGTCGCCCAGACCAGGCAGGATGAAGCCGTGCTCATTCAAACCTTCATCAATCGCCGCGATATGAATCGGAACATCCGGATGCGCCCCATGCAAGCGCTCAATCCCCTCGGGCGAAGCCAGGATCCCGACAAACTTGATTTTATTAACACCCCACTTCTTTAAAATGTCTACCGTTGCCACCGCCGAACCACCAGTCGCCAACATTGGGTCTAGCACCAAGCTTACCGAGACAGTCGGTTCAATCGGGAGTTTGTTATAGTACGAAACCGGCTTCAGTGTCTTCTCATCGCGGTAAAGTCCGATATGCCAGACCTCTGAGCCCGGCATCAATTCCCAAAATCCTTCCACCATCCCCAAACCTGCCCGCAACACTGGAACCAGCCCGATCCGTTCCATCAAAGCGACGCCTTTGGTGATCTTGAGAGGCGTCTGCACATCGAGCTCGCGCACAGCCAGGTCCAGAGTCGCTTCATACGCAAGCATGGCAGCGATTTCTCTGATCAGCTCGCGGAACTTCTTCGAATCAGTTCTATAATCCCGCAAAAGGGTCAATTTTGCCGCAACCAAAGGATGTGTTGATGGGAAAACGTTATTCATTTCTACTCCTCCGCCAGGTTTTGTTCAATTCGAAAATGGAATAGGTCCATAATATCAGAATAATGCCTGAGACGAGGAAAAAATACGAAATTTCCGCCCTCAAGCGCAAATAAGCAGCCACTCCAGCAAGCATCAGAGCGAGCGTATGAATGGCTTTTGCAGCAGTACTGCTCCTCTTGGCAAAAATCAGCCTCGGTGAGTCCAGACAAGCTAACAAAATCAACATCAAATCGAGCATTAATCCGAAAGCAAGAAACCACAGCCAAAATTCACCGGGGTTGTCTAGTAATACGCCGATAAAACCAACAAAGTAAAGAAGAAATGCAATAAAAAAGAGTGTCATATTCAACCAACCTAATGGAAGTCTTTAGTGCTGTTGCTTTCTCTATTGTTCCAGATGTAAGCCCGTAAAAGCGGCAGCAAAGCCAAAAACGCAAGGAAAAATAAGATCACTCCACCGCAAGCCAACTCTACAGGCAAAGCAGCCGGTGCCAGCAGGAAGATCACTATGGCGGCCAGCAATAAGAGCATTGGAACAGCCATCAGACCAAGTGTCCATTGGGTTGCTTTGCGCATCGACGCAAGCCGTTTTCCATAAATTTTTCCCGTTTGTCCATTAAGAATGATCGGATGGGTGCCGCCCTCTTCATCCCGATAAGAACTGCTGATCAGAGGCAGCAGATATTGAGTCCAGTTGAAGTTGAGGTAATTGCCTGTGAACTTCACATTCTGGCGGTGTTGTGCCGCGCTTGCCTGCATAATTTCTTGCTCGGCAGCGCTGTGCAGGCGTGTTTGGGCGACCTCCAGGAGCTCCTGCGGCTCGATTTCGGGCAATTGCACGCTGTTCTGGCTCAACATACCAGCCTGGTAGTAGACCGAACTCTTTTGATCGTATTTGCCAATTTGCTCCATGCGTTTCTCGTGGGAACGCAAAGCCGGCACTTGAATATTGTCGTAGTGTCTTTTTAACGTCCCCTGACGGGGTTCATACCGCGTCTGAGTACGCAAGGCTTGTTTACTCTGCCAGCCCTGGTCACCAAAATTTTCTTTTGCGGTTCTGACCTGGTAATCAAAACCCATTGTGCCAGTCCAATTTCCTTCCAAATCTGCATCAACAAGCCAAAGCGGCCACCAAACCACCTGTGCCCGGTTAATCAGGCTGTCAACAGAAAGATCCTGAACTGGATATGGAGTCCCTTCAACAAATTGTGTCAGTATCTGCTGCAATTTTTCAGTGGTCAATTGAGCCGGAAGGATAACTTCTGGTGCTTCCTTGCGGACATAACTTGGCTGGGGCACCAGTTCAGCCTGGTAACATAACGGACAGGATTGCTTACTCTTTTGTGCGGAAATCAAAAAAACGCGTTTACACGCCGGGCAGACTTCAACCCCTGCCCCAGGCATCCATTCCACGTCCTGGCGCACTTCAGCAGCAGGCGTAATTGGAGAAAACATCTCGCTCATATCGCCTCCAGCCTGGTTGCGTTCTTGTAAATCGTGAAGGCGATCGCGCCTCCAATGACCAACAAGATCAGACCCAGGAAAATGAGAACCATACCACTCCCAGCCAACAAAATCATAGGCAAACCGATCAACACTGTTGCCAAGCCTGGCAATAACGCCAGGATGATCGCCAACCAAACTTTATTCCAGTCTATTGGTTTCTGACCAAAGACTTTGCCGGTTTGACCATTGACCATCACCTGGTAATTCTTGCCTTGGAATTGATAAATGGCGATATAAACCGGTTGCGTACCTGGCGGTTGCCGGCGTCTTGAATTGCCAATTCACGCGCTTCTTCCCGGATCTTGGTTTTTGCCTCTCCCCAGGCCGCATTCAAATCGACATCGTAGGCATTTGCGTTGATTCCCGCCATATAATCAGCATTGAACGCCACCAATTTGCTCATGTCAAAGGGGTAGAGCTCACCTAAAATGCGTGGGTTCAATCGCTTGGCGTTCACGCCGTTGACCAGAAAATTGTTGAAGTTCTTTTGTACTTTGCCGTTTTCCCAGCGCCATTCAATGCGGGTGCGCGTCTTCCAACTTTTGCTGGAGGCATCGTAATATCGGTCAGTCACCGTGTGAGCTACTTCAGCTTCCCAATCAAAAGAGATGTCGGTCGAAAAAGCCCAATATGGCAGGTAAAACGGGATAAATTTATCCAAACGGGCGGATCCACTCAACACGGAAGGATGCATCCAGCCATCCTGGAGCCAAGCTTGTGTGCATTGCTTTAATTGGTCAGGCTTGACACTGAAGGGAATCAACGCCTTTGGTTGGAAAAGATTGCTTTCGCTGATTGTGACATTTACACTGTTCGAACCGCAATAAGGGCAGCTTGTCGCAACTGCGCCTTGCGGATATGATAATTCCGCTCCGCATTGCTGGCAATGAATAAGGTTGCGGAGTTTTCCCCAGCCTTGATCCGCCTGCGCCATGGTATCTACGGTAAATTCCTGCTTTTCTGCAACTGGACCAATCGTCTGTGCCCGCAGGGTCGCCTGGTAGCCACAATGCTGGCACGCTAAACCCGAGATAACCAGGTTGTATGCCAGGTATCCGCCGCATTGAGGGCAGGTGTAAGTTTGGGCTTTTCGCTCCTCTTCAAGCTTGGTTTTGGGGGCAAAAACAGTGATTCCGGGGAGCGTTGAAGCAACTTGTTCAAATTCGTCAATACGGGACAGGTTATCCATGATTGTTGTAATTATAATCTCGCTGTTACCTGTTTTACAGTAGATAATCTTTCCTCCTGGGTTACAATAATTCCATGCAATATATCATCGATGGTCATAACCTGATCCCAAATATTCGTGGGCTGACCTTGAGCGACCTTGACGACGAAAAGGCTTTGGTTGACCTGTTGACATATTTCCTGCGTGCCAAAAAATCACGCGCCATGATCTTTTTTGACAAGGCTGCCGCTGGACAAGCCGGGCAGCACAATTACGGGCTTATCAAAGCGGTTTTTGTGCCTGCCGGGCAAACAGCCGATTCCGCCATCGCGGTTTATATCCGTCAATTAGGTGGAGCAAGCAGGAACCATACGCTGGTCAGTTCCGATCGGGCTGTCCAGGCGTCTGCACGGGCTTATCATATGTCCGTGCTCACCAGCCAGGAATTTTCTAAGCAGCTACAACGTTTTTTTGAACAAGAACCGCAGACCGACTCAAGTGAACGTGCCCTCTCTCCTGAAGAAGTCAAACAATGGGAAGACCTTTTCAATCAATACGGCACTCAACCACCTGACGGCATGAGCCCTTAGTCGTCCTCCAATAAAGCCCTTTATTGATTTTACAAAACGTTTACATCGATCTACCTTTTTTCAGGCCGGTTTGTATTGCCATTGTCGAGGGTTGAAGCTATAATAAACGTTATACAAAAGGTCGTGCAAACTGTGTCAACAGCCGGCACTGCCGACAAGTTCTTGAGACTCCCGGTTTTCCGAATGGGAGAATAATTAATATATGACTGGAAATTATCGTATCAACGCACTCAATAGAAAAATCTTTCTGCTCTTCCTGACCCTGAGCCTTTTCTTTTCGGCCTGCCAGGCTCTTGTGCCTACCCAGGCACCAATCACAGATACGCCATCAACTTCTACTCCAGCGCCTACAGCTACAGCGACCCAATTACCAAGCCCCACCCCCAGCCCTACACCAGGTCCAATCAAGTTGAACCTGAGTTTAGAGTTACCTGAGGAGTTGTTGGCTGCCATCCCAACTCCTGTTGGTATGATGCTTTCATCTAAACCCGAAGAAGCAGATGTCATCGTCGAAGTTGCTTCGAAAGAACAAATTTATGAGTCAATCAGTTTCCAGGTATATGCCCTGGTCGCACCATTTTTCACTATCCAGGATGACATCGCGCTCAAGGATT
>Ga0334882_1002082_pt1 | contig 21601 bp, 22 predicted proteins | sample GraSluR1_MG_5_FD_207226 | JGI IMG/M metagenome (GOLD analysis project Ga0334882, IMG submission 207226) | Sludge microbial communities from methane-producing bioreactor in Wageningen University, Netherlands - Granular Sludge_15_04-R1 | ecosystem: Engineered > Bioreactor > Anaerobic >...
TTGAAACGTTTACCATGTGGTTTGCCCCCTTGCGGATTTGAGGTTTTGTTGCGTAGGCAAACCAATGATATCTCAAAGACCTTGGGGGCTTTTTAATGTTCCTAAAAACCTATTTTGGACAAGAGTGAGGCTTAAGAAAAAAACTATTGGATAAAGCAGCCCCACTACAAAAACAACTGGAAAAAATTCCGGATTCTCCAAAATACTACATTTTAATGCATCAAGAATGAGTCAAATTCGGCAGACATGATCTAGAAAAACTTTTGAGCTAAAAAATATATGAAAAATAGATATATCAAGTTACTCATAAAAATTCTGGGAAACTACAGGTTGAGGTAATTTTAAATGACACATCTTGTTTTTCTGTTCGCACTAGCTTGTGTAATACCGCAAACTAACAGGAGATTACCTTTCTTTATTTTTACGATCCTTTCATTGTTTTTGTTTTTAGCTCTAAGGTATGACTATGGCAATGATTATATGGGGTATCTACAACTTCATTCTGACATTAATGCAGGCCTTAAAACGAGGATAGATAGTGATTTTTTATACCGTATTTCCAATATACTATTTCCGAATTTTTTTGTATTTGTTATTATTCTAGCAGTAATATATATTTTTTGTATATGCCTTTTGATATATAGCAATCTCGACGCGAGCAATTCATGGCTTGGTTTTTTGCTTCTAACACTAAACCCCCAATTCTTTTTAGTTCACCTTTCATCTTTTAGACAAACGATGGCTATATGTGCTTTTATCATAAGCATACATTTTTTGAAAAACAAGAAACGTTTTTTGTGTTTTTTATTTATTTTGATTGCTGCAGGTTTTCATAAAAGTGCATTACTACTTTTACCAGTGCCCTTTTTTCTTAATAAGCAAAGAATATGTTGGAAGCACTATTGCATCGTAATTTTAATAATATATATATTTTTAGCAACACCTTTTTTAGATTTTATAATTAATAAGCTTTTTATTTGGTTACCTCAGTTTCATAGCTATACCTACTACATTGAACAAGAAACAGGAAATGCGTTGAGAGGGACTATAACTACATCATTGCTTGCCTTGTTTGTTCTAAAGTATATAAATAAACTACATTGTTCGGAGTTATTTTATGGAAAGCTTGCGCTAATAGGTTATATAATAACAATAGTTGCATATAAAATTAGTGCTTTAACTCGAATCAGCATGTATTTTGATATTTTTTCAGTAGTCGCTCTTCCTATGATTTACATACGGAATCGTTCTTCAATAGCTTGTAAGATTTATTCATTTATAATTTTCATGATTTTTTTACTGCGATATTTTTTATTCTTTAATCATCCAGTTTGGCAAGCATCTTATAACCAATATAAATCTGTTTTCAGTTTGTTATTTTAATTTAAAAATAAATTCGAGAACCATTTAATAAATACGAAATTCAAATCGATAAGTCTTTAAATCATCATCATAATTTCTAATGCGTTCATATATTTCTAAAAGCTTCTTCATATTATCTTCTTTATAATGCGTTTGAGACGCCTTTTCTCTTGCTTTTAAGGAAATTCTCGAAGCGAGATTATCATCTTGAAAAATTTTTTTAACATAATGTGCCAACATATATGGAGCATCAACCGGGTATAAAAAACCTTCTTCTCTATGCTGAAGCATGTCGGGTATCCCTCCGACATACGAAGCTACACACGGGACACCAAGGATCATTGCTTCCCCTAGTGAATTAGGGCTGTTTTCTATCGTTGATGAGCACACAAAAACGTGAGATTTGAGATATCGTTGGCACATCTCTTTTTCACTCAAGGAACCTGTGAAAATGATATTTTTGGTCAAGCCCAACCGATCGATCATTTTCTTCAGGTATTTCGAGTAAAAAGTAGCAATGAGTTTTTCCTTGAAGGATGACCAGTATATCGGGTTCCTGCCGCTGACATACATTTTCGCAGAAGGAAATGATTTTACAATCTCGGCCATGGCTTCCACTGCATAATGAAGCCCTTTTATCGGAGACCTCGCTTGGCTTAAAAAGATAGAATACCTTTCAATATTCTCGGGGTTCCATTGATGCTTGTAAAATTCATCTCTCAGCGTTTCGTTGCAAAAGTGGTATTCAGCTTTGGGATTGATTTGCATGGTGCATGCCCTATCCCATTCAGTACGACCTATTACATGCTTTGCCTTCTTAAGGGCCGCTATTTCGTCTCTTCCTCTCCTCTCAAACTGTTTTTTCAAGCCGGCAACGCTATCCCTCCGCAAAAAATTTCGGAGCGTATGTCCGTAAATAACCTTCCATGGCAAGTTGGCAGTTGTATGTTTCGCAATAACTGAAACCAATCCCTGGATCGAAATAACAGCTTTAACGCCAAGCTTTTCACAGGTATTCATCATCACCAGGGTGTGAGGGTACTCTGTTCCATGAATGTGCACGAGGTCCGGCTGCACTTCCTGCAGCAGACTTTCAAACATATCTTGATTTTTTTTATTTTGTGCGTCTTTTATTGGCTTGAAAGCATAATAGGTTATCTTTTCTCCCTGATACATTTGAAAAAGCTTTGCAGATTTGTGAGGAAACGCTACGCAGAGATCTATATTTTCTTTTTCTGCCAATCTGAGAGATGATCCAACAAGCCACCCTCCGAATGGGGTTGGAGTTTCATTCATTAGTACACTTGCTTCTGGGAGTGGAATGTTCGTTAGCCAAAGAATTTTCATGAGTTTTCCTCCCGCTTAGGTCCACTTTTCATCGTTTATTTGCTTATTGTTCCATCTTTGATATGGAACTGAATATTACGATCTTTACAAAATGCGATGACCTGTTCAGCCCGCTCATTGTAGAACGCGCGATGCGCTGCATACGCGCTGACTTCCTTGCTGTAGTTTGTGCGCCCGAAAATGATTTTGTCCGTGAATGAAATTGCCTCAAGGATCGTTTCGAGATCCTGGGATATAAGGTTCGGTGTAGGGTACGGTTCAATGCTGACCCATGTTTTGCAGCCTTTATCATGCAGAGCCCTCAACGATGAGAGACGATCTCTGTAGGAAGCTGCTCCCGGTTCAATTCGTTTCCTGTATCCTTCATCAAGGGAAATGAGTGTAATGCCATACTCGTTTTTCTTGTAGAATTCAGCAAGCGTGATAGGCAGTACTCCCTTGGTGAGAACCGTGCACTTAATGCCGGCGTCATTAAGTTTCTTTATGGCCGCAAGGCTCATTTGCTTGATTTCATCGTAGCTGTACATGAAAGGATCTGTAGTGAAACATAGTTGTACCGAGGAAATCTTATTTTTCAGGCGAGGAATTTCCCTGTCGAGAATTTCCAGCGTATTGCTTACGAGGCGTGGCCGAATCCACTCCTCGTATGAAGATACCTGTCCGAACCGCTTCTTTTGCAAAAAGGCATAGCATGGATACTTGCAGCCATGAGCGCATCCAAGAACGTGGTTCATGGTGTAATCACCATATTCCACCCCGGTAACGTAGAGCATTGATTTGCGTGTTATATAGCCCTTCACTGTTTTCAAGAAATCAGACTCCTTATGGTGACTGTATGCCCCTTTGTTTCTTCCCAGAATGTCGTTGGCTTTCCTCTTTGTGTTTGGTTTGGTTTTCGTAGGATCTCTATAAGACCGCATTTCTCCATTTCATCAAGCATACAATGAATCATGCCGAAATCACACAGCAAACCATATTCGCTGACGAAGGATGCCAAAAAGTCTTTAAGGAATCTCTGAAAAAGTCTCCGGCAAATCGCCTTTCGATCTTGTAAAATAGTACCGTAGCAGTTGCTTAAAACTCCAGACCATACGGGGAGATGAAGATCGATGAACTGCCAGAAAACGCTTGCGAACGCCTCCACCTTCGAGAAATACAAGAAACCCACAAAGCGGGAAAAGTTCCTCGCAGAAATGGAGCGGGTCGTTCCCTGGAAGGAACTCTACGCCCTCATCGACCCCTTCTACCCCAAGGCAGGCAAAGGCCGTCCCCCGGTAGGTCTGGAACGGATGCTCCGGATCCATTTCCTGCAGAGCTGGTTCAACCTCAGTGACCCGGGGGCGGAAGAAGCCCTCTACGACATGGAATCTCTGAGACGCTTCATCGGTATCGACCTCGGAAACGAACCTGTTCCCGACGAGACCACTATCTGCAAGTTCCGCCATCTTCTCGAGGCCAACGACCTCGGCGAGCGTATCTTTCAGGAAGTCAACGCCCACCTCGAGGAGAAGGGGCTGAAGCTCTCGGAAGGGACCATCATGGACGCCACCATCATCAACGCCCCTTCCTCCACGAAGAACCAGGATAAAAAACGGGACCCCGACATGCACTCCACGAAGAAGGGAAACCAGTACTATTTCGGCATGAAGATCCATGTGGGAGTGGACAGGGAAAGCAGGACGGTCCACAGCCTCGTCACCACCCCGGCCAATGTCCACGACTCAAAGATGGTGGAAGACATCCTTCACGGGGAAGAAAACGCCGTCTTCGGCGACTCGGCCTACATGGGCAAGACGGAAGAGATTGCGAAAAAAGCGCCCGGCGCACTTGATCTGACTCAGACGCGTGGAACGAAAAACAGAAAGCTCACCGAAGAAGAGAAAGAAACGAACCGCCTGCTCTCGAAAACCAGAAGCCGGGGAGAGCACATCTTCCTCATCGCGAAAAGGATCTTCGGCTTTTCGAAGGTCAGATACAAGGGCCTGGCGAAGAACACCAACTTCGCCTTTGTGCTCTTTGCCCTGTCGAACCTGTACATGGTCCGAAGGGACCTGCTGGCGTTGACAGGGGCGTAGTGTATCCAAAAACAGGCAAAAGACCATAATAAACCATAAATAGCAATAAAAAATGCAAAAAAGCTGCCCATATGGCATTAATATGAGGTAAAAAGAACACAGGAAACGGATTCGGCTGTCAAGGTTCAACTGTTGGACGCTGGATCAGTTCTTGTTCAGAGGTTCCTTAAGTCTTACTTCATGAGAGTTTTTTGAGAGATGCTCTCTAAGCAGTTCAGCGATATGGCTTTTGCTCATGAGCTCATTTTCAACCGTAGAAGAAAGGGCAGGATCGAAATCCGCTAAGCTAAGCTGTCCTCTCTGTTGGACATTGATAAATAAAAAGTCTTTCCGCTTCAGCATGTTCTTTGCCATGAGGAGGCACCCGTCTCTGTGCCCGCAAACATGAATCATTCGATACTTCGGTCGATTGCCGGACTTCAATCGGATCGGCATATCGAGAACAAATTGAAATCGCTTTTTCAGCCACTGTTTATATTCAGTAGACAGTCTTTTTTCTGCCTTATACCCATTGATCTTTCCTGCCTGGTAATCTCTGACGATGTTTTTCCAGTAATCTCCACCTGCGATTCTGGTCAGCAGATCCTCTGATGTTTTGGAAACTTTAAGCTTGGTAGGCGTGTATTCCACAAGATCATCCAAATTCGAGAACGCTTCATCATGTTCGTACTCAACTCGCATCACCGAGCATGCATTGCGGAAAAAACCAAATGAATTGAAGTTAACCAAAATCTCAAGTGAATTCAAACAATACTCATCGAATTTTTCAAATAAGACGGAGTCCAGCGCTTTTATACCATACGGATCAATATACAGGAAAACGTTGTACCCTTTTTTATCGGATAGAAGCTCTTCAATCTTTTCCCCGTATTTCCCCGAAATAACCTTCACTTGCCCGTCTTCGCTGCAATAACCGGCAATGTTTTCTTTTAATTCCTCAGCATAGTCAGGTTCAATGAAGCATGCCTCAATACTCCCCCTTTGACTCTTTGTTTTACTGAGGCAGCTTTTGCGTGCATCTAAAGCGATAATTGGGGAGCCAGGTTCCCCGTCATCAAATCGCCCTTTTCCGGCAAAACAATCCACATAGAATATTGGCTTACCCGTTCTTAATACCTTTTGAAAATAGGGAGTCAGATAACAACAAAGAAGCTGGTCTTTGACTTCGGACCAGAGTTTTTTCTTTTTGAAGAAATCACTGTTATTCTTTGGCAAAATTACAGCCTCCACTAATGCATTAATTAAAAATACTATGGAATAAGTAATATAAGTAATATTTTGTTTTTTTATGGATCGGTCTGTGAAAATATTCCTGCAAGCTTTTTCGAAACGCAGCTTCACAAACCGGGTTCTTGATATAAGTTATTTCAGGTGCTCTTTCCTCTGCGTCTTCCCAAATAGCCTGATTGCTGAATAAAGAGTGCATAGTATCGCCGCAATGAATGCCGCTCCCGTCATGCCCCAGGTTTCGTACCAATGAAACCGATGGAAAAACCGAAACCAAGTCGTTTTTGAACAAGTGACAGCATATGGCTGTGTCTCCATAAACCTGTTTTTTTATTTTTGAATGCAATAAATGCATAAATACATGGTCACCTAATGTTTTATTAAAGGAGTTCCAAAGAAAAGGATTTTTGAAATCCTTCCAGAAGGACTTAATTTCGAAATCAACAGCATTCAATTTTTCACGCCAATAACCGACACCCCATGCAGAAAAAGCCTTGTAAAAATAGAAATCAGTTTCATAACCAATTGGTCTTTCTATGGGGTAATTATATCCAGAGATTGAAAACACGTTTTCGCTCTCTTTGTATAAATTTAGCCCTGTATTTACAAACTGCAGAAAAAACCTTGAGAAGACATTATCATCCTCACTCATTATTATAGTGTCATACTTGGAGAAAATTTGTTTTCTGGCATCCAAAACATTACCACGGGCGCCCATATTTTTTTCCCTGCAGAACAGTTCCACGCTTTTGAAGCCTTTTATTTCCTTTGCAAACTGCCGTATTTTGTTATTCGCCTCTACATCCTCGTCGCGAAAAGGGGCATCAATGGCGATAAAAAGAGGCGTCTGATCAGCTCCCCTGCACTGTACAAGTGAGTTGATGCACTGGGAAAAATGCTGAAAACGATTATATACAGATATAAGAACAGGAGCGTGTGTGTATGTATTCATCGGCTCAATTCTCCTTGACAGGTAACTTTTTGAAATGTAACCGCTGTATAATGATCTGCCAAACAATTTCCTGGGATTCCAGACGGGCGATCAATGAAAAAACTAAATATGCAGCTATTCCAGTAAGGCTCCTCACAAAAAGCCAAAATAAACTCTTTTCCGGAAGGGCAAAAAAAAGATCCAAACATAATACTGATAAAGCAGAAAAAAGCGAACAAACAAAAGTGGGCAATAGGTCTTTGAATTGTTCTCCTGCCGAATAATCCAAGATCCTGTTGGTAAAGTAAATTGTTGGCAGGTAGTTTAAAAGCGACGTTGCCACCCTTCCCCAGAGCATTGCAATGATGCCGAACGGAACGGTGATGAATAGAACTGCTACGACAACTATTTTCTTAACACTCTCGAGATACAGAAAAAGGTCTGATCTGCCTTTCACCTGGAGAAGATTTTGGTTGATAGCATGCATGGGGTACATGAAGCCTGCAAAGCAAAGGATCTGCAAATAAACTGCAGAAATAGACCAGTTTTCATTGAGAAAAGAGGAAAAAAGAGGTACGGAAAGTACTGCTAGCATAGACATTGCAGGAAAAATTATATAGGCGGTAACCTTCATTATTTTCCGGTAAGCGCTTTTGAGGCGTTGCTCCTCATCCTGTATGTTGGCAAGTGCTGGAAATGTCGCCCCTTGTATGCTTACGGTCAATTGGTTCAAAAGTGTACTCTGGATTCTCTGGGCAAAATACACCCCTCCAAGAGCGGTTGTGGAAAAAAACTTCCCGATAACCATTACATAGATGTTATCAAAAAAAACGTTCAGAAATCTTGAGATCACGAGTTTGGAACCGAATCCCCACAACTCGAAAAATGTTTTTTTGCTGAAAGCCAAGGCAGGGCGTACAGGGTTCAGTTTCCATAAAGCCGCAGTTTTGCATACCGGCATAAAAATCATACGTGCGACAAGGCTCCATACTCCCATTCCGGAAACAGCCATGATTACCGCAAAAATACCCGAAAGGATGTTGGCTGGAAGCATTGCCTTGAACTGGGTCCTGAAATCCAGGCGGCGGGAAAGGTCTACGAGATGAATAAACTGGAAAGCATTAATTATAATGACTACACCCACAATCCTGATCAGGAAAATTAATCGGGGCTCTTTGAAAAAATCCGCGATCCACGGTGATAACAGAACCAACAGAACATAAGCAATGCAACCAAATACGAGATTCGTGATAAACATTGTCGAGTAATCAAGGGGAGTTGCTTCTTTTTTCCGGATAAGAGCCTGCCTGAAACCTGCCTCCATGAGTGCATTCGCCAGTTCAAAAAACACGGAAAGCATGGCTATAAGACCAAAATCGTCCGGTACCAGGAAATAAGCGAGAATGAACGTAACAAGAAGGTTTATTCCCTGGTTGGCTGAAACTTCAAGAAAATGCCAGAAAACCCCGCTGACCGTTTTCTGCCTTAGCCCCTGTGCGCTCATACGGCGAAACCTCCGTAAAAAGATGTAATACCTGGAAACGTATTAAAATGCAGGTCAGACACCGGGTTCGAGTAGAACATGGTGGCATAGTCAGCTTGAGAAGCGTTCTGCTTTCGTATAAGGGCCTGTCGGAAACCGACATCCATGAGCGCATTGGCGAAAGCGAAGAAGACCGATACCATGGCGATGAGACCAAAATCGTCAGGGGTGAGAAATCTGGCAAGGAGAATGGTTACTAAAACAACAATCCCCCTGCGGCCGAGCTGCTCGAGGAAGGTCCAGAATACACCGGAGGCGGTTTGGGATTGTAGGTGCAGGGTATGAGACTCCCCCGAAATAGTTGACATAACTTCACTCCCCGATTTTCTATTCTCATGTGAGTTTCCGGGAGATTGCATCAGAAAACCTAATTCAACCGTTTGTGGTTATAAACTCTCCAAATGCAATCGGTAATATTAAGAAACATCTGAACAAGAACTGATCCAGCGTTCAAGAGTTGAACCTTGACAACCGAATCCGTTTCCTGTGTTCTTTTTACCCCATATTCAAGCTATATGGTCTTTTGCCTGTTTTTGGATACACCACCCCTCTCGGCACCAGCAAGCCCCTTCGGACCATGTACAGGTTTGACAGGGCGAAGAGCACGAAGGTGAAGGAGGAAGATGTGCTCCCCCCGGCTTCTTGTTTTCGAGAGCAGGTGGTTCGTTTCTTCTTCGGTGAGCTTTTTGTTTTTCGTTCCTCTCGTCTGGGTCAGATCAAGTGCTTGGGATGCCTTTTTCGCGATCTCCTTAACTCTAGCCTAGTGGAAATTTATAATGAGTACATCACATCTCTTTCAACTTGCTCTGCTGGCCCTTAGAGATATTTTCCACCGTGGAAGAGGTTGCTCCTTACTGTTTTCACACGATCTACAGTCGACTCTTCCCAAAAATGGGCTCTTTCTTTTTCGTTTCCCTCTACCTAGGGCAGTTTTTTACGAAATATTGCTAGTCGAATTTACCGACTAATTTATTGTATTGAATCCCCTTGCTGGACACCCAGTCAATTATCTGGGCTTTATACGGTGTATTGTGCGATGTGGGATTTTTATCCCCTCGCGTGGGTCGCTTTTTGACGTGCTTCTCCGTATGTCTGAAGTAGACGTATCTTTCCTCGTAGTTTTTAAGAAATGAAGGGTTTTCCCAAAACCACTCAACAATCGCCTTGCAATACTCAACAAAACATTTTGCGCCGGTCAGTTGCTGCGCAATATGCTTATTTTCTTTTTTAGTTTTCTTTAGCTCAATGTACAAAATGCACTGTCGCAGTTCACTAATCACTATAAAGTCTGCTCGTTTGCATTCGCCCCTACCACCTGTAAACACTTTATCCGGCGAAGGGAAGCGATCAGCTACAATAATAAATGTATCCCGGGGCATGTCTCGTATTTTTACGATAGAGTCATCACTCTGGGGTTCAGTCAATTCCACAAAAGTTTTATCATATTCAATCAAAGTCTGTACCCTTGCCTCGTTGTTGAACAGACACTCGAGTATTTCCAGGTCACTCATCTTCTTCGCCCCAGTAGATTTCATCCTGAATTCGGTTCATTTCTACTATGGACTTATCGAATGTAGACGCCTGAATCCCCATAACAGGGTCGATGTCCGCCATGGTCAGGGTATTGTAATTGCCCCTCCTGGATTTTCCATCCGGCTTTATGGAAGCCATTTCCGCAATATAGACCCGAACCTTCGAGGGGTCCAGGAACTCGAAAGGTTCATATTCTTCCCTTTTCGCAAGGGCAAGAAGCCTTGCCGTCTTCTGATGAAATGCTATAAGCGTATTCAATTCCTTAATAATATAGTCGCTATGAGTAGTAACGAATATTTTTACACCTTTATTTACCAGCATAGCAAACAGCCTTGCCATCCTGCGCTGATTTTCAGGATGGAGATTTAATTCAGGTTCATCTATCATAAGAAGGTCCCCCGGCATAGCCATATGCCGAAGGTAAAAACCAATATCCAGCAGGGAACGCACCGAGCTAGAGCTCTCGACCAACTCAAGCTTTACCCTCTTATTGCACGACGGCACATACTGCACTTCTCCGCTTCGGCTTACCTTGAATTCCCCGCCGATTATGTCAGCAAAAGATTTTAGCAGCTCAGGATGTTCTTTCAGGAGAAAGCTTTCCCGTTTCACCACGCCCGGCAATTCGCGGATAAAGTCCACATTTTTCCTGACGGCCATCGGGTACTCTCCGATAAAGCTGCCCAAAAGTTGAAGGGGATTAAGCTTATCTGTTTTTTCCCCAAGAAGTTCAACAATCCTGTTTCTGGTAAAATCAAGCTCTTTTTGAAAGATAGCAGCTCCAGTTCTCTCAGCGCTTGATAAAAACAACCTCGGGATGATGCTTCCCAAAATGGCCCTGCTAATACCATCGCTGATCACATCGTGGGCAATATGAACGGGAGGTGCGCCTTCGTTTGATTTATTAACAAGTAGTGAAACATTCAGAGCGTTTTTTCCCTTCGTGGAGGTTACCTTGAGAATACCTTTTTCTGTAGAGCCGATCGTGATTTTTACATCAGAAAAAACGACGTTTCCAACTGACTCGGGAACAATGGCAATCAACGCTCGTTTAAATTGTTTCTCGCTTCCCGCAAAAACATTGAAAAGCAAACTGGAAAAACTTTCCGCCGCTCTGTCAAGGTGCTTGCTTAAATTTTGGACATAAGGCTCAAGGGAGAGCGTTACAGAGCCCTCGTCGTAAAGACGGTCAAGGATATGGCGGTCTACCGGGAAACCCGGGTTGGCCCGCAAGTAATCAAAAAAACCATAAGTAGCGTGCATGGCATAGGTCTTGCCGGAGTTATTTTTGCCGCATATGATGGTCAAATCCCCCAAAGAAAACTCCGCCTGTTTTATCACGCCCAGATCCTTAATTTTGATTTTCATTCCCGCATCCACCCTTTTATCCCTGATTTACTCCGCATTACTGTACCATAAACTACTAGTGACTTCTGTCAACTCGAACGCACGAAACTAGTGGTCATTTTGAATTTACACCATTGCAAGGGCTCAATTCTGAAAAGGTATTTCGGTGTGAGAAAACGGGCAAGCAGAATGGTGACAAGTATGCCTATACCCCTTCGACCGAGCTGCTCGAGGAAGGTCCAGAAGACACCTGAGGCGGTTTGGGATTGGAGAGTATTGTTTTTTCTGAAATTCAAATAATTATCCCTCACTACGTTTATCGTTGAAAAAGCAAATAATTTTATAAATGGCAGTGTGCAAATTAAAGAACTGTTTTATTTGGATATAATCCTTGCAGGATTACCGACCACAACTGCCCCTTCAGGGACGTCGTTGAGAACTACTGATCCAGATCCGATTAAACTAAAATCACCTATGGTAATTTTTTCCCTTAGCGTTGCATTACTACCGATATGGACAGCCTTACCCACATGAACAGTGCCTCCGACAACTCCGTTGGTTGCCACATGGGCAAAAATATCGAGGAAAGAATTATGACCGATAAATGAATTCCCTAGCAATATACAGTGGTCTGATATTTCAGTATCAGGGGAAAGCTGAGCTAATGGAGCAATCATACATCCCCTGCCAATCTTGCAGAAGTCTTTTGGCACTATTGCGGTGGGGTGAACCAAATCTGCCCATCTGTCTCCCGGTACCGGCAGAGCGGATATTTTTTCAAACACACTCTTTTCTTTTTTCATTCCCACGTAGCCAATAAAGAAATAACAATTCTTCTCTACAAATTTGGAGCAATCTTCACTTCTTCCTAGAACGGGGAATTTAGTAAATTCTCCAATCATCTCACCAGGCTCAATTTGGTCATTCAAAAAGCCTATTACCTCATAGGACCCCAGATCTCTCGCAATTGATGCTGCTATCATGCCAATTCCTTTTCCGCCGAAGATAACCAGTTTTTTCATTTCTTTTTCCTCTCGATTGCGTTATGTTTTTCCAGTACCTTCTTCGCAGCCACTATCATAGGGGGACCTATAAACTTGTTGTTCTTTACTGCAACTCCTTTGCCTTCTTTTTCTGCCTCCTCGGCCATCTGAAGCATTTCCTCAGCATCTTTGATTTCTTCACTGGATGGTGAAAAATACTTGTGGACCAGGGGCAGTTCCTTCGGATTGAGGACAAGCATGCCCTCGAAGCCCAGATTTCTTGCTATTTTCAGGTTCTTTTCAAGGTCTTCAAGGTCATGGACACTTATGTGGACGGTATCAATTGGCAAAACATTGTTTGCTCTTGCCGCAAGGGCAATTAGCGCGCGGGCGGTGAATATGCTCATTCCCTCGTGATCATGAATCCCTTCGAGGTCAGTAACAAAGTCTTCGCAGCCGAATGCAATGGCAATTACTCTTTGGGATGCCCTGCATATGTCCTGGGCATTTAAAACGGCAGCCGAGGTTTCAATAAGAGGGATCAATCTGAAAGTCCCAACCGGCATCCCCTTCTCGTATTCTATTGATTCAAGAAGCTTGTCGACGAAATAGACATCCTGCCCGGTGTAAGACTTGGGGTACATAAAACCGTCAATTCCCGGTACTGTAAGCTGCATCAGGTCTTTGAGCAGATGTCCGCTCTCCCTGTCATTGATCCGTGGAAAGATCATCTGGTGGAAACGCTTCTCTCCGACATAACGAACTATGTTGTCTCTGGCAATCTGCTTGTTTTCCACCGGCTGGACAGAGTCTTCCACGTCCAGAAGAAGGACATCCGCTTCGCTTTTTGCGGCGCTGTTGAGCAACTTCTCATTATGGGCTGGAACGAACATGAGGCTTCGAAGGACTTCATCTCTGTTTTTCTTCATTCTTTTTCACCTCTTTTTGATAAGGACAGATCTTCTGAACCTCAAGACATCTACTTTATCCTGATTGAACGCGATTGTCTCAACCTGGACGATCCCCCTGTCGCCTTTCGTCCGGGATTCCCTTTTCGAAAGTATTTTTGTCCTCGCATACAGGGTATCCCCCACATAAACAGGGGCAAGATGTTCTATCGCTTCATAGCCCAGGTTTGCAATTGCTTTGCCGCTTATGTCGGGAACAGTCATTCCCACGGCAAGGGAAAAGACCAATGTCCCTACGACGAGGATTCGGCCGTGCTCATTCTGCAATGCATATTGCTGGTTGAGATGCACAGGATGATGATTCATTGTGAGCAGGCAGAACAGGTTGTTGTCACTTTCAAAAATTGTCTTTGAAACGCTGTGAAAAATTTCTATTCCTTCTTCGAACTCTTCGAAAAAACTCCCCATTTTGCTTGTTTCCAAAAGTATCTCACCCCTTTAATATAGAACAGATAAAGTCAACACTTTCTTCTGTCAGCTCGGCGAAAACCGGAAGGCAAAGGATTCTGCTCGATACATTCCGTGACGTTTGCATTATCTGCCCTTCGACATAATTCACACAATCAAGGGAGGGAAAGAAATACCTCCTGGGGTTAATGCCGTTTTCGTTGAGTTTTTCTTTTGTTTGAAGAAGTTCCTCCTCATTTTCAAAAAGCACCGGGAAATACCCGAAGTTGTTTGTCGCATGAGGGTTCAACTTCTGCAGCTGGAAATTGTGCTGAAGTCTTTCTCGGTAATAGTGCCAGACCTCTGAGCGCTTTTCCAGTATGTGGTCTATGGAATCAAGAACAGCCAGGCCCATGGCAGCCTGGAATTCGTTCATCTTGGCGTTGATGCCTATACCCTCGATCGTTTCAGGGCCCGTTATGCCGAAGTTGATGAGCAGCTTCGCTCGTTCCAGGGCTTCCTTTTCCTTAAAGACGATGGCCCCTCCCTCGATGGTGTGGAAGAGCTTGGTGGCGTGGAAGCTGAGGGTCGCCGCGTCGCCGTAGTTGAGGATGCTTTCATTCTTGTAGCGGACCCCGAAGGCATGAGCGGCGTCATAGACAACCTTGAGGCTGTGCTTTTTCGCGATCGCGCCGATCCGCTCCACCTCGCAGGCGTTCCCGAAGACATGGACGGGGACGATGGCCGATGTGTCCTCGGTGATTGACTGCTCTATTAGGTCTGGGTCCATGCAGAATGTCTCCGGGTCGATGTCCACGAACCTTGGGGTGATTCCCTCCCAGGCGAGTGTGCTGGTGGTGGCGACGAAGGTGAAGGGCGTGGTGAGGGCGGTACCGGTGATCCCCAGGGCACGGTAGGCTACCTGGAGGGCAAGGGTGCCGTTGGAGACGAGGAGCAGGTGCTCCACCCCGAGGTACTCTTTGAGCCTTTCGGTGAGTTCTTTCACGAGCTGGCCGTTGTTGGTGAGCCAGCACGATTCGTAGATGCGGTCGATGTAGGCGTCCAGCCTGGTTCGTTCGGGGAGGTACGGTTTGGTGACGGGGATCATTCTTTTCCTTCCTTTCCGGCGATCTCTTTCAGGTACTTGCCGTAGGCGTTTTTGGAGAGGCTTTTCGCCTGTGCGAGAATGCGATTGCGGTCGATCCAGCTGTTGTTGAAGGCGATCTCCTCAAGACAGGCGATCTGGAAACCCTGGCGCTTCTCCACCGTCTGGACGAACTGGGCCGCATCGATGAGGCTTTCGTGGGTTCCCGTGTCGAGCCAGGCGAATCCCCTTCCGAGGAGTTCTATCCGCAGCTTTCCGCGGCGAAGATATTCCCGGTTCACGTCGGTGATCTCGAGCTCGCCCCGGGCGCTTGGGGTGATGTTCTTTGCCACGGAGATGACGTCGTTGTCGTAGAAGTACAGGCCGGTAACGGCGAAATCGCTCTTGGGATTTTTCGGCTTCTCCTCAAGGGAGAGGACCCGTTTTTCGGAATCGAACTCCACCACTCCGTACCGTTCGGGATCGATGACCTGGTAGCCGAAGATGACGGCTCCCTCCTTCAGGGAGGCGGCCTTTTTGAGGAGGGGTGAGAATCCCGGACCGTAGAATATATTGTCGCCGAGGATAAGGCAGACGGTATCGTTCCCGATGAACTCCTCCCCCAGGAGAAAGGCCTGGGCAAGACCGTCCGGTGAGGGCTGGACCACGTAGGAAAGGTTCACCCCGAAGTCGGATCCGTCGCCGAGGAGCCGTTTGAAGGCATCCTGGTCGTGGGGGGTGGTGATGAGAAGGATCTCCCGGATGCCGGCAAGCATGAGGACGCTGAGGGGATAGTAGATCATGGGCTTGTCGTAGATGGGGAGCAGCTGCTTGGACACGGCTTTTGTGATGGGGTGCAGGCGGCTGCCGCTTCCCCCCGCGAGGATGATGCCTTTCATGTCATTTCCCTCCCAGGCCGAGGCGCTCGCACCGGTAGGTGCCGTCTAAGATGGATTCGGTCCACCGGCTGTTTTCCAGGTACCATCGGACGGTCTTGCGGATGCCGGTCTCGAAGGTCTCCAATGGCTGCCAGCCGAGTTCGCTCTTTATCTTTCCGGCATCGATGGCGTATCGGCGGTCGTGGCCGGGGCGGTCGGGAACGAAGGTTATCTGCTCTTCGTACTTCCTGCCGTCTTCGCGGGGGCGGAATTCGTCGAGGAGGCCGCAGAGCGTGCGGACGATGTGGATGTTGGTCCGCTCGCTGTTTCCCCCGATATTGTAGGTCTCGCCAGGTCGCCCTTTTTCAAGGACGGTGAGCAGGGCGCGGCAGTGGTCCTCCACGTAGAGCCAATCCCGGATATTCATGCCGTCGCCGTAGACGGGAAGGGACTCCCCTTTCAGCGCACGGTTGAGGACGAGAGGGATGAGCTTTTCCGGGAACTGGCACGGACCGTAGTTGTTGGAGCAGTTCGTGGTGACGGTGGGCAGGCCGTAGGTGTGGTAATAGGACCGCACAAGGTGGTCGGAAGAGGCCTTGGACGCCGAGTAGGGTGAATTGGGGGCGTAGGGGGTCTCCTCCGTGAAGAATCCATCAGATCCAAGAGAACCATACACTTCGTCGGTGGAGACGTGAAGGAAACGGAAAGAGTCCTTTTTTTCTTCGGGAAGGGACTTCCAGTATTTCTTCGCGGCCTCGAGGAGGCGGAATGTGCCCACGATGTTGGTCTGGATGAAGGCCTCTGGGCCGTCGATGGAACGGTCTACGTGGCTTTCTGCAGCCAGGTGAAGGATCCCGTCAGGCTGGTGCTCGCGGAATATTTCATCCAGAAGTTCTGCGTCGCAGATGTCGCCGTGAATGAAGGTGTAGCGGGGTTCATTCTCCACGTCAGCGAGTGAGCAGGGATTGCCCGCATAGGTGAGCTTGTCGAGATTGATCACAGAATACCCTGACGCAAGAGCAATTCGGACAAGATTGGATCCGATGAAACCGCAGCCGCCGGTTATGAGGAGCGTTTTTCCTGAATTCATGGAGTCACTTCCCCGTAGAAAAGTTTATCGCTGAAGGACAGCGAACACATGGTGTTCAGATGGAGCAATGAAATTCAGGAACCCATTTTTTCCCGAATCACTTATAAGACGCAGGGACCTTTTTTTCTCAAACGCTTTACGAGTAATTTTATTGCTCATCAAGAAGGAAGTCAATTTTTGGCTATATAATTTTTAGATTTTTTCTGTGTCTCGGCAGGGAGTTTTTTGTGCATCTCGTTTTTGCAGGAATATTTTTTCAGAATGTTCTCTTCGTTTTGCGGATGAGGGGAATTCGGGATCAACGTCTTCCTGAGGAGCACAGCGAGGAAGGATCTCGGGTTTGAGCCGGTTCAGAACCTAAGACAGATCCTTCGGGCGGTGAGACAGCCCTCAGGATGACAACTCACCCCGTCGTCCTGATCGGATTCGGAGGAACTGGCGTCCTGAGTGAAGTTGGAAATACTGATTCCCTGTCATTCTGAGGAGCGGAGCGAGGAAGGATCTCGGGTTTGGTTCAATCAGAATCAGAAACGAAATTCTTTCCTGACCTCTTCCCGCTCTCCACGGAGGGCGATTCCAGATCTTCAAAAACAATCGAGGGTTTTAAACCAAGGGCAAGCGATAAGTTGACCATGGTCTTGAGCGATAAATTGAGTGAGCAGGCATTAAGTGCCTTACTGACATAGGCCTAGGATTTGCCAAGACGCTCGGCGAGTTCTTTACGGGATATATTTTTCGTGTTCATCGCTTCCAGAAGGGAATCGAGAAACGAGAGCTGAATATCTTCCAGCCAGAAATCCGGTGATTTCATGGCTTCTTTAAATACTTTTTCAAATTGGCTTCCGTATTTCATAAAGACCACCTCTTCAATTCGTGAGGGTTCTTTTCGGCAGTTCGGTGTCTCCCTTATAAAGACAACATAATCGCGCATCTTCCATGAAGAACGGGACTTTATTCAAATGCCGTTTAGGTGAAAAAATCAGGGTGAAGGTTTAAAACAACATTGGTTACTCGTCGTTTTGTTCATTCGTTCGGGACGACGAGAAAATGACAACATCCCGCGGCGCTGAGTCTGCGGAATCCTGGTTTACCAATTTTGTGGCTTTTATACCGTTGATGGGCTACTTTTTTTTGCGACGGTTGTAGGGCGACTGATTTGTCGGCTTCAACGAGATTCCCTCTTTCGAGGCTTTTGACCTGACTGAATCTTCGCTTCTTCCAAGTTTGAGCCCTATTACCCTTGTGGGCGTATTTTCATCCGCTAGCTTTTTCAACTCTACTTTTTCCTTCTCATCCCAAGCTTTGTGGTGATTTTCCGGCTGTTTCTTTGCCATTTTTCCACCTCATTTTAATAAGATGATATATCACAGAAAATATACTATAATATTGCATTAGATGCAATAAGCAAATAAATATATAAAATGTATCATGTGAAAAATCGATGCGTTTATCAAACTAACTATGTTTTTCCTGAGACTCTGATGTCAATATTTTGTCTGCTCTTTTGTGCAGAACTTCAAATAAGGATGTGTTTTACTTGGAATGGAAAACATTGCTTGTTGAAAGGCGCTTTTCAAAACTTCCCGCGGAATATGAACCTGAGAACAACGGTGAAAACAATTCGTACGATGATACCCGCAGCAATTTTGAAAAGGATTATGACAGGATTATTTTCTCAAGTTCTTTTCGCCGACTTGGGAAAAAGACGCAGGTTCATCCGCTTCGGGGAGACCTACGCACTCGGTGATGTCAACGGTATCGAAGCCCTTGCGCAGCTCAATGAAGTTGATTTCGTACTCGTCCAGAGTCTTTTTGCCGCTCTCGAGGTTCTTCACCATTCCTCAAGCTCATCCAGAAAACGAGATTCTCCAAGCAGCAACCCTATCGCCCTGTCGTACGGGGTATGCGCTTTTCTCTAAGCATCTTTAATTGTGACTCAGGGAGATGTTTATAATACGCGATAAATACGGTCTTTCGAAAAAGATAAAAGCCATATGCCCTTGTCATAGGGAATTTTTTGAGGATCAAGCATGCGCCTGATATCCTCCAAGCTCAACTCCCAATCCCAACAAACTGGCGATGTGTCACGAATAACAAGAGCAACGTTAACACCGTAATCTTTTTCTAATTTTTTTTGCATCCTGCAGATAAGCATATCAATTACATTGCCCTGCAAACAGCTCGCCATACCGAGGCTGCTGCCTGTACATCCTCTCGCATCAATGGCGTTTACACCTCTATGGTCTGATCTGCCGAGCAAACATTTAATGTCTCCCTTACGGTCTTCGGTCAATGTAATTTCGAAATTGAAACTGTTACCCATCGAGTCTTCGCATCTGACATCTGGAGCATCGGAATACGAGGTAATAAAAAAGGACGTTCCCATTTTGATATTGTATAAATGGATGAAAGCATCCGCTGTAGCCTTCTCTATTTTTTCTTTTTCATTCATAAATAGAGCACTTCCTTTGAAATTTAACTCAACCTTTTGTACAAGACTATTCATGCCAATCATCTCGTGCATTGAGTGTTAGCAACTGCCCCACGTCGAAGCGCAAGAGAAGAAGAGCGGTGAAGACAGTTGGAGGCGTTCGCTCCTGTACTACCATCGCATTCGGAACAAGTGGAAGGGCGAGGATACTCGCGCTCACTATCCTCACCGACGGCAACGAGAGCTACCCCCCGACCGGTACGAGACATCCTTCTTCAAAACCACTTCCCGCGCATTCTGCCTTATCAAGCGTCCGGTCGTGCCTTTCGCCGGTGCGACGGCCCCCTTGGAAATCATCTTTGTGCGGCGATTCCAGCACCAGAATGACAGATCTACCCCAGTTCCAAATACTGCTTCGGGGAACCCACGCCCTCCATTGCAAGCAAACGCCTGTAAGAATCATTCAAACGCACATTACATCTTCCGGACGCGATCCAGTGAATCTCTCTTGGAACAGTCATATTCCATAAATCAGGCGCATTGCGCTCAGCCCATGCCTTTAAGCTCCGCGCCTTGTCGACAACGCAGCGTATTTCACTGGTTTCCGCGGGGTGAACCTCGATAAAAAAGGTTCTTTCTATATTGTCGCTCCCTCTGTACCCCACGGCATAATCCCATCGGTTGCCGGTTGGGAACTTATTTTCCAGGTCTTTATCGATATCGACGCTGCCCGTTACGGAGCGTGTGTTTTTCGGGCGAATTTTTTCTCTGTTCGCGGGCGAAACGGCCTGCAATCCATCCTGAAGCGTCAAATCAGAGCACGCCTTGACCGCCTTCCGAAACTGCGAATCCCGATCAGCCATTGGAGGACATTCTCACGGCTTCGGCAACCGTGTCGGACACACGTCCGCTATAGGCGGCCAATCCACCCCAGCCCGCTACGATCTCATCCTCGTCTCCGGGATCAAGGGATGAAATATCCTTGGCCTGAACACGTCCTTTCTCATAATAAAAACTGTGTGTCCTGAATTCATGGCGCAACGCATGGCCGATCATATCCCATATTCCTTTGTTGCTTCCGGGAAGGTCGAGTAGTCGCGAGATCAGCTCAATCTTTCGGCCCTCATCTATTCCCTGCCGTTTGATTATCTCGATTGCCCACACGATATCCAGAACATTTGAGGAGTGGGTCGTGACGGCAACTTTGTAACCACGGCTCAGAAGATCAAGAATCAGAGTCATGACGGCAAACGTTCCCATCGGGTGAAGCCCCATTTCCGGCTCTTCGATCACCACCCATTCAATCTCTTTCCGTTTTGTGATTTTACCTCCCGGCAGCAACTCGTAACATCCAAGCAGCAAGGGCAGGAATTCTCTTTGTCCCGTAGACCACGCCATGTACGAAATAGCCCGGTTTACATCCCCATCCACATTCAGCCGCACTTCTTTTTGTCCGGCCGTTGCGCTGCGTGAAAGAGAGGCTCCGTGGAAAATACTTGAATTAAGAACATCCCGAATCGGCTCTTTTATCTTCTGTACGATGGGGAAGAGGCTTTCTCTCTCCTTCAGCCCTTCCAGATACAGGCGTATCCGCTCGCTGAAATTTTTTACGACGAAAGGATCTCGCGGCGTATAGCTCCTATAGGGCTGTGGCCAGCCTGTCAGCATCGTCAGCACTCTTTGCGCAGGGATGTAATAGATCGTTTCAGCATAATTTTTTTCTTTTACGGGCATTCGGGGGGATGGGACCGCATCTCTGCCGTCAAGGTAAATATGGCTTTGGGGTCTCCATATGTGGTTCATTCCTTCACCAAAATAGGCCGCCATCAATCCTGGTATACTTTTCATATTCCAGTCCTGCCCGAACTGGCTCATCGTGTTTTTTACGTAATTTTGATCCCGGGAGAGCTTGAAAAGCTGTAAAAAGATACTTTTACCTGTTCCCTGAGCACCGACCAAAAGCGTAAGATCTCCAAATTCAACGGATACATCCGCAAACTGGCCAATGTCCAAAATCCTGAAATTCATATAGTCCCCTCCTCCCATCAGCGGAACAACGATAATTTCCCGTCCTTCTGCTTCGAGTGTTCGGCAGATTTATCATGTTGTATTGTACCCTTTTTTGTCAAAGTTTTTCTGGGGATTACCCCAAAACCTTCCTCTCCGTGGAAGATCATGCGGGGCTGAATCTGTGTCCATTATTTGGGGGGAACCTCAGCGTAAGGACCTGGTTTTGATTGTCATTCTGAGCGTCAGCGAAGAATCTGATTGTGCCTTTGAAAGGCTTTCAATCGAGTAGGAGGGGGCGGCTAGCCCCCGTCCTCTCACACCACCGTACGTACCGTTCGGTATACGGCGGTTCACGAAGATTGACCGAAGTGTTACCCGGTCGCCCAGGTTCGTTTCGGCAGGGTC
>Ga0334882_1002083_pt1 | contig 21600 bp, 23 predicted proteins | sample GraSluR1_MG_5_FD_207226 | JGI IMG/M metagenome (GOLD analysis project Ga0334882, IMG submission 207226) | Sludge microbial communities from methane-producing bioreactor in Wageningen University, Netherlands - Granular Sludge_15_04-R1 | ecosystem: Engineered > Bioreactor > Anaerobic >...
ATCTTCGAGCCCTTCTACACGACCAAAGACATGGGCAAGGGGACAGGTTTGGGCCTCTCCACCGTGTATGGCATTGTGAAGCAAAGCGGAGGTGCAGTGACCGTAGAAACCACCCCGGGCGAAGGCACCACCTTCATTGTGTACCTCCCACTGGTGAGGGACGGATTGAGCCCAAGCGTAACTCCCCCGATTGGCGATCCTGCGGTCGCTCCCCGAGAGAGCTGACCCGGCCGCCGAAACCCGCCGGGCTGACCCCGAGGCCGCACCCCGTGGGCTGACGCGGAGGCCACCAGCGAACCCGGGGCGCTGTGCACTCGTCTCAGTGACTGGTTGGCGCTGACGGCGGGGCCGGAAGGCGTAGACGGCGCAGCCGGTCGCCACGATCGTGGAGTCTCTTGGTTGTAGAGCTCCCCCCGACAGAGGTCCCAACCGACCTGGCGACGTGGTTGAAGGAGGCAATCCATGCGTATTCGGATGACGGCACTCGTGTGTGCTCTCGTTCTCTTGGCGGCGACGGCCGCGGTGCTCAGCGGGTGCGGCACCGAAGTCATCACGGTTCCCGGCACAGGGGTGTTGAACACGGTCACAGCAAGCGGGGAAGGCAAAGAGGCCACCGCTCCCGACACGGCCGAGATGACTTTCGGAGCCACCGCGCAGGGAGCAGAGCCCAAACCCACGCTCGCCGAAGCCTCGGAGAAGGCGGACGCAATCTTGGCTACAATCAAGCAGGTAGGCATTCCCGACACAGACATCCAAACCACCGGTGTGAACCTGTATCCCCAGTACGACTACACGCAGGGCCGCACACCGAGCATCACCGGCTACCAAGCCTCGGTTCAGGTGCGCGTGACACTCAAGGACATCACCAAGATAGGTGACACCATAGACGCGGCCGTGGAGGCCGGAGCCACCGACATCTCGGGTCCCATGTGGACCCTCTCAGAGAACGCCGAAGCCCGGTCCGTTGCCATCGAAAAGGCGGTGGCCGATGCCAAGGCCCGCGCCGAGGTGATGGCACAGGCGGCCGGCAAGTCGGTGGGAGAGGTCATCAGCCTGGGTGAGGCCGGCGTGTCGGTGCCGATAGTGTACGGAGACTTCTCCCGCACAGCTGCAGACGGAGCGGCGGCACCCGAGATCGCCCCCGGCACCCTCGAGGTGGTGGCACACATCACGGTGGTATATGAGTTGAAGTGAGTTGCGGCGCCACCTCGGGCGAGCCGCATCGTCACAATGCCGTTGGAGTGAAGCGAAAGCCCGCGGAGAACCCACACCTCTACGATGGGGAAAGGGGCGTACCGTGGGCGTCGAGAAGGGGCCGTGCCGGCACGCCACCGGCGAGCACGTGAGGAGGGATGTCGCTGTTCACCAGACTCTGCGCCGAGATCACCGCACCGTCGCCGATGACGACACCCGGGAGGATCGTGCAGTGAGCCCCGATCACGACGTCCCTTCCAATAACCACCGGACCGGTGCGGAGCTCCTTGACCAGAAACTCATGGGCCAGAATGACGCTGTTGTACCCGAGGATGCTGTTGTCGCCGATGTGGATCAGTTCCGGGAAGAAAATATCGAGCATGGCCCCGAGGCCGGGCGACACCTTTGCGCCCACCTTGACCCCTATCATCCGATACAGACGGATCTTCCACCTGAGGCTGGGCAGATAGCGGCACACGAAGATGACCAGGAAGTTGCGTATCACGCGCCACGCAGGAACCCGCGCCCGCCAACCCCACAGGCTGTTCTCGCCCGCCGGAGCCGGGAATCGGGTGAGGTGTTCCGTCCTCGAGGAAGTCGAGGGCCGGCCGGCCGGCGTTCCCTCTTGTCCATGTGTGTCCTGCAAAGCCGTCACCGCACCCCTTGCCTTCCCTCGCTTGCCCATTTCCAGTTCGGGATATACCCTGTACTGCCACGTCGTGACCGTAACCATTACCGTGAATATGCTCACACACGATACCGCATCTGCAATCAGACGCCCCTGGGGAGCGTGGGGGAGGTTCTCGGCATGGATGCTCGGGACACCCTGGGTGGCGTGGACGCTCGCCGCGATCAACTTCACCGCGGCCGTGCTCGGCTACATCTACTGGTACGGCGACAAGATACTGGGTTCTCCCTGGTATCTGTGGCCGTTCGTCCCCGATAGCCCCCTGTCGGCCACGCTCATGGGCGCCGCCATCCTGGCCCTCCACAAGGGACGGCGGTGGGATCTCCTGGGGCTCTTTGCCGCTACCGGCTCCATCAAGTACGGCGCCTGGACCCTCTGGGTATGGTTCACGAACTACCTGAGCGGCGGTGGCTACAGCCTGCAGGCGCTTGTCATGAGCCTGAGCCACTTCGGCATGATCGCCCTGGGGGTGGCTCTGTTGCCGGCCATCCGGATACGCTTATCCCACGTCGCCCTGGTAGCCCTGTGGTTCGGGTTGAACGACATCCTCGACTACCGCTTCGGCACCCGGCCCCCGATTCCGAACCCCCACGACATCGGCTCCATCGAACTGTTCGCGGTACTGACCACCGTCGTGCTCGTTGCCTGTTGGCTCATACTCTCCCGTCGCGAATACACACGTCCTTCAGCTTAGGACGAAGACCCCGACGGCCAGACCGATGACCTTGCACAGGCGGAGGTGGGAGCAAGGCAAGTCGGCACCCAGCAGCTTCTCCCACCGCCGCCGCCAAGGTGGTTTGCCTCCCGTCTCCGGCGGGAAGAAGCCGCCCATGACGTCTCGCGCCGGGCAGGCGCGGCGGTCAATGCGAGGCGTGAGGAACAACGGGGAGATGGGAGATGCAGGTATGGGAGCCCGCGTGCTTGCTGCCACGATGAGGCCCGCCACCCGGCGCCGAATACGCTCCGCGCCCCCCCTCGTCCTCACCCCACTCGTCTTGGCCGTGCTCTGTATTCTGGTCATCTTCCTCCTCGGGCCGGCGGAGGCCTCTGCGAGCGCCCTTCCCGAGCGGGACCCCCAAACCCTGGACGAAGCCGTGCAGATGGTGCGCTCCCTGGAGCAGCAGGGGGTGCACCGCTCAGCGATAAGCACCTGGCTGTCTGAGGTCCTCGACAGACGCGTCACCAACATCAACAGCCTCGAACGCATGACCATCCCGGCGAACTGGCTCTCCGTGTTCGGCGAGAGCGCGGAAGACAAGGCCTTCAGGGAATGGCGCGATCGCGCCGATTTCGATTACCGCAACACGGCGGAATGGACGTGGGAGAACAGAATCGGCCAATGCAGCGAGCACGCCAACACCGCCTACTACATCCTGAAGCAGGCCGGAGTCGCCGGTAATGTGCGCATCCTCGGCGCACCCGGTCACGAGGTGGCGGTATGGGGTATCGCCGATGGAGCAGACCCCAATGACCCCAGCAGCTGGGGTACCGAAGCCTGGGTGGTCGACGGGTGGCTCGGCCAGGCCCTCAGCCCCGCCGAAGTCCAAGATAACAAGTACTTCAAGGGTGGTACGACGGGCGACGAACGACCCATCCACGATCAGACGACAAGCTTCGATCGCAGTGCCCCAGCCTGGCAGGTGACTCACGGGCCCATCGAAACCTCGACTGCACGGGAACCCTGTTTCGTGGCCACGGTGGCCTACGGTACCCCTGCCGCCCAAGAGGTCGCCCTGCTCCGGCAGTTTCGCGAAGAGGTCCTTCGCCCCCGGAGCGCCGGACGCACCTTCATAAGCTGGTATGAACGAATTGGACCGCCTCTGGCTCGATGGGTCGAACGCCACGATACCGTGCGGACCGTACTCCGCATCGCATTGCTGCAACCCCTCGACCTTGTCATTCGGGTCACGAGGCCTGTCTGGCACAAGCCCCCGGATCCGGCCGGCAAAGAGGTACCGCAGCCACGAATCCCCAGAGCCAAATCCGGGGGAGGTGCAGGTGATCGTGCGGCAGGTGGCGCGGGGGGTGGTACACCGTGAGGGTCGTCGGAAGACTCCTCGCCGTGCTGGCGGCCGCCACCGGCACTCTGGTGGTAGTGAACCACGCGGGTATCGTCCGGCTCGTCGTTGACAGTCCCGAAGCCTGGGACGGAGGTCGCGGCCAGCAGGCGGTCCTGCTGACGCTGGGCGTGTTCGGGGGTGGCGCGCTTGTCATGGCTCTCGTAGCCCTTCCGGCACTTCTCGGGGTATTCCTGGGGAGTCGCAGCCGCGGGATGGCAGTCTGGTTCTTGGTGGTACCCGGCAGTGTCGGCCTCTTCGCCGCCGTGGCGGCCACCCTGGTGTGGTTGGCCCTCCAACCGGAGGGGGCGCAGTTGCTGCCTTTCATCACCGCGCCCTTGGCCCTACCCCCACTGCTGGCGCTGGTCGCCGGGCTGCTGTTGCGTGCCCGTGCAGAAGTCCGAGGAGAGGGCGGCACCCCCGGGTTTCCCCCGCCTCCACCCGTCTACTATCCGCAAGGCCCCCACCCCGGTGCTCCCCACCCCACCGGCTGAGGCGACAGGACCAATCCAACGACACGTTGGTCGAGCGGGCAGTCGAGCCAAGAGCGCGGCTGGAGCTTGAGCCGCATCGGTAGTCGGACCGGCATGATGAACGTCACTCCTTCTGATAGTAGTTGACGCTGGTGCCATGCCCACCCTCGCCGGGCCTCACATACACATTCCACTCCACGCCACTGTTCTCCGTAGAGAAAAGCCTATCCCCCACCCAGGCCACATCGGCTTTGTCTTCCACAATGCTCCAGCCGGAGGCCGGGAGGGTGCTCTCCATCTCAACGATCACATCGTTGAAGCGGCGACCCGGCGCATGCGCGGTGAAGAACACGGAGTATCCCTCCAAGGGGGAATCGTCTGTCACCTCTTGCACACCGTCCGGGAGAGGCATACCGGCGGGCAGATCGATGTCGACGCCCTTCACGACTTCGTCGCCCGACGTACGCTCACCATTCGATTCTGCCTCTCCCGCGCCACTCCCCATAGCGTGTCCGCCGTCCTTCGCTTGGTCCGCTTCTTTGTCGCCGAGGCTACACGCACCAAAGGCAAGTGCCATCACCACGACGAGGGCAAGAGTGAGCGCGATTGTCCATGGTCTCATCCCGACCTCTTTCGCGGCATCCCCCTCCCCGTGACGCTCGAGCGGAGGCAGAACGCCTCACGCGAAGCACGGTTATCGCCCTGCACAACCGAGCCCAAACACGGCTCACTGCGCGGGACACCTCAGGCCGCGGCGAAGGCTCTCGGAACGTGAGTCACACACCCAGCGCGCGGCGCCGACCCGTCGGTTGACTCGCCGCGTATTGAGTGGTACTCCTAGCCCTAGATACCCGACGAGTAACCTCATGAGCGAACGGTTTCCTGTGGCAGAGAAAGCCATAACGTTCACTGTTTCCCGTCTCCGGGGTCCAACGAAGCAAGGAGCATCATGAACCGCCCGGCTGTCGGCGTCAGAATCGCTCTTCTCTTGGTTCTCGCCGCACCCCTGTTGCTGCTGGCCGCGCCGAGCGCGCTCCGGTATGCGGTTCTCGCGGACGTGTCCTCCAACACCGAGCTCGACAGCAACGGGCTTCCCCTTACACGAATCGTGGCCAACACCACCACAGATAACCGGGCCCTCCTGGAGGCCTTCCGCTCGCAATGGCAGGCGCCTGGACTCTCCGTGGAGGTGGCAAACATGCCGTGGGATGACTACCTGCCAGCAGTAGCGCACGGCTCAGCGCGTTGGCGGATACTCGCTGCCCTGGAAACCAGGGTATGTGCTCTGGAGACGCCCACCGTTCCCCTCTACTGGCGATGAGGAGATGAGGAGGAGATCATGAACAGGTCACGATCGGGGTGGCTCGCGACGGTGGTGGGCATGTCGCTGGTGCTGATGCTCGGTGTGGCATTCGCCGGCTGCGGCGAAGACTTCGGGGCCGGAACCATACCCGGCACGTCCACGCTTTCCACCACCACGACCACGGCCGGGCCCCCCGAGCGCACCGCCTCAACTACAGCGTCCACCACCTCCTCGACCGCCGGCCCACCCGCGACTGAGACCACCGAACCGCTCTCAAGCGCCGAGACCCGCCTTCCCAGCGGCCACATCAGAGCCATGGGCTTCATCGACCAGATTCGCTTCGACGGCACCAGCAGCTTCATACGAATCGACTACGCCGAGATGCTCACGGGAGAAGCGGCCAGACAAGCGGCCATCGACGCCGGCTTCATCAATCCGGGCGAGGAGCTGGACAGCGACTTCTTCATCAGCAACGTCAACCCCAAGCGCCGCGAGTTCCAGGTGTCCAACGCGGTGGCCATCACCACCTCCACGGTCGGGGGAGTCATGGACCGCCCCATCACCTGGGATGAGTTCAGGAGTTACTGGAGCGCCTCGCCGCCGGCAGGCGCCACTCACATGCGCGATATGCCCTGGTGGATAGAGCGCGACGGCAACGTGGTCGTAAGGATCGACGAGCAGTATCTGCCCTGAGGGGCGAGAGGGAGGAGAAACATGCTCATCGTTCACGTGCACGTGCGCGTGGAGCCGGATTCGGTGGAAGCCTTCGCACAGGCGACTCTCAAGAACGCCCGCAACAGCGTGCAGGAGCCGGGAGTCGCCCGTTTCGACGTCATTCAGGACCAGGATGAACCCACGCACTTCGTCCTGGTAGAGGTGTACCGCACCACCGACGCACCCGCCGCGCACAAGGAGACCGCTCACTACCAAGCCTGGAGAGAGGTGGTCGCCCCCATGATGGCTGAACCCCGTACGGCCGAACGGTTCACGAATCTCTTCCCTGCCGACGAGGGCTGGTGACATGACCGGCCCGGCGCGGGGCAGCACCATTCGGTTCGACTTCGCGACGGCTCAGCGCATCGTGTTCGGAGCCGGAGCGGTCGCCCAGGCCGCACCCATCGCGAGGAGTCTGGGCAGTCGCGCCCTTCTGGTCACCGGCGGCACCGCCGCGCGGGCCGAGCCGCTGCGTGATGCTGTCGGCAAGGCGGGAGTGGACGCAGTCGTCTACCCTGTGGCGGGCGAGCCCACCGTGGAGATTGTTCGCTCCGGTAGAGACCTCGCCCTCGCTGAAGGCTGCGACCTCGTCATCGGCTTCGGCGGTGGATCGGTACTCGACACGGCCAAGGCCTTGGCTGCCATGTTGACCAACGAGGGTGATCTCCTCGACTATTTGGAGATCATAGGTGGAGGCCGGTCGCTTGCCGTCCCTTCCTCTCCCTCGATCGCCATACCGACAACGGCGGGAACCGGCTCGGAGGTCACCCGCAACTCGGTCATCGCCTCCCCGGAGCATCGGGTGAAGGTCAGCCTGCGCAACACCTTCCTGTTGCCCACCATCGCCTTGGTCGACCCCGAGCTCACCTACTCCGTCCCTCCGGCACTCACCGCGACCACCGGCTTGGATACGCTCACCCAGCTCATCGAACCTCTGGTCTGCACCCAGGCGAATCCCCTCACCGATGCCTTGTGCCGCGAAGGTATCGGCCGGGCCGCTCGGGCCCTCCCTCTTGCCGCCCGCGACGGTACGGACACCGGCGCCCGCGAAGACATGGCCTGCGCCTCCCTGTTCGGAGGTGTGGCCCTCGCCAACGCCGGCCTCGGTGCAGTTCACGGTATCACGGGGCCCTTGGGGGGCATGTTCACCATACCGCACGGTGCCGCCTGCGCTGCCCTCCTGCCCCACGTGGTCTCGGCGAACATCCAGGCTCTCCGCGAGAGGGCGCCCGACAGCCGAGCCCTCGACCGTTATCAGGTCGTGGCAGGCCTCCTCACCGGGCAGGCGCAGGCGACCCCCGAGGAAGCCGTCAGCTGGCTCACCGCACTGAACGCCGAGCTCGACATCCCCGGCCTGAGTGGCTACGGCATCACCCGCGAGCACATCCCCGAGATCGTGGAGAAGGCGGCCGCAGCGAGCAGCATGAAGGTCAATCCCATCGCCCTCACGCAGAGAGAACTTGCCCGCGTCGTGGAAGCGGCTCTCTGAGACGACCCGGTGGACGGCGGACGGCAGCCCGGCATCCACCCTTTCACTCGCCGGGTAGCCTCGTGCGGGACCCTCTCAAGCCACGTCCCGCTGCCTGAAGACCGCAATGGCGGCAGCCAGCGTGACTGCACCCAAGGCACCATATATCCACCAGGCCGCAGGCGCGACCGGGTCGCCGTTGATGATCTTGCCCGGCTGCCAATACGAAACCAGGTTCACGGGGTCGAAGAATCTGGCTGCCTCAGAGACGTTCGAAACCAAGTCGGCGATCCAGAAGAGGAAGAGTGCTCCACCCGTGATCGCCCCCGGTTTGGCGCCGTCACGACCCACGGCGCTCAGCAGCATCGCCGGCCCTCCCACCGCGAGCATGAAGAACGTGCCGAACGCGAAGAGCGTCCAGAACGTAGCGGTGCCCAGATCGATACCGTACATGGGCCCAAAGGCTTGGATTGGTACGAACGACGCCACCGCAAGGAGCAGCACGTAGCCGACGAAGGCCACCACCCGGGTGATCGCCACCCGTACACGGGAGACGGGCTGCGACAGAAGGAACTCCATGGTGCCCGCCCCAATCTCGCCTCCGAACGATCTGGCCGCGAACAGGATGACAGCCGCGGAGACGATGATCATCCACATGAGGCCCAGATACTCCGTCTGAAAGTAGCCGCCCAAGGAGTCGAACGGCACCTCGGTACCACCGAAGATGGCGAGCATCTCGGGAGGCATGCTCCCGATGAGATCAGCGTACTGGCCCCCTCCTATCTTGGGGTAGAACCAGGTCATCAGCCAGGAGTAGAAGACCAAGCCGGCGCAGAACCAGAACATGGAGGTACGGCGCTGGCGCATCGTGCCGCGAAGCAGGGTGAAGCTCATCACGCCCCCCCTCCCTCGTCGCCTCCGTGGCAGCTGCTCCCCACTCGAGCCCCCTCGCATTCCCCGATGCGGTTGCCGCCGCTTCCCGTGTCGACGCTCCCCACTTCCTCTCGATAGAACTCGAGGAATACATCTTCCAAGGCCGCCTGCTGGATACTGATGTCAACCACGCGCCTGCCGGCTATACGCTTGAGGACCTCATCGACAACGTCACCCTTGACCCTCGCCGCCAAGGTCGTCTCCCCGACGGATACCACCGAGTCGACTCCGCCGAGGTCGGCCAGAAACGAGGGTGAGGTGGGCTCCGCGAAACGTACCTCCAGATGCCGCAGGCGCTTGCCAAGAAGTTCCCCCACGTTCTCTTCTGCCACGAGACGCCCGTCCCGTATGATGCCGACCCGGTCACACACCCGCTCGACTTCAGACAGCACGTGGCTTGACAAGAAGACCGTGCGTCCCGCGGCAATGCGCTCGTCGATCACCTCGTGGACACTCTCCTGATTCAGGGGGTCGAGGCCGCTGGTGGGCTCGTCGAGAATGAGCAACTCCGGATCGTGCGCCATCCCCAGGATGAGTGCAAGCTTCTGCTTGTTCCCCTTCGAGAGCTCCTTGACCTTTCGCGTCGGATCGAAATCGAAGCGCTGCAGCAAATCGTCGGTAAGGGGACCGCCGCCGCCCCTGAATCCGGCTACGTAGTCGAGATGCCACCGCCCCGTCTCGCGCTCGTACAGGCGAACGTCACCCGCCACGTACCCCACCCGCCTGCGGATCTCGGAACCGTCGAGCGTCACCTTCCGACCCAGAATGCTCGCTTCACCCGATGTCGGTTTCAACATACCGAGGAGACAGCGGATGGTCGTTGTCTTGCCCGAACCATTGGGCCCGAGAAAGCCGTACACGGCTCCGGCCGGGACCGAGAGCGACAGATGCTCAACGCCACGAGTCTTGTGGTAGTACTTGGTGAGCTCATGCGTTGTGATGATCTCCAAAGCCGTCGCTCTCCTTCCCATAAGAGTCGAGGCGTATCGACTTCGCCGGCACCCGCAGGAGTAGGCGGATGCAGCAACCAGAGCCGGGTGGCCGAGCTGTCCTCTGGGACCGACGATGAAGCAAGGCCAGCGTCATGATAACCAATGCGCGGTCGATTCCTCCTTCAATCCATTCTTCTTGACGCTCTGCGGTTTGCGCCTTCGCTCAAGGGCGACATGACAAGACGCACGCCGTCGCTCTTGCACAGGTCAAGCCCCCGAAGTGAACCATGCAGCCTGCGGAGTCGCGTCCGAAAGTAAAGGCTACCGGAGAACCGCAACTGCACGCGTTGACACTCTGATGGCTGGGAGCCGGTACCAACCCCTTGGGCGGCCCGCTTGGGCGGCCCGTTTGTCCCGGGCGAAGGTACACCTCACCATCTACGCCCTTGCCGGGAACCAGGCAGGGCCAGGGGGCTGATGGGGCGCTCAGTGGATCGCGAGCACCATGACCCTCGGCACAAGACCGATACCCCCTGATTTTTGAGTGTCGGATCACTTATTATTATGAAAACGGTCAAGATTGATTCTTCGGGAAGACTCATGTCGCGACAAGAGCGCACAGCACCAAGGGGGAGCCCTCGATGAGAAGCCTCACCGCATTGACTTCAACGCTTACGGGATTGGCACTCGCCGGGGCTATGGCACTCACCCTCGCCTCCTGCGCCGGCCCCAATCGTTCCGAGACCGACACCATCACCGCTCCCGGGCCCAACGAGGGTCTGCCCTACACGATAGACCTCCCCACCTCTCAGGGCTCCTGGGTGCCCGAGGTATCGCACCGGGGCCGGATACCCGCAGAAGGCGCCACCATCGACATCGAGCGGCTCGGGACTTTCAGCTTCGAGGCCTCCGAGGTCGAGACCACCCGCCCCGACATCTTCCGGCCGGGGCACTTCTCCGTCTTCGACGTGCTGGTTCACCTGAGCGAGCGGGGAGAGATTGATCTCGAGTACCACTTCGACGAGGGGATGAACACGCACGTGATCGACGCCATCAACGGGGAGCCCCACTGGTGGTATGAAGCTCGGTACTCACAGGGATGGTTCGAAACGAATGTGTTCCGCATGGATATGTACCCCTTCAAGGATGGGACCGACATCCGTGTCTTCACCCGCGACGAAGACTACATGGACCGTGTCTATCGAACCTTCGCCGCCGAGGTCGAACGCCTTGGCGCCAACAACGGTGAAGTGGTGATTCCCCGGGTGGTCATCAACGGTCCACTTACAGACCTGGTCTTCGAGAATGTCACCGTGACCCCCCATGACACACGCCCCGACATCCTTGCTCCCGGGGTGGTCACCGCCTTGGACATTCTGCTCAGCCTGGGAGAACAGGGGAGTCTCGAGTCAGTGGGGCTCACCTGGTACGACCGCATAGCCGGAGCCGACCCCGTGGACGGCTACTGGGTGGAGAGGATAAACGCGGACCAAGCCTCGGGGGGCTGCGGATTCGTGTACGAGACGGGACCCGAGGAGTTCAGAGGCTTTGCGGGGAGTCACATCCACATCCCCTTGGATGTGCGGGTCATCGTGTCGCCGGAGTACGCCCTCTGGTTCTGGATCTGCCTGTGATGGACGACCTCACGTGAGCAAAGAGAGGGCAGCGTGAGATCAAGAACCCACCTCCTGTACGGGATGTTTCTGGTGCTTGCTCTCTTGGCCGCACTTCTCGCCATCTCCTCCGTGCTGCTGTGGGTGGTGTTTCCCCGTGGGTTCTTCCCCGAGCGCGCGGTATGGGTGGAGATACACAAGTGGGGAGGCCTCGCCCTCTCAGCCACGGTGGTCGTCCATGTGGCTGTGCATTTCCGCTGGCTGGCCCGCACCACGCGCTCCTACCTGCGACGTGTCACGGGCGTGCGTGCGAACATGGAACAGTCGAAAAGACGACGGCCGGCCGACGAGGAATAGCCCCCGGTCCCTTGATGCAGCGTCAGCGACCTCACCGTCCGCGACGACCACTCAGGATGAGCACTCTCACTGGTGCGATATCTGCCTGCTCGCGAGAGGCACACATCAATGCCTTCGGCTGACGCCTTTCGCGGGGTCTGGTAGGGTAATGGCACAGGCAACGCGACACAAAGGCACTGCTGCAGAAGCGCAGCCCATGCCGCGACCTAGGAGGAACACAATGTCTTCGCGTCCCGTCCCACCTCCCTTTACTCGCTCACGAGCCCTGGCTTTCGCCTTGGTGCTTCTGTTGGTGATGTCGCTCGGTGTGGCCGGAGCCGCTCTTGCCGACAACGGAGAGCCCCAACCGTCCATCTTCGGCGTGATCACCGATGCCGACACCGGCCTACCCATCGCCGGAGCGGAGACCGCCCTGCTTCGCAGCCAGCCATTCGGCACACCTGGAGGGCCCACCGGTGACGGGCAGACCGTGACCGACGGAACCGGCGCCTACGCCTTCTTCGACAGAGAGCCGTTCGACGACCGCCACTACTGGGTGCTGGCGGGCGCCGACGGGTATCTCGGGGCAGAGAGTGATCCGTTTGTCTTCGACGGCACCGAGCCCATCCAAGTGAACATCGCTCTGGAGCCCCAGGTGGGGCCTCCGGCAGTCACGGGCACGGTGACCGACGCCAAGACGGGTGACCCCATTCCGGATGCCACTGTGTGGATCTGGTATGAAACCGATAATGGTGACCCGGAAGGCCTTCCTGCCCATGAGGTCGATGAAGAGGGCCACTTCGCCATGTGGGGAATCGAAGCCGACCGGGCCTTCAGGGTCTGGGCCGAGTCCGAGGGGACCGAGTACCCGGCCGTCCATTCCGAGATCCTCACCTACAACGGCACGGACACGCTGGTGGTCGACTTGGCTCTCACGTTTGAGCTACAGGCTCGAGGCATCGACTTCGCCGCGCAGTTCATGGGTGACTTCAGTGCCGGCCTCACCGACATCGCCGGGCTGACGGAGGCCCACCAGCAGGCAATAAACTGCCTCGCCTTCTACGGCATCACCGTGGGCTACGCCGACGGCACCTACCGGCCGTACGAACCGGTGATGCGGTCGCAGATGGCGCTCTTCCTGGCTCGGCTCATCAACTACGCGGTCGCGAACACCGCCCTCGAAGCCCCGGCCGAGCTGGTCGACCCTGGCTTCACCGACATCGGTGCGCTGAGTCAGGAGGCCAAGGACGCCATCGCTCTGCTCTACGCGCTGGGCGTGACGCAGGGCACTACCGCCAGCACCTTCTCGCCCTATGCCGACGTCACCCGCAGAGACATGGCCACCTTCATGGTTCGAGTGCAGAACCTGTTGGAAGACGGCAGCTACGACACCGATGAGAGCTTCTTCGACGACGTGCCCGACACGCTGGCCCGTGCCGCCCACATCAACGCACTGGCCGCCCAAGGCATCGCCGTCGGTTTCGGTGACGGCACCTACGGCCCGTTCGGCTCGGTTCTGCGCGGTCACATGGCTCTGTTCCTCATGCGCCACGTCGATGAGAACGTGGAGGCCGGAAGGCTCCCCGCCTATGCCGGTCCGCAGGGATAGCGCGCGCAGGTGCCTTCTCTGAAGTAACACGTCGCGGAGTGGGGGCGCCCCCACTCCTTCTCACAACGCGGTCCGGCTCAGCCTGCGCCTGCGGCTCGAGCAACACCGCACGAGACCATTCCCATATTCCCGTATTCCCGTCACCGCCTTGTAGCCGAATCCTATCGCTCACTGCCCGGTACAGGGTGCCGGCCATCTGCCCACTCACGGCCGGCCGGGAAGCCTTTCCCCAGGACTCGCAATAGGAAAGTCACCCACCGGGTATAGAGCGCCAAAGACGGTTGCGCGCAATGCAGATGCACATCAGACCGACGATGGTCAACTGAACGCGGAGCACATGGAGCCTCACGTACCCACCAATGCGGGTCACTGGATAGCAGCGCTCTCATCCATCGTCGTCCTACTGTTCCTTCTGATCGGACTCCGATGGAAGTCGACAAGAGCAGCCCCGGTCGGCATGCTGATTGCCGCTCTGGTTGCGGTAGTATTGTTCAGAACCCCACTCCATACAATTGCCACTGCCGGCGGCAAGGGCCTGTGGGAATCAGTGTTCGTCCTGTACGTGATCTGGCCGGCAATGCTGCTGTACGCGGTGGCCGACAGGGCGGGGGCCTTTCATGCGCTACGTGCGGGCATTCTGAGGTTCAGCCACAACGAACTCTTTCTTGTCCTTTCGTTCGGGTGGGTCTTCGCTTCCTTCCTGCAAGGCATTATCGGCTTCGGTGTCCCCATCGCAGTGGTGGCACCGCTCCTCGTCGCATTGGGGGTGCGACCGGTATACGCGGTGGCCATGACCCTCATCGGCCATGCCTGGGCAAACATGTTCGGCACCATCGCCGTGGTCTGGCTCGCGACCAACCAGGTGATTGATATCGCCGACCCCAGAGCAACGGCGGCGCAGACGGCACTGCTGCTGTGGATCACGAACTTGTTCGCAGGACTGACCATCGCCTGGCTCTATGGCCGCTGGTCGGCCGTACGTCACGCCCTGCCGATGATCCTCATCGTGTCGCTCATCCATGGAGGAGTCCAGCTAGGGCTCGTTCTATGGAACCCCATCGTGTCAAACTTCATCGCCGGCACCATCGCGCTGCTCGCTCTCTATCCTCTGTCCAGGTGGAGCCGCTATGACAACACTCACGGGGAGATGCAGCGTCCCGCCATGAACGGCGGCAAGAACAGTGAGCGGGGTCAGGAGTCGTCAACGCCCCGAGAAGAGAAGGCCAGAGACCGAGAGCCGGTCATGGGGCTTACCATGGCGGCGTTTCCCTATCTCGCTCTCATCGTGGTGACCCTTGGCGTGCTCCTGATACCGGCCGCCGAAAGGGCCCTGGGAGCGTTCACGGTAGGCGTGCCGTTCCCCGAGACATCAACCGGCTACGGTGTCATCAGAGAGGCCACCGACGCACATTCCCCGTTCGCAGTCTTCACCCACCCGGGCACGTTCATTCTCGTTGCGACCGGCATCACCTGGGTCGTGTACCGGCTGCGGGGACACTTCCAGTCGTGGGCCCGAACAGAGAAACCTGAAGGTATTTGGAAGGGAGTAGCCGACGGAGCCTTTCCCGCGTCGGTCGCGGTGACCGCGTTCATGGTCATGGCGACCGTCCTCGACAACTCGGGCCAGACGAGGACATTGGCCCTCGGTATCGCGACTTTCGTACCGCCGCTTGGCTACGCGTTTCTCGCGAATGTCATCGGTGTCGTCGGAGCCTTCACCACCTCGAGCAACACCGCCTCAAACGTCCTTCTCGCCGGACTACAGCAGGATGTGGCCGGACTTCAAGGCCTGCCGGAGGCTTCCATCATCGCCGGCCAAAGTGCCGGCGGCGCGCTGGGTAACGCCATAGCCCCGGCAAATGCCCTGTTGGGTACCGGTACTGCCGGCATCGTCGGGAGAGAAGGTGCCGTTCTTCGAAAGACATTCCCCTACGTGACGGTGGTCGCCCCGATCGTCGGAGCCGGGACCGTGTTGTTGGTCTCTCTGACGGCATAGACGCATGGGTTTCGTACGCACGTAGCAGGCACGCATCTGCTGCCGGGGCATACGCGAAGCGCATGACGATGAACCGCTCGCGTTCGGCCCGCACAAAGCGAGTGTAGGGAGCAACAGCCTCCCGGATGCGAACCAGACTGCGCTCGCTTTCGTGCTCGAACTGCTCTTTCAGTGCGGCCGTGAGCCGGGAGCGAAGCTCTCCGATCCGCTTGTTGAGCTCGGTCTTGGCACGGAAGCGACGCGCAGGGAGCACGCAGAGACCCATCGCGACCACGAAACCGGCCGCCAGGATACCGGTGACGTCGACCAGAGTGGTCGTGGCCAAAGCGGCGACAATAGCCCCCAGCCCGATGGCTCCCACTTCTATGACCGCCAGACCGGCCACAGAGTTCTGCACCGAGTCGGCCAGCCTGTTCGCTTCCACATCGGGCTTGTAGGAGTCTACCGTGCGGTGGGCGGCACGGCCCAGCGTATCAAGAAGCTGTCTTCGGTCTTGGTCGAAGCTGCCGAGGCTGCCCACCACCCGGTCGGCATGATGGGCCCGCCGCTCGGTCAGACGCCTGTCGAGGGCCTGCCATTGGCGGAGTTCGGCGCTCACCATCCAATCGATGATCTCCCCCACCTTCTGTTCTATCTGGTCGGGGGCGTCCGCGACCACTTTGCTCTCGAACTCCTCTTTCACGCAGGTCTTTCTTATGAGATCGAAGATGCGGCCTATGCGCACGGTCTCGTCCAAGAACTGCTGGCCACGCTCCTCCAGTTCTCGCAGCACTCCGTCCACATCGGTGATGCGGAAATCGAACTCGCGGCAGAGATCCTCCTGGTAGAGGTCAAGCTGATGTTCGATGCTGTCCAGCGCGGACACGTCATCAGAGACTCCCTTGGGTGGCCTGTCGGTACCTCTCGGCGAGGTTGAGGCCCACTCCCAAAGGATTGAGCAGTTTGAGGCGAACCCGCTGATTGTCGTCAAGTGTCTCGACCAAGTACTTCTCGAAAACCCCGAATCGACTCAGGCGCATGAGCCGGCCGTTCTCATCTCCGTCGACCTTCGCCTCCAACGCCTGCCGGGAAGACAACGAGAACACCTCCGGAGAGAAGCCCAGAAGCCACTCGGCGTTCTCGGCGACAAACCGCTCCACTTCCGCTCTCCACTCGTCCGAGCGCAGGATATCGACCTTGTTGATGATGAACACGAGCTTCTTCCCCCAGCTCCGAATGCGCTCTATGAACGCGCGTTCGCTCTCCGTGAAGGTCCGGTCTGCAGAGGTCACGAACAACACCACATCGGAGGGAGGGATGAAACGCTCGGTGAGCGCCTCGTGTTCCCTATCGAGCGCATTGGTGCCGGGCGTGTCGACCACTTCCACCTCGGAAGCCTAGTGTCCCGAGTCATTGATTCGATGACAATAAGCTGCCAGCGTTTCCAGGATCTGATCGGCGCTCTTGTGCCAGACATAGGGCCGGGGATTCTCGTTCCACGTGGCGAGCCAGGTGCGGATGGAAGCGACAAGCTCCTTCACCGAGCGGTGGGTCCCGCGCATGAGCCATGTGGTCGTAAGTTCGCCGAACCAGCGCTCCACCAGGTTCATCCAGGAGCCGCAGGTGGGGGTGAAGTGAAAGACGAAGCGGGGATGAGCCAGAAGCCAGTTCTTGACGGCCGGGGTCTTGTGAGTGGAGGAGTTGTCCACCACCACATGTACCGCCAGGTCCTTCGGTACCTCCCGGTCGATCGTGCGCAGGAACTTGGTGAATAGAGCGGCCCGGTGGCGAAGGGAGAGATCGGCGATCACCTTGCCGGAAGCCAGATCAAGGGCGGCGTAGAGGTTGGTGGTACCGAACCTTCGGTAGTCGTGGGTCGCCCGGGCCGGCACCCCGGGGAGAAGAGGCAGGATGGAAGCCGTGCGGTCGAGCGCCTGGATCTGGGATTCTTCGTCCACGCAAAGGACAACGGCCGCATCGGGCGGGTTGAGGTAGAGCCCCACGATGTCTCGCACTTTGTCAATTGCCTGGGGATCAGGAGAGAGCTTGAAGCTCTCGGTGAGGTGGGGCTTCAGCCCAAAGGCCTCCCAGATGCGGCAGACGGCGGTTTGACTCATACCCGTGGCCTGAGCCAGGGAGAGTTCGGCCGCGCTATCTCCGTTGGTGCGTCCCTCGGCGGCCGGGAGCACGATCCGGCATCTCTGGGCCAAGGCTTGGGCGCTCTTGGGCCGGCGGGCCCAGCGTTCGAGGGTTTCCCGCTCCAGTTCGGAAGGCTCGATCTTGACCGTCGGTCATCCCATGGCCCCCTCCATCCTCGCAGTTTGAGAGGAGCTTCGCCAACGGGACGCCAAAGCCTGTGCATTTTCAAACTCGGGACACTAGGCGTACCGCAGACGTGAGGGTATTTGGCCGTCTGTTGGCTCTTTCTGTCTCTGGTGGTCTCGCGAGGTTCTGGCCGCTATCATATCCGGACGTCCATACGGTGCGTGCGCACGGCCGTCCTGGAGAGAAGAGGAGGCGGCTCATCTCGTGGCCTTGCTCGAAGTAAACAGCCTGACGAAGGACTACGGCTTCGGTCGCGGAGTCTTCGAAGCCTCGTTTCACGTCCATGAGGGGGAGGTGTTCGGCTTCCTGGGTCCGAACGGAGCAGGGAAGACGACGACCATTCGCCACATCATGGGTTTCTCGAAGCCGCAGACGGGATCGACCATTGTCGACGGCATGGACAGCTGGGAAAAGGCGGATGAAATTCAGCGCGAGGTAGGCTACCTGCCGGGCGAGATAGCGCTTCCCGCGAACCTCACGGGCACACAGTTCATCGGCTACATGGCCGACCTGCGTGGCATGACCGACATGAGCAAGACTGATTACCTCCTTGAGAAGTTCGAACTCGATCCCTCGGGGAGATTGAAGCGAATGTCTTTGGGGATGAAGCGGAAGTTGGCCGTTGTCACGGCCTTCATGCACGACCCGCGGATCCTTGTCCTGGACGAACCCACCAGCGGCCTCGACCCGATCATGCAAGAGACCTTCATCGAGTTTGTGCTCGCAGAGAAGAAGCGGGGAAAGACCATCCTTCTCTCTTCCCACATCTTCAGCGAGGTGGAGGCCACCTGTGACCGGATCGCCATCATCAAGGAGGGGCGAATAGTGTCGCAGATCGTGGCTGACGACCTACGCCACAGACAGGACAAGGTCTACCAGATCGAGTTCATGACCGTCGATGAGTTCCAGCGCTTCTGCTGTGAGAATCACCTGGAGATAATCACGGCTCATGCCGACAAGCAGCAGGTCACGGTCGGCATCCACGACAACGACATCAATGAGTTCTTCTCCACCCTCTCCGGCTACTCGTTGAGGTACTTGAAGGAGAAGAAGTTCACTCTGGAAGAGTTCTTCCTCGATTTCTATGACCGAAAGAAGACCGTGGCCGAGGGAACCGCCCATGTCGCTCATTGAGATCGATCACCTGACCAAGGATTACGGAGGAGGCCGCGGCATCTTCGACATCCATCTGCAAGTGGAAGAGGGCGAGTCCTTCGGGTTCGTGGGCACCAACGGCGCCGGGAAGACGACGACTATCCGCCACCTGATGGGGTTCCTCAACCCCCATCAGGGCGTCTGCCGCATAAAAGGGTACGACTGCTGGTCCCAGGCCGCAGATGTCAAGCGACTCGTCGGCTATGTCCCGGGCGAGATCGCCTTTCCCGACGCTCGCAACGGTTTCGACTTCTTGGAGCGGCAGGCCGCAATGACGGGCGTCACCAGCAGCGCCTACCGTGACTATCTCCTAGAGAAGCTACAACTGGATGCCTCCGCTAATCTCAAGAGGATGTCGAAGGGCATGAAGCAGAAGACGGCCATCGCCGCAGCTTTCATGCACGATCCCCCGATTCTCATCCTTGATGAGCCCAGCACCGGTCTAGATCCGCTGATGCGTGCCTCCTTCACCGAACTGCTGGAAGAGGAACGCCGGCGAGGTAAAACCGTCTTCATGTCGTCGCACATGTTCAACGAGGTAGAGGCCACGTGCGACCGAGTGGGGATGATCAAGGACGGTGTGATCATCGACGTCACCTCCACCGCCGCCATACGTCACTATGAGAACAAGACATACAAGATCGAGTTCATCGAGTCCGCCGACTACCACCGCTTTCTCCGCGAACCCTTTGACGTGGGCGAGAGGCGCGACGAGAACAATCAGGTCTTTGTGAATGTGCACGACACAGATATAGATCTACTCGTGCGCACCCTCACCGGGTACCGTGTCAAGTTCTTCACCGAGATCAAGTACTCGCTTGAGCAGTACTTCGACGGTGTTTATAGGAAGGAAGCTGCCGATGCTCAGTAGGCCGGTATTCTGGCAATCTATAAGGTCCCACTACGTCCTCTGGGTGATCTGCACCGTCGTACTCACCGCCATGCTGTCTCTCATCGCGGCTTTCCACGACCCATCGACTCTTTCCAGCCTGGTGGAGGCCTTCGAGGACACTCCCATGGCCGCCGAGGTAGGGGATCGGCTCGATCTGTTCGGGTCGCTGTTGGGCATATTGGCCCAGACCATCTACGGGTTCTCAGGGCTCATGATAGGCATGGTCTATGTGGTCGTCACGGCCAATGGTCTGGTGGCTTCGGAGGTGGACAGGGGTTCGATGGCCTATACCCTCTCCACTCCCATCAACAGGACCTCAGTCGTGCTTACCAAGGCGGTGTATCTGGTCGTTTCTATCATCCTCATGTGTGTGATCATCGGAGGGGTCGGCGCTGCGACCATCCAGTTGAAGCACCACAGTATCTGGGGTACCTCATACACTGAAGACGTGAAGGCGGCTGCCGCAGTCCTTGACCTGGACAAGGAAGAGGTGGCGGGTGACCTGTCCCTCATCGTGGAGAACGCTGAGGCCTTCGCGGCCGGTTCCGCGGCGAGGAATGTACCTGCAGATGTGTACTCGGCCTATCTGGCTCAGGCGATGCAGCGTGATGCGTATGTGGCCGCCGCGGCCCTTCTCGGAGCGACGCCCGCCGCGGTGGAGGACGATCCGAGTCTCATCCAAGGAAATCCGGCCGCCTTGGCGGCTGCGGCGGGCGTCATGGGCATGGATCAGGACGCCTACGCCGCCTATCTTGAGCAGATGATCGCGAGGCTCGAGGAGACGGCGGCTCAACGGCAATCCGTGAGTGAAGCTCTGGCGACCGGAATAACTGCAGCCGCCGAGTCTCTGGGCATGAATGCGGCTGTACTGGCCGCCGATCTTGGCATTCTTCGGGCAGATTCAGCGGCGATGGCCGTAGCTGCAGAGGCGTCCGGCCTCGATGCCAAGACGATTGACTACGCCATTGTCCAGGCCATGGCCGGCAACGAGATATCAGCCGATGTAGGCATTGTCTTCGACCCCTTCGCTTATCTCATGATGAATCTGGGGTTCCTGCTCCTGCTCTTGGCAGTCAGCGGCATATCGTTCGTCGCCTCCTGCATCTTCAATTTGTCGAAGTATTCGCTCGCCCTGGGGGCAGGCTTACCCTTCGCCTTCTTGATCCTGAATCTCCTGAGCACGGTGAACGATACGCTCGAACCCCTCAAGTACTTCTCGCTCATAACCCTGTTCGATACCGAGGCGATCATGAGAGCCGGGACCTACGCGCCACAATTCGCTGCGCTCGGAGTGTTGGGGATAGCGCTGTACGTATTCGCCATCAGCATGTTCAGACGGAGAGACCTGCCGTTGTAGGGGCGGGGCACGGAAGAGCAGCGGCTACTACAAGGGAGGGCGACCGTGGCTCTCGTCCTCAGAACGTCAATGCAAGTCGAACGACCGCAGTCGCATGGGGTGTTTCAGTTCGCGGCGGTGTTTCCGGGTGACTATTGATGTCTCGAGAAGCCAGAGGGCCAGCATGGGCGGCGTGGGGTAGGGTGCGCATTCCGGCGAATTCGGCCGCCCAGTCCGTCCCAAATCGGGCACGTGTTCCGGCTCAGGTCGGCCGCCTGTTCCGGTTGAATTCGGTCACCGGAGCCGCGGGCGACGCATCGACGGTTTCGCATCTTTCTAGAGTGTAGCGTCTTTGGCCGTGTCTCTGCCGGGGGCACCCCCTTTCTTCTTGCGCATGGATTCACCCGACAAGGTGAACTTGTGCGCTCCATGCACCAGGCGATCGAGGATGGCATCAGCCAGCGTGGGATCGGCGATCACCCGCCCGGAAGCCAGATCAAGGGCGGCGTAGAGGTTGGTGGTACCGAACCTTCGGTAGTCGTGGGTCGCCCGGGCCGGCACCCCGGGGAGAAGAGGCAGGATGGAAGCCGTGCGGTC
>Ga0334882_1002090_pt1 | contig 21546 bp, 14 predicted proteins | sample GraSluR1_MG_5_FD_207226 | JGI IMG/M metagenome (GOLD analysis project Ga0334882, IMG submission 207226) | Sludge microbial communities from methane-producing bioreactor in Wageningen University, Netherlands - Granular Sludge_15_04-R1 | ecosystem: Engineered > Bioreactor > Anaerobic >...
GGGGTATAGTGCCTCCCCAAGTTTTTTTCCGGGGTTTCTCCAGGAGAGAGGCGGAGAGGCATGAAAGGTCTGTACTCCCGGGGGCTGGGCGGCAAGGTCGGGCAACCCCCGGGAACCCTGGTGTTCGTGGGAGAGAAGCACGCCGCTCCGGTTACCCTGAACCTCATCGATTACACGGGTGACAGTTTCGAGGAGATGGACTCGGTCCCGATTGAGAAGGTCATTTCCTTCAAGATGTCACCAACGGTGACCTGGCTCAATGTAACCGGGCTGTCCGATACGGAGCTGGTGGAATCATTATGCACCCACTACGGAGTGCACCTCCTGGTGCAGGAGGACATCCTGCACACGAATCAGAGACCCAAGGTTGAAGTGTACGATGACCACATCTTCATGGTGATGAAGATGATCAGGTACGATGACCTTACCGGGGAACTGGACATCGAGCAGGTGTCTGTGATTCTTGGAAAGAACTTCGTGATAACATTTCAGGAGAAGGCCGGGGATGTTTTCGAGCCGCTGAGAGAGCGTATCCGATCCGGGAAGGGAAGAGTTCGCAGGCAGGGCCCGGATTACCTTGCATACGCTCTGATGGATGCGGTGGTGGACAACTACTTCCTGGCCATGGAGAAGATGGGGGAGGACATCGAAGCTCTGGAGAGTGATGTGATGGAACGACCCAATCCCAACCTTGCCTCATCCATACACCGGCTGAAGCGCGAGCTGATCCTTCTGCGACGGGCGGTATGGCCCCTGCGGGAGGGGGTGAGTGTTCTGATGCGGGATGCCCAGTTACTGGTCAGCACAGATACGCTGCCCTACCTCAGGGATCTGTACGACCACACGATTGCGGTGATGGACACGGTGGAGAGCTTCAGGGACATGGCCTCGGGACTGCTGGATATTTACCTTTCCAGCATCAGCAACCGGATGAACCAGGTGATGAAGGTGCTTACCATCATTGCCACCATCTTCATTCCGCTTACCTTCATCGCCGGCATCTATGGAATGAATTTCGAAAACATGCCTGAACTTTCGCTGCCCTGGGCCTATCCGGCGGTGCTGATTCTCTGCCTGGCCATCGCCCTGACGATGATCGCCTTTTTTCGCAGAAAGGGATGGTTCTGACCCCACATAGGCAAAGGGGCTATATTATCCGATTATGAACTGCGGGGTGAAAACATGGGTTGTTCTCATACGCGTTTTCTTGCGGTCTTTGCATTGGTTCTCGCCGCGGCTTCCGCCGCCGGAGCCCTGGACCTGTCGGGCCAGGCGTATCTTCGATACGTGGACAGGGGAGATGTTACCTGCGGCCCCTCCAGCGAGTTCCTTGTACGCAGGGCAAGCGTAACCGCCGAGGCGAACCTTGCGGACAACATCTCAGTGGAGCTTGAGGTGGAGACTCGCCCGAACGGGGCTCACCTGAAGGACGGCCTTGTCACCTGGCTGCCCTGGGAACAGGTCGAACTCACCCTTGGGCTTTTCAAGAAGCCTTTCTGCATGGCAACCACCACTTCAAACTGGCGACTCCTTTCGGTGGAACGCCCCCTTGCCCATGGCCTGGCAAGCGATCTCGGTTTTTCCGGCCGCTCGGTCGGGGCAATGGCTTTGTTCGCGCCTTCCATGCCCCTTGATCCGGAACTTTCCGTTGGGGTTTTCAACGGCCCGGGAAGCGACAGGGAAAGGCTTTACACGGCTTTGCTGGAAGTGGCGCCTTTCTCCGACCTGTCCATCGGCGCGGGATTTGCCAGCCTGAGAGTCGGCGAGCCCGACCCCATGCAGCCCTCTGGTTACATCGTGTCTGATCGGCTGCAGGCCATGTCAAGCCATTTCAGGTTCCGCAAATGGATCACCGGCAACAACAGGCTGACAGTGGAAGGCGAGTTCATGCGGGGTGACAACTGGCGGGAAGCCGATGTCATCTACGGTCAGGAGCCTCCTTCCTTTCGCACCTGCTGGTTTTCCGGGCTTTTTGAGCGACGGCTTCGGGATGTTCCGGGCATACGATCCCTCGAGGCCGGGTTGTCCTGGTCGTCCATGGTTCCGGAAACAGACAGGGACGAGGAGTCAACCGTGTTCGCCCCGATGCTGGGCGTGCTGGTCACCTCCAATGCCAGGCTCAGGCTTACCCTGATCAACAGAACCTTTTCGGACGGCACTCAGGGTTACAGCGACTACATGGCGGAAGTGGGGGTTCGCTTCTGATGTCACCCCACAGACTCAGGCTTCACTTTCACCGCTACGAGTTCAAATACCGGGTATCCGGCGAAACATTCAAAACCATCCTCCACGCCCTCGAGAACCGCATGGAGAGGGATGAGTATTCCAGCCCCGGGGGGCAGTACTATGTACGAAGCCTCTACTTCGACACATCTGATTTCAGATACCATCAGGAGAAGGAGGCCGGCCTCCATTCCCGGTACAAGTTCCGGATACGAAGCTACAGCGAGGGTTTCAGCGATCCGTTGTTTCTGGAGCTGAAGGGCAAGCAGGACAATCTGGTGTACAAGCACCGCCAGCCGATTCCCGTGGCAAACCTGGAAGAGGCGATGTCCGGCGGGATATCCACCCTTTGCGAAGCCGTAATGAACAGCCGGGGCTACAACGGAGTGGGAAGCCGTTTCGTGTCGGACTGCTACCGCTGCAGGCTTTCTCCCAGCCTGGTGGTGGATTACCGGCGAAGCGCTTTTGAGAACAGCGCCAACCCCGATTTCAGGGCAACCATAGATACCGGGGTGATGGCGTGGAAAGCCCGCAGAGACGGTTCGCCCTCCGGCGGAATGGTGGACATCTCGCCGGATTTCGGAATTCTCGAGATCAAGTTCCGCTATCACCTTCCATCCTGGTTTCACCAGCTGATTCAAAGGTGTGAACTCAACAGGGTTCCCTTCTCCAAGTTTCACAGGGCCGGCGAAAGGCTCTGGATGCTCGGTTCGCCATCGCTTCTCAACCGAAGAGTGGAAAGGGGGCGCTCTTGGCCGCTTTAAGCGAATGGTTCATCACAGCTGACCCCAACCTTGGGTTCAGCCTGCTCTATGTGTTGGAAAACCTTCTCGCGGCCCTGGCCTCAGGGCTCGTCATAGGTTTCGTCTACAGGAAAACCCACCGGGGGCTGTCCTATTCCCAGTCCCTGGTGGTTACCCTTGTTCTGATGGCTTTGATCGTCAGCGCTGTGATGATGGTGATCGGCAGCAATCTGGCCAGGGCCTTCGCCCTGGTGGGCGCCCTGACCATCGTCCGGTTCCGGACCGTGGTGAAAGACACCCGGGACACCGCCTTCATCTTCTTTGCCCTGACCGAAGGTATCGCCTGCGGTACCGGCAACCTGAAACTGGCCCTGGTTTCCACACTGTTCATAGGAACTGTTGCATGGGTTCTTGCCCGGACCAACTACGGCAGTCTTATGCAGAGTGATTTTATTCTTCGTTTTCGCTACGATACCGAATCCGGAGGGGAAGAAGAGTATGTTTCCCTGATCCGAAAGACCACACGCAGCAGCACACTGATACACATCGAGCCCTCGGGAGAGGGAAGGTACCTCACTCTCACCTACGACATCAGGCTGGTACCCGGCGAGAAACCCGACACACTGGCCAAAGCCCTTCATGTGCTGGCGGGGGTTGAGGCGGTGAACCTGATCTCTTCCTTCAACGATGTGGAATACTAGAACTTAGCTCTTATCGCGATTGTTCCACAGAGGAAGGAGTTTCATGACATCCATGATCCTGCTTCCTTTGGTGCTCTTTGCAGGAGGGCTGTGGAACTACCATCTCACCATTGCTCCGGAGCATCTGCAGGCGCTTTACGACAACCCCGAATCGGAAGCCCTCTTTCCGGGCCACATAGCAAGCCCTGCCGGTGAAAGCGATTGTCTGGTAGGCTTCAGGGGAACAACCTCCCTTCTTCTCCCCAAGAAATCCTGGCGGATCGACCTTACAGATCCCGGCCTGATCGGCAGAACCAGAATCAACCTTGACGCCCATTATCGTGACCTGACCATGATGAGGAACCATCTGGCAATGGAGCTGGTTCGGCGGATGGGGTATCCGGCCCCGATAACCCGACATGTCACCTTTTCCGTAAACGGTGAGAACATGGGCGTTTACCTGGAAACAGAGAGAATCGATGGTGATTTCATGCTGCGGAACTCCCTGCCCGGCGGCGCCCTGTTCCAGGCCATGGAAGGCTCATCCAGGTTCGTGCCCTTTCTGTCCGGGCACGACCAGGCTGACGGTTTCTCTCCGAGAACCGGGAGTGAGTACATGGTTCCCGAGCTGATTCGGCTTATCGGTGATGTCTGCGGTGGCGGCGAGTTTGAAAGCCGGTTCGACACCGGAATGTTTCTTGGGAACATGGCGGCGAACCTGGCCATGGTGGAAACCGACGCCCCGTCCAAGAATTACTTTCTGCAACTGGGACACGACGGAAATTGGCGCTATTTTCCCTGGGACCATGACGCAAGCTTCGGGAACGACTGGCAGGGCGATTTCCACAGAGACTACCTGAGCTGGGTGTTCACAACCCACATGCAGCTTCAGTCGCCTTTTCTCAGGCTTATGACCGACCCCGAACACAGGAACACTTTCCGAAGCGGTCTGATTCAGGCAGCGGAGATAATGGCCTCTGAGCTTCCCGCAAGCCTGGATTCGGTTAGAAACGCCATCAGAGAAGATGTGTACCTTGATCCCCTGAGGGCTGGAACCCCCGAGGATTTCGAGGCGGCCTGCGACAGCCTGCTCTGGTTCATCACGGAACGGGCCGACATCACTCCCGACCTGTACCGTCACCACTTTCCTCCGGATGTTCTTGACATTCGCGTTGAACCTGCCTGGATCACTCCGGGCACCAGGTCGGTGGAGGTTACCGCCACCTGCTCGGATTCCCTGGTCTGGTGTGAACTGAATGTGATTGTGGACGGAGCCCCGCCCGAGATGGTGGAAATGGAGCATGTTCCCGGCTCCGGGGGCAGGATGTGGAGAGCGGAAATCGGCGGTGAGTTCACTTTCACATCCAGTCTCCGGTTCTTTATCAAGATATGTCAGTCCACGATTCCATGGCCGGAACCCCTGGTGTACTACCCCACCCACGCCATCTTTGGAGACATTTATAAAAACGAGGCTCTGCCCGGGGTGGCAAGGGTCGCCGAACCTCCGATTCTCGAGAAACTCATGCCTGTCACTCAGATGAGGCTGGGTCCCGCCCTCTGGGCTCTGCCCCTGAGAAACGATTCGGAAAGGGAGATGGATCTCTCCCTCTGCCACATCTCCCTGGGCAACCCGCCTTCAAGGGTTTTCTTCCCGGAGAACCTGCTTCTTCAGCCGGGTGAGACGCTGTTCGTCACCAGCGGCCTGGAGGCATTCTCCCTGGAACTTCCGGGGAGGATTTCTGTTGGTGACTGCGCCTCATCGTCCGCCGCGGGCTATGGCATGACGCTGTTCGATCCTTCCTGGAACAAGGCGGTGTTCCATCAGGTGCCCCCTGGGGAAAGGCACGTGCGCCTTGCTGACATTTTGCCGCTCATCACCGAAATCAGCTACAGCCAGCCCCTGTACTTCCCATCCGATGACTGGATGGAACTCCACAATCCTGGCAGGGAATGGATCGACCTGTCACTGACGGGAATATCCGATTCGGACCAGGGACACACGGTGTTTCCCCAGGGAACCATGATCCCCCCCTTCGGTTTTCTTGTTCTGGCGTCGGACACCGACCTTTTCACCGCGCAGTACCCTGATGTGGGATGCGATGTGGTCAAGATGGGCTTCAGGCTCTCATCCGATGGCGAAACCCTGCGGTTCATCAGCCGGGGAGGCCACTCCATCGAGATGATGAGCTATGGAACCGGTTCTCCCTGGCCGCCGGATGATGAGGGGATAATCGCGATCACGGGTCCCCATCGCGACCCCGCGGATCCAGCCTCGTGGGTTGCGACAGCCCAGCCGGGAACCCCCGGTGCGGCGAACCCGGAGTGGTTCGGGGAAAATGAGAGCGGAATCCGGATTCAGTCTCTTCGTCCCAACCCTTCCCGGAATGGACCGCTGTTCTTTTCCCTGTCCGGTGGTGCAGGCCCGGTTTTCGTTCAGCTGTTCGATCTGACGGGCAGAGTGGCATACATACGCGGTTTCATAGAGCCGGGAATGCCGGAGTATACCCTTGAGCTTCCGCCGGGGCTCCCATCCGGCGTATACTTCCTGGTGGTGAGTTCCGGGGGAAACACAGCGACGAGGAAACTGCTATGGTTGCGCTGAACTGGCTTGTCCCGTGCTTGTTGATGTCCGGATTGTGGCACTACGATTTGACCATCGATCCGGATCACCTGGAAGCCCTGTTTCTTTTTCCGGAAGCCGGGGTTCTTTACCCCGGCCACATTTCCTGTCCCTCCGGAGAAAGCCCGTGTCTCGTGGGTTTCAGGGGGGCTACCTCCCTTCACTTCCCCAAGAAGTCCTGGCGGATTGATCTTTCCGATCCCGGCCTTATCGGCAGAACCAGAATCAACCTGGACGCCCATTATCGTGACCTGACCATGATGAGGAACCACCTGGCCATGGAGCTTGTTCGGCGGATGGGGTATCCGGCCCCGATAACCCGACATGTCACATTTTCCGTAAACGGTGAGAACATGGGCGTGTATCTGGAAACCGAGAGAATCGACGGCGACTTCCTGCGCAGAAACAGCCTTCCGCATGGATCGTTTTTTCAGGCGGACGATCCCGCGGCAAGGTTCGCGGTATACCGTTCAAACAGCCCTGCATGGCATGGTTTCTCGTGGAGAATTGGAAGCGAGTGCCTGCTGCGGGAGCTGGCCCGTCTTATCGGCGATGTCTGTTTCGGTAATGAGTTTGAGTCCCGGTTCGATACGGAACTCTTTCTGGGGAACATGGCTGCGAACCTGGCAATGGTGGAGACCGATGCCCCGTCAAAGAACTACTTTTTGAGCCTTGGAATCGACGGAGTCTGGCGGTACTTCTCCTGGGATCACGACGCGACCTTCGGTAACGACTGGAACGGCAATTTCGACTTTGGACTGGTGAACACGGTTTCCATAACTCAAATGTACATGCATTCGCTGTTCAGTATTCTCATGAGAAGTGCGGAACACAGGGATGTGTTTTGTGAGGCGCTGTCTTCCTCGGCGGACATACTGGACTTTCAGTTGTCCGCCAGCCTTGATTCCGTCCGGGCCGCCATCAGGGATGACGTCTACATGGATCCCCTCAGACAGGGAACTTCGGCCGATTTCGAGAACGCCTGCGACAGCCTTGCGGCATTCATATCAGCAAGGGCTTCCGTGGTCAGGGAACTGCGCCTTCACCATCTTCCATTGGTTCAGGGTACCTTTTCCGTCACACCCTCCTGGGTTTCCGACCTCAGAAGGCCACTCAGTGTCCAGGCCACTTTCAACGAAACACTTGTTTACTGCACGCTTCATGTGCTGCCCGATGGTGGTGAAGCAGTTATGGTTGCCATGCAGCCGATAAAGGGTTCCTTCGGAAAATCCTGGGAAGTTGTGGTGCCGGACACCATAGCCTATTTCGAGTTTCTTGTTTTCCACCTGTCCCTGCAGCAAGCAAGTTTCCCGCTTCCAAGACCCACCCTGTTCGTTCCCCCTTACGCGGTTCATATGGGAGCTTACGATAATGAGGCTCTGCCCTCGGCACTTCTGGTGGATGAAACGCCCTGCCTGGATGTGCTGTTGCCCGGAACCCAGATCAGACTGGGTTCCTCGCTGTGGGCCCTGCCTCTGGTAAACCAATCCGGCAACCCGATGAACCTGTCTCTATGCCATGTTTCCATGGGAGACCCGCCTTCACGGGTCTTTTTTCCGGAGAACCTGATACTGCAACCCGGCGAGACACTTTTCGTTGCAAGCAACGCTGAAGCTTTTTCCCGCGAGCTGCCGGAGAGGCTTGTTGTGGGCGACTGCTCCGCGGAAAACGCCGGAGGTTTCCCGTTAACGCTGTTTGAGCCCGGGTGGAGCCCAGCTGCCTGGCATCTGGCGCCCCCAGGAGAGAGAAACCTGCGCCCCGGCAGGGAATCGCCCCTGATAACCGAGATCAGCTACAGCCAGCCCATGCACTTCCCCTGCGGTGACTGGATCGAACTTCACAACCCCGGGGCTGAATGGATGGACCTGTCCCTGGCGGGCATATCAGATTCGGACCGGGGACACACGGTTTTTCCTTCGGGAACAGTGATTCCTCCGGAGGGATTTCTTGTTCTGGCAACGGATCCCGGCAGTTTCAAGTCGTTGTATCCAAGGATTCCGTGCCAGGTTGTCAGGCTGGGGTTCGGATTGTCCTCAGTCGGAGAAGACCTGAGGTTCATTCACAGGTCGGGTTTTTCCACCCCGATTCTGGGTTACACATCAGCGCCGCCCTGGCCTGACGCAAACAACTCCGTACTCACACTCATTCACCCATCACTGGACGGGCTGAATCCTGAGTCCTGGGCAGTTGCTGATTTTCCGGGAAGCCCGGGACGACCGAATTCCGGATGGGATGATGTTCAATACAGTGAAGACCTGTTTGTAACCCACCTCCGGCCGGTTCCCGCCAGGGGAAGCACGGTGCTGTTCGGTCTTTCCATGGTTCCGGAGCCTGTGCACGCGGTGCTGCTGGACCTTGCGGGCAGAATGGTCTACAACCGGGGGATGCTTCAGCCGGGAATGCCGGAGTATACCCTTGAGCTTCCGCCGGGGCTCCCATCCGGCGTATACTTCCTGGTGGTGAGTTCCGGGGGAAACACAGCGACGAGGAAACTGCTATGGTTGCGCTGATACTTCTGCTGCTGTCAACTCCAACGCTCTGGCCGGATTCGGTTGTTTCCATCAACCTGGAGTTCAACCCGGAGCAGTGGGCCTATGCCTGCGAAAACCCCGATGAAGAGATACTGGTGGATGCGGTCATCTCTACCGGTGACTGGTGGTCCGGATGCACCATGCAGATCCGGGGCCAGACGAGCCGCTACTACCCCAAGAAATCCATCAAGGTGCGGCTCGATTCCGGCGGCACTTTGTTCGGCTTCAGGGAATTGAACCTGAACGCCCAGTATTCCGACCGAAGCCGTATCCGCGAGAATCTTTCATACCTGTTTCACGCCCATTGCGGGCAGATCGTTCCCTTCGCCGCCATGACCGAGGTCCGCTTCAACGGGGCAACTCAGGGACCCTACCTTTTCGTGGAGGATGTGGACAGCGAGTTCGCGCACAGAACATGGCTGCCGGAAGACGCGGTGGTCTACAAATGTCGCGATTACGGCTCATCGCTGAATTCCCCGGCCAACCTCCACAAATATGTCAAGAAGACATTCAAGAACCTTCCCATGCATGATCTGGAGTGGTTCATCCGGTGGCTTGTCACGTCGCCGGACAGTGTCTTCCTCAGCGATATCTCTCAGCGGGTGCATCTTGAAGCCCTGACGACCTGCATTGCGGTGAACACTCTTATAGGGCACGGCAGCACCTATTACCACAACTATCACATGGTTCTTGATGCTCCGGGATTGTTCGGCAGATGGCGCATGATCCCCTGGGACATGGACAAGACCTGGTCGGTGGGCTACGGCCCCGACCTTCCACATTACTGGGCGACCAACAACATCTCCGATCCGAACACGCTGATCTGGAGGCTCTGGTGCCACCCCCACACCCGGGGGATTCTGCTTGCGAAACTGAACAGCCTGAATGGAATCTTCCATGGCTGGGCTTCGAGTGGAGTGGTGGACTCTCTGGCGTTACTGGCAGCGCCTCTGGTGGAAGTAGACCCCTACAGGAACTATACGATGGATCAGTTCTACGAGTCGATCCAGGTGATTCGGGACTGGCCCGCCCTGAGGGCGGATAATCTCAGCCAGATGATCATGAACTGGCCCCTTCCCTTCCGACTTTACTCCACCGCTTTTACAGAGGGGGGGATTCTGGCCACCTGGTCCGATGCCGGCAGGTCGTCGCGATACAGGGTACTGCTCTCCACGGACTCAACATTTCTTGACGAATCAGCCACATACTGGGAGGCTGTAACGGCGGATACATGCATAACCATCCCTCATCCCGGTCATTCGATTCTTGAAAGCGCATATCTGCAGGTAAGGGCATTCAACAATTTCAGGGACGAAAGGGCTTTGAACAGGTCCGTTTCCCTGGCTCCCCCCCCGGGAGTATCCAGAACCGGAAATGTGATAATCAATGAGGTGTTCTACAGGAACGGGCAGTATGTGAGGCCCGGTGACTGGGTTGAGCTTTTCAACGCCGGCGGGAATCCGGTGCATCTGGGCGGGTGGGCCTTTCGGGATACACCTGACAGGAATCTGCATGTGATTGGTGATATTATACTTGCACCAGGGGAGTTCATTGTTCTCAGACAAGACCCCATCGCCTTCTTCAACACCTATCCCGACTGCCCGGTGGACCCGAGGCCCATCAGTTTCGGTCTCTCCTCCGATGGCGAGACACTGAGGCTTTACAACCATCTTGGAATGCAGGCGGACTATGTGCCCTATCTGCCCGTTTCGCCCTGGCCCGAGGAACCCGCCGACGGGGGTTGGAGCCTGGCTCTGATCAGCCCGGAAAGAGACGGATCCAAACCCTCATCATGGTTTGCCATCCCCGATGGAGGAACCCCGGGACTGCCCAACAACAGCGCTCCTCCCTGGGCGCCGGGGTTCGACCTGACGATTGAAAGGCTGTTTCCCAACCCCGTGGAGCACTATGTCAGCGTGGAACTGAACACAAAACCCGGCGGAGAATGTGTTTTCAGAGTTTTCGACATGGCGGGCCGGGTGGTTGCCGGTCCCGTTCACACATCCCTTCCAGTGGGGCAGCATTCCCTGGCCCTTGATGTGTCCCGGCTTCCGGCGGGAGCCTACTTCTTCCAGATATCCTACGCCGGCCTCAGCAGAGCGGCCCGTTTCATCAAACTCGAATCGTCTCCATGAAACCCGCTGCTGTTCCACTGCTGCTGATCGCCTTGGCTGTACAGGCGGGGAGGGTTACGGTTCAGCCCGGCGACGCCTTCCGTGACAGCCTTCTCGGCCTTGGCGCCGGAGACACCCTTTTCTTCAGCCCGGGAACATATTCTCAACCGGATAACCATCCTCTACTCCATGTTCTTCCCGCCAACGACGGAGTTGTGATAACCACCGATCTCCTCGCTCCGGCTGTACTGGATGGCCAGGGGTTCAACCGTCCCGTGGTTTACATGCAGGGCCCCCTCGGAGCCGCGACGGCGCTTGAGAACCTGGTGATCCGGGGCGGCGTTTCCCAGGGCGGCGAATGGTTCGGAGGGGGAGGGGTGTTCATCAGCTCTGCCCAGTGCGTGGTGAAGGCCTGCACCATTGAAGAGAACCAGGCTCTCGTCGGGGGAGGTGTTTTCGTCGAGGGCGGGTCGCCTGTTTTAACCGGCCTTCTGATCAGGAACAACCATGCCATGGTTTCCGGTGGGGGAGCATCCTTCTTCGGCAGCGATGTTCTTCTGGAGAACAGCGTGATAATGGGAAACACTTCTGAAGATGACGGCGGGGGAGTCTACTCCACCCTGGGTGATCTCAGGGCGGTGAACACCCTCTTTACCGGGAACTCCGCCGGAGATGACGGCGGAGGCATAATGCAGCTTCGGGGAAGGCTTCTGATGGAGTTTTCCACCGTTCATGACAACTACTGTTTTGATGACGGAGGCGGAATTCTGGTATCGTCGGCGGACAGCCTCGCCATGCTCTCCTGTATCGTAACGCAGAATCAGGGGAAGGGGGGGATACAGAAGAAACAGATGGGCGAGGCGTTGTTCTTCAGCCACTGCAATGTGTGGGACAATGAGGTTGGAAACTACGTGAACATGTCGGATCCCACCGGCACCATGGGAAACATTTCCGAAGACCCCATCTACGCCGACGGCCTTCTGAGGCTTTCACAACCCGCGTCCGGCCAGACGCACCTGAGCCCCTGCGTCGACGCGGGCCATACAACCTCTTATGGAAGCCCTGTTGAATGGTTCTCCACCAGGACGGACAGCGTTCCCGACTCGGGAATCGCGGACATGGGTTACCATTTCAACCCCTATTTCTATCTTGGGTCCCCCCCCGAACAGGGAAAACTCTTCGACCTTTCCCTGTTCCCATGCCCCACCGCGGATGTTCTGTTCATAACCGTGTCATCCATCTACGGGGCATTTGTAGACATAAAAGCCTTTGACATCGCCGGCAGGCTTGTGGCGTCCCTGGGAAGCCATCCGGTTTCCGGGGAATTCCAGACCGTATGGAACCTTCCCCGGTCCATCAGCCCCGGTGTTCTGTTCATCACCTGCGCCGGGCCTCAAGGCGTGGTAATCGCCAGGACAGTGGTGCTCCGTTGAGCATGCTGCTCTGGGTTCTTTCCGCCGCGGTCATCCATGTCGCTCCGGGGGAAAGCATACAGAACGCCCTGGATGTTTCCGTCGCCGGCGACACGGTGCTTCTGCTCCCGGGGATTCATACCGGCCAGGGAGATCACCTGGTAGCCATGACCGGGGTTCACAATGGTGTAACCCTTCTTGGAAGCATGACAGACCCCGGCAGTGTTGTTCTGCACGGAGGCGGGCTTTCCGGCTCGGTGCTCAACCTCGACGGCCTCTCTCTTGATACTCTGGATCGAACAACCGTGCTGGCCGGGTTCACGGTTCAGGCCGGGACATCCGCGGAAATGGGAGGCGGGCTCTTCAGCTTTCACGCCAGCCCGGAGATTATCGCCGTCAACTTCCAGGAGTGCCACGCCGGCAGCGGCGGCGGCGCCTACATCTGGAGGGGCGCGCCCAGGTTCGTGTCGTGCGGGTTCATTCAGAACTCGTGCAACACATCCGGCGCCGGCATGTATGTCTATGCCTCCGATGCCGCGGAGATTCTCTCCACTGTGTTTCACGGCAACAGCACCACCGACGACGGCGGAGGGATATTCCTGTTCCACAGCTCTCCGTTGATATGGAACTGCCTTTTCACCGACAACTACGCCTGGGACAACGGCGGGGGGGTGTACTGCTACGCGAATTCTTCTCCGGACATAGGCTGGTGCACCTTCTCGGGCAACTCCACCACCTACGAGGGCAGCGCCATCTACTTCAGGGTGGGCTCAGCCGCGACGGTTCATGACTGCGTCATCTCCGGCAATATCACACCGGCTCTGTGGATCGACGGGGGGGGCGACCCCCAGTTCAACCACAACTGCATCTGGGGCAATCCCGACGGAAACTGGGGAAACCTGCCGGATCAGACCGGCCTGAACGGCAACATTTCGGAAGACCCCCTGTTCACACAGGGTTTTCACCTCTCCCATACCGCAGCCGGGCAACCCTATACAAGCCCCTGCGTGAACTCGGGGTCAACCACCGCATCCAATGCCGGCCTGAGCATCTACTGGACCCGGACAGACCAGGTTCCCGACGCGGGTCAGGCGGACATGGGCTTTCACTACGGCCCCCAGCCCCAGCACACGGGAATCGACCCCGGGAACACCGTGCCGGGTCTGGTGGTGAGTTCGCCCTCATACGGCGTCGTGCATGTCGAAGTGCCGCTGGGTTTTCCGAACGGAACCATCGAAATCTACGACCTGGCCGGCAGAAGGATTCACAAATCGGTCGATGCCCGGGAAGGCACCGGGATGATTCCCATGTACCGTCATCCCGCCGGGGTGTACTTCCTGCTTTTCACCCATGGCGACACTGTTCTGCGGAATACTTTCGTGCTGTTGTAATAATGGGGGGGGTACACCGAACCCGATTCCCGTCGGAATCAAGCAGGTGTCCCCCCTGTCGTTACCCTCCGTTTTTCTCCACCAGTTCCATTACATCCGGGAAGTCCATACCCACTTCCCGAAGCTTCTCACGGGTGGGGATGCCGTTCCGGGTCCAACCCCTGCGGGCGTAAACCGCGTCGAGGAGTTGCTCGTAACGGTCTTCACGGTACTTCCGAAGGGCGGCTGCCTTTTCGGTGGTGGACATTCCGTCCGGATCGATTCCCACTTCTTCACGGAGTTGGGAGTCGTACCTTTCGGCCCGGCTTTCGTATTCGTGTTCCGTGACCGGACCGGCGCTTCGGTAGGGGATGCGGTCGTGTTCCCGGGTGCCGAAGCCCATCTTCAGGTTGAACACCCTCTGGAAGTTGTAGACCCGCTCGCTCATCTCTATCAGGCTCTTCATGGTCTGCGGTCTTCCGGTGACACCCTCGAAGAACTCGCAGTAGCCCTTCACATGGCCGGGAACCTTGGCGGGCTCATCGGTTTCCGCGTTGTCCGCCGGCTCCACATCGTTCCAGGGCAGTTTGCACAGGCCGTTGAGGCCGAACCAGGTGCGCCACATCGGGAAGTAGTGCAGGGCCTCGGCCTTGTCGGCGAAGGTGGGAATCTGCTTGTTCACCATGTCCATGAATATCAGCCAGGCCTCGTCGTGCTGGGCGCCCTTCAGTGCGATGCCATACCCGCCCTGCTGGGCAAGGGATTCTTTGGTGACATATTCGGAGTACTCCAAACCCTTGGCTTCCATACCTATATCCTGCAGGAAGGCCGGGTCGGCGCCGAAGTTTTCCGCGAAGTACTTCTTCATATAACGGATACCCTTGCCGGCGATAAGGCCGAATCCTTCGCCACGGCCCATCCGGTGCAGGAGTTCCAACGCGGCTGTGGTGTTGCCGAATCGCAGGTCGAGCCCCCCGGTTTTTTCCAGATCGAGAATTCCGTTTTCGAAGCATTCCATGACGAAGGCGGTGAGGGTGGAAAAGCTGATGGTGTCCAACCCGTAGGTATCGCAGTAGAAGTTGTATTCAAGCACGAAATCCGGGTCGAAACAGCCCATGTTGCTGCTTCCGCCCACGGTTTCATACTCGGGGCCGTCAACCAGAACCTTCTGTCCACGGTAGGGGCCGGTTTTCAGTTCGAAATTTTCCGCGACCTTGGCGCATGCCATGGAACAGCCGAGGTAGCAGCCGTCGGAAACTCCCTGGGTGATGTACTTCTTTTTAAATACATCGGAAGCGATGTTCCCGGTGTCGGGGTGGGCGCCGTACTGGTAGTTCATCACCGGGAGCAGGTCGTAGGCATCCATGATTTCAGTAAGGTGGGCGGTGCCCACTGAACGCATGTTGCACTGCTCGGTGTCGTAGAGAATCATTTCCTTCGTGACCCTCATGCCCGCCCTGCGAACCATGGCGGGGTCGTGGGGGGCGTTGGGGTCCTGGGTCATCTGAATCGCTCCGGTTGGGCAGATTTCCGCGCATGCGCCGCAGCCGACGCAGTAGGGATGGGGCTGGTCCAGGGGCATTTCCACCCTTCGGTCCGCGCCCCTGCCCGCGAAGCTGATTATGGTTTCCCAGATTCCCTCGCTGCACACCCGGGTGCATAGGCCGCAAAGAATGCAGGCGTGGGGGTTCGGGTCGACCATTGGATGACGGAAAGCCGGCTCCGTCACACCGTGGAACTTCGCCATATCCTGAATCAGTTTTACCCCGGGCCACCTGGCGAGCATCATTTCCAGAATGCTCTTCCTGTCACGCTTCACCCTTTCACTCTGTGTGTTCACAGTGAGGGGCTTCCTGATCGGGTAGTTGCAGCTGGTGACCAGGCTGGTCTTTCCGCCTTCGGTGATCTCAACCAGGCACAGGCGGCAGGCGCCGTAGGGTTCCACCAGCTCGCTGGAGCAGATGGACGGTATGGGGATGCCGAGGTCTTTCGCCGCCTGCATGATGGTGGTTTCCGGCAGAACCTCGGCGATCCTGCCGTCTATGGTCACGGTGATGGGCTTGTTGCTCATTATTTCACCTCCACCGCGTTGAACCTGCATACATCCCTGCAGACTCCGCAGCGTATGCATTTATCGTCGTCTATCACATGGGTTTTCCTGGCCTCGCCGGTGATGGCTCCGGTGGGGCAGGGTTTCGCGCACGCGGTACAGCCCGTGCAGGCCTCCGGATTGATGGAGTAGCGGATCAGGGCTTCGCACTGGCCGGCGGGACACCTCTTGTCCCGAATGTGGGCCAGATACTCGCCGCGGAAATACTTCAGCGTGCTGAGAACCGGGTTGGGGGCGTCTTTACCCAGGGCGCACAGGCAGCCGTCCTGCATTGAAGCGCCGAAGTTCTCCAGATTGGAGAGGTCCTGCTCTGTTCCGTTTCCCTTCATTATCTTGGAGAGAATCTCACCCAGAGCCACCAGCCCCTCCCGGCACGGAGTGCACTTGCCGCAGCTTTCATCTTTCAGAAAGTCTACGAAATAGTGGGCGAACTTGACCATGCAGGTTGATTCGTTCATCACAACCATGCCACCGGAACCCATCATGGAGCCTTCCGCCCTGAGGGAGTCGAAATCAACCGGCAGATCCAGCTTCGAAACAGGGATGACGCCGCCGGAGGGGCCTCCGGTCTGCACCGCCTTGAAATCACGGCCATCGGGGATGCCGCCTCCTATTTCGAAGATGATCTCTCTGAGGGTGATTCCCATGGGAACCTCCACCAGGCCGATATTATTCACATCCCCCACAAGGCTGAACACCTTGGTGCCCGTGCTGCCGTTCCAGGGGTTGTCCGACACATCGCCGGTGCCTATTCCCGCGAACCACTCCGGGCCCTTCTCGATGATCAGGGGAATGTTGGCCCAGGTCTCCACGTTGTTCAGCACCGTGGGCCCGTCCTTGTAGCCCCGCTCGGTGCTTCTGACATACTTCGCCCTGGGCTCGCCGGGCAGACCGGACATGGAAGCCATAAGGGCGCTGGACTCGCCGCACACGAAGGCGCCGGCACCCCGGTGTACTGTAATGTCGAACTCCATGCCGGTTTCGAAGATGTTCCCACCCAGGAACCCGTTGTTCCGGGCCTGTTCCAGGGCGATCTCAAGCCGGTGCATGGCCAGGGGGTACTCCTTGCGGATGTAAACGAAGCCCTGTCTCGCCCCCACAGCGTGGGCTCCGATAAGCATGCCCTCGATGACTGTGTGCGGATCGGCTTCCACTATGGACCGGTCCATGAAAGCCCCAGGGTCTCCCTCGTCGGCGTTGCATACCACCACAGGAAGCATGCCCAGGCTTGTCACCGCGTCGGCGCAGCTCTGCCATTTCGGCCCCGCGGGAAATCCGCCGCCGCCTCTGCCACGAAGGCCGCTTCGGGTGATGCTTTCGATTACCTGTCGGGGTTTCATGCCGGTGACTGCCCTGTGAGCCGCCTGGTAGCCGCCCAGCCGGATGTAGTCGGAGATTTCCTCAGGGTTGATGGTTCCCCGGTGACGCAGCGCAAGCAGATTCTGCTTGGCGAAGAACGGGATGTCGATCATCTTCGGCACCGGCGCACCGTCAATGTGGTAAAGGTATTTTTCCACAGGTTCGCCGCCGACAAGGTGTTTTTCAATGATCTCCGGAAGAGCTTCCGGGGTGAGTTTCTGGTAGAAGATTCCTTCCGGCTGAACCACCATCAGGGGTCCCTGGGCGCAGAAGCCGTTGCATCCCGTTGGAACCACCAGAAACTCCCGGGAAAGCCCCCGGTTCATCAGCTCCCGCTTAAGGTGTTCAATGAGGGTGAGGGCCTGGCCGGCAACACATGCGGTGCCGGCGCATACCATCAGGGCTCCACGGTAGGATGCGTGCCTTTCAGCGGCTTCGGTCTGCATCTTCTTCAGTTGTTCCATGGTCATGGCGGCCCTCCTAACTGTATTTCTTCAAGAGTTTGGGGACCGCGGAGGGTTTTACGCCCCCGTACACTTCGTCGCCCACCACCACCACCGGCGCCAGGCCGCATGCGCCCACACACCTTACTTCGCTGAGGGTGAACCTGCCGTCGGGGGTGGTGCAGCCCCTTTCCACATCCAGTTCTCTTTCCAGGGCCCGGAGAACCTCCGACGCTCCCTTGACATAGCAGGCGGTGCCGGTGCAGACCTGAATCTCCGTTTCGCCCCGGGGCTCGAGGCTGAACGCCTTGTAAAAGGTGGCGATATGGTAAAGGGTGCCCCGGGGTTTGCCGGTACGGTCCGCCACCCTTTTCAGAGCCGTTTCGGGAATGTGCCTGAACTCGTCCTGAATATCCTGGAACATCTCTATCACAAAGTCGGGATCGGCGTTCCAGCGGTTTATGATGAGGTCCAGCCTGCTGATGCATTGGCATTCCATGCTACTCACCTCCGCCTTCGGCGCGTCGCCACTCCGGTCTGGACCGGGGCGCTCTTACAGCCAGGGCTTTGAGGCCCTTGCCTCGAAGAACCGTGCCGCAGCCTCCCCTTCCCGCCTGTTTCAGTCTCATGTGGTTTCGTCTCCAGTCCCAGAAGCTGAAGTTCAGACAGCCGATCCAGGTGTGATCGGAACCGGTGCCTGCGCTTACCGAGGAGAAGTTCCTGCGGTCCTCCTGGTTGTCTGTAAGCATTTCCGACAGCTGGCCTGCCAGGATGTGGCTGTTGGTTTCCAGTTCGGGATTCCGATAGAACCTTACAGCGCCGGTGGCGCCGTCGATCATGACCATATGGTCACGGGTTTCCCGCCGGCCGGTGACACAGAGGGCGTCGAACCCGGCGAATTTCAGCAACGGGCCGAAGTGACCGCCCACATTGCTGTCGATAACGCTTCCGGTGGTGGGGGAAATCGTGGTGACGATGGATTTCCCGGACCCGGGGAAAGCGGGGCTTCCACCCAGAGGCCCGGCGGAGATGCAGATGGCGTTCTCCGGACTGTCCCACTTCGTGTTCGGGTTCACTTCGTTCCAAAGAAGCCAGAGGTCGAAGCCCTTGCCCCCTGTGAACTTGAGCTTGAGCTCCTCGGTTACCGGGATGATCCTGCAGGAGAGGTCGCCGAGATCAACCCTCAGCATCTCCCCCGTGTACCCTTTGACAGCGGGCTTGCGGACGTATCTGAACTCCGCCAGCTGTTCCTGGGCGTCAAGAACTTCCCGGGTTATGCAGCCTGTAGACATATCGCCTCCCGGTTCGGTCTGAGATAACGGTTTTTTTTAGAGTTGGCGCATTGATGTATGAATGCTATGAAAACAAACCCTTTCGGGCAACCCCGCTGACGCTTCACGGGGTTTGAGTGTAGATTGTTCAAAGCCTGAAAAGAGGAGGAAACCCGTGGGCAAGAAGGATTCGGTTTTCGTGGACAACCCTCCGGGGCTCAGAGAGAAACTGAGTTCCGCCCGAGTTGGTGTGGCGGGTTGCGGGGGCATCGGAAGCAATGTGGCGCTTCTCCTGGCACGGGCCGGCGTTGCCAGCCTGGTTCTGGCGGACCACGACAGGGTGGAGGAGAGGAATCTGAACCGCCAGTGTTACTTTCGAAGACATGTCGGCATGCCCAAGGTCGAAGCGCTTCGGCAGGAGATTCTTGACATCGGAGGCGGCACCAGGGTGAGAGCCCTGGAGAGAAGGATCGACGAAAGGAACGCGAGCAGGCTTTTCAAGGGGTGCGGCGTTCTGGTTGAGGCACTGGATCTGGACGAGTCCAAGGAGATGCTTCTGGAAGCCTGGCTCTCCGCGTTTCCCGGCACTCCGGTGGTGGCATGCAGCGGAGTGGCGGGAATTGGAGACGCCTCCATGATCCGGGCCGACCGCAGGGCAGGGCTGACCATGGTGGGTGACGGGGTCTCTCTTCTGAATCTTGGAACACTGTCCGCAAGAGTGTGCCTGGTGGCGTCGGTAATGGCCCTGGAAGTTGTGCGGATCCTCTCGGGTCATGTGTCCCGATGCGGCACCTGCGAAGAGCCCTGCTTCAACGGAGTCAAGGTGGAAAGCAACGGAACCCCGGTGCCCCTGTCGGGGTTTCCCGCCAAAGCGCTGGAAGGGGCTCTGCGGGGCCTGTTGTCCGCTTACCGGGGAGTGGACCACCGGGGAAGCATCGAAATCCGGCTTTCGGAAAACTCCCGGTAGTCAGCCGTTGTCCGGGGAGAGGTCGGGTTCTACTCCAGCGGCCCCAGATCCTCTCCTATGCCCCCGGCTGAGTAGACAAACCATTCGCCGGTGAAGTACTTTTCCGCGGTGGCCTTCAGGTCGTCCACGGTGAGTCCGGTAATCAGCCGAAGCCTTTGAATGTCATTGTCCAGCGGCAGCCCCATTGTCTCCGTGTATGCCAGGTACGCTGCCACATCACCGTAGCTGTCGTATCTAAGCGCATGGGCTCCCACCGCCCGGGACTGCTCGATGAGAAGTTCCATCTCATCCAGCCCCTCCTCCCGTATTCTCTCACACTCATTGATGGCGCTCTGAAGAGCCCTTTTGTTCATGGAGGCCCCTGTTGAGTAGGCGGCGGTGAACTTAGCGGTTTCCCGCAACCCGGTGTGTTCAGCGTCGGTGTATCCCCATACGGCGTAGGCAAGACCCTGCTGTTCCCGGATGTACCTGCCCAGCCTCGACGATATGCCCGAGCCGAGGATCATGGAGAGCATGTGGAAGGCCGGTTCGTCCGGGGAGTTCAGCCCCGGTGCCGGGCACATGATCAATGTGGCGGCCTGTATGCGACCCGGGATTGACGCCACAATGGTGTCGCCGGGGACGTCCCTGAAGCCGTACTCACGAACCCCCGGAAGGGGCGCGTCCGGTTCGGACCAGGCCCCGAAATGCCTTTGCGCCATGGAAAAAGCCTCTTCCGGAGTTATGTCGCCCACCACGGCGATAATCGTTTCCGAAGGTCTGGCGCATACCCTGTAAAACTCCCGGACATCGTCTATGGTTATGGCCAGAGCTTTCTCCTCGGTTGCCACATAGGCGTGTTCCTCGCCCTCGAGTACCAGGTCTCCCTCGGAAAAGGCTCTGCCCATGGGTTGCTCGCGATTCGTTCGAAGCCTTCCCACGAGCCTCGATCTCGCTGCGAGAAAGTCGTCCTCCCTCAGGGCCGGGCGGAGCAGAAGGTCGGCGGCGGAGAGAAAGAGAATTCCGCTGTCCTCACTCAGGCCGTATGTGTTTCCCGTTGTGAACGAGGCGTTGGAACGGAGCTGGGTTCTCGCGCCAAGATCTTCCAGTCTCCTGTGAAATGACAGTCTGTCAAGCTCTTCGGTTCCTCCCAGCATTGTCTCCGTGGTTAGCTGCGCCAGTCCCGCCATGTCCGGGGGGGTTCTCCTGCTTCCCATGGGAAATGTGAACATTATCTCCAGGATGGGGAAGGTGTGGTCGTCCTTGACCAGAAGGGTTATCCCATTGTCCAGAGTGTAGCGGGAGACTCCCCTGGAAACCGAGAGGTCCGGAACCGCGAGATCATCTTCGGTTATGATCAGCCCGTCCCAGTTCAGATCGTCGGGAGGCGCAAGTTCCCGATGAGGGTCTGAGTCCGCCGCCGCTGCCGGCGCTTCGCCTCCGGGGGTCATGAGAACAGTGAGCATCCTTTCCGGCAGGAAGTACCGGCTTGCTGCCTCCCGGACATCTTCCGGGCTCAGACCTCTGAAAGCCTCGAGGAACTTCTCGTTGTAAAGGGGATCCCCCGCCAGACTCCAGTAGTATGCCCTGCTCCACCCGATGCTGAGCGGGCTGTCCGAGGAGAGTATCTCCGAAGCGTAGTACCTGCGTTTGATGCCGTCCAATGTCTCCTGATCCAGAAGCTCGGTTGATATCCGGCGCAGCTCGGCCAGAACAAGGCTCTC
>Ga0334882_1002091_pt1 | contig 21539 bp, 18 predicted proteins | sample GraSluR1_MG_5_FD_207226 | JGI IMG/M metagenome (GOLD analysis project Ga0334882, IMG submission 207226) | Sludge microbial communities from methane-producing bioreactor in Wageningen University, Netherlands - Granular Sludge_15_04-R1 | ecosystem: Engineered > Bioreactor > Anaerobic >...
GAATTATTTCCATGAGGAACCTCTACCTCCTTGATTGGGGGATTTGTTCTTGCTAAACATGAGGTTCCTCTTTCTTTGTCTCTAAAACACTTACCTGCTAAATCCCTACAATAACTTTACACTATGATGCTATGCTGTTTTCCCAGACCTCAAATAAGTTCGGTATAATTTCTGCCACCATAGACCACCCTAACGACAAAAACCGTTTCATCCTCTTCGTTAATGCGATATAAAATTATGTAGTTCTTAATCACGATTTTCCTGTATCCACCATTATGAATAAAAAGAGGTCAGGTCTTGAATTATCACTTTTCTTTCCCCCACACGATCTTACTCATGTTGTATAGTGAACCCCAATCGAGTTAGCACTCTCCTTCAGAGAATATCCACTTTAATTGTACCGGTGAGTATAGACACCATTTAGCTGCTGCATACCATATGAGAGGTTAGCGTCCGGGGTTTCAATAAGCAGGTGATAATGATTGTCCATCAGACAATAGGCGTGACAGTTACAATTGCACTTTTTAACAACTTCACTCAGTAGATTTAGAAATACTTTACGATCCTGATCGTTTTCATAAATATTATTCCTTGCGTTACCACGAGAGGTAACATGATATACTGCTCCTGGGTACTCAATCCGTAGAGGTCTGGCCGTGCTGGAATTCTATTATTTAAAATCTTATATTGTCGAGTAGACATATCTAATCTCACCTTATCACCAGCGTTTGCTGTTGCGATAGATTTACTATGCCCCTCACAGAACCGGACATGAGGTTTTCCCTCATCCGGCTCTTCACCAATACTCACTTACGCTTTACCACCAAGAACATAGAAGTTATGCCTGATTTTTGGCTTTGGTAGAGGGTATTTTTGCAAGTATGACCTGAATTGTTCCCAGTCCATACTCTTTTTCTGGCTACGTCTGTTTACCCACTTGTAGACCAGCTTGCAGGTCTGGTCATAGAATGCCATTATGCCAGCATAATTCCCACTGACGCCGTAGTACTCGTAATGGCCCCTGAGCTTAGCCGCCAATACCTTCCACCATTCCTTAGTTTCAGTTGCATTCCTTACTGCCTTCAGCCAGACATTCATCTCCTTGAGCTTCTCAGTGTACTTTTTCTTTCTGGTTTTCCTACCAACCTTGAAGCTCTTTTTCCGTGTTTCATCACAAAAATGGGTAAATCCCAGGAAGTCAAACGTATCCGGCTTCTGGCCTTTCTTCTGCGCATTTGTTCTGGCATATCTTCCAAATTCAATCAATCTGGTCTTCTCTTTGGATAGGTCAAGACCAAATTTGTTCAGCCTTCTTTCCAAAAGCCCCAGAATCTTCTCCGCTTCTTCTTTGTATTGTGCAACAATCACAAAGTCATCACAGTAGCGCATCAACTCCACGTATCCCCGCATGCTCTTTTTGACTATCTTCTCAAACCACAAGTCAAGGACATAGTGCAGATAGATGTTACTGATTACCGGTGAACACAGGCCGCCCTGTGGCGTCCCCGTTTCAGTTGGCATTACCACTTCTTCTTCCATCACTCCGGCTTTGAGAAATTTCTTGATTATTTTTAAGAAGTTCTTGCCAGCTATCTTTTCTTCCAGCATTCTCATCAGCCAGTCATGGTCAACGTTATCAAAGAACCCGCGGATGTCTGCATCGATGATGTGGTTTACGGGCTTAGTCATAATCGTTTTGTCCAACTGCTTCAGTGCCTGATGGCAGCTTCTTCCTCCCCTGAATCCATAAGAGCAGTCCAAAAAGTTTGGCTCGTATATGGCATTTAGTATTCGAGTTACTCCCATTTGCACTGTCTTGTCTTCCAGGGCAGGTATGCCCAGCGGCCTCATTTTTCCTCCTTCTTTGGGGATGTAGGCTCTTTTTACCGGTTGCGGATAGTATTTCTGCGCCTTCATTCTCTTTACCAGTTTCTGAACGTTGGTGTTGAGGTATCTCTCATAGTCTTCATGGGTTGTTTCATCAACCCCCGGAGCCCTGTTCTTCTTCAGCATAAAGAAGCTTTCTTTTAGGAACTCCTCGTTCAGCAAATGCGCCAGGCTGGTAAATTTAAAACTCTTGTCCTCTGTGGCACGCTTCGTTATTAGGTCCAGTTTCGTTTTCATATCAAGCTGCATCTCAGCGAATACAACCTTTCCCTCCTTAGTAGACAACATATGTTTCCCCTTTCCTTTACGTATTGATGCTAACCCCTTCCCCCTGTAGACGGCTTTCCCACCCTCTTAGTACTATGGATTAGTCCGACTACCAGGTTACCTTCTCCGCTTCCTCCCTCTGCGGTTGTTCAGCGGATTACCTCTATTAGGAGTAACCTGGTTCTCCCAAGTTCCTGGCCGCTCCCTTTGTTATCATGCCATGGCCTCAGACCCCGGGGAGCAGCGCCGCACTCGCCATCTCGCACAGCACCATTCTGTCTTCCAGTTCTTGAACACTGTCGACTCTCCCAACGCGTCAGTTTCGGGGCTCAATCCCTTCACTTTCGTTACGGCCTGATAACTCCCATCTACCAGCTTCATCCAGTCGGTTACCCTCCTGAATGTGGTATAGGTGTTAGGCTGGTGGCTACCCTTTGCCTAATCCGGACTCTCACCGACAAGAACTGCCAAGCTTTGCTTGGCGCACCCAAGACCTGACCCCTTATTCTTCTGTTTTTTTAAATTCTGCAATAGCTTTTTTACTGCTTTTCTTAAAAGGAAGCAGTATATCATGGGCGTGGAACCAGTTGGGATAAACATCGACTTATGCATCAACTCCAGCTTTTTGTAGATTGTCGATGTATGTAAGCGTCTCACAGTAAAAAGGCTCAATGTCTCCCAAGTTGTCAGAGGGACGGGGTTGTTGACAACTGCATCTACACTTTAAACACAATGCTTCAGTTGAGCCCCGTTAGCCTGACATTTATAGCTCATTGCCCTATTGCCCTATAATACCTTGACATATATACTTAAAATGCTTTAACAATACCGTGATAAATTAAGATGAATCAATTGAGATCACCCTTAAAGGAGTAAATAAACATGACTCGTTCTGAAATTGCAGCCAATAAGTTCAAAGACTGTTAATGCTGCTCCCAGGCTGTTTTGTTCAGCTTTGCCGATAAAGCCGGTATTTCAGAAGATCTGGCTTTGAAAATGGCCGATGGTTTTGGGGCCGGTATGGCTCGCAAGCAGACAGTGTGCGGAGCTGTATCGGGCTCAATCATCACACTTGGCCTGCTTTATGGAAGGGGCGAAAATGAGAGTGAGGGAAAACACGAGTATACCTATGACCGGGTTAGAGATTTTATGCCCAGGTTTGAAACCCTGCACGGTTCGATCTTCTGCAGAGAACTGCTTGATGAGCTGGATTTAAACACAAGTGAGGGTCAAGAACGCTTTAAAAATGAGAATTGGGGGGGAACCTACGCCAACTACGTTGCTGATGCAGCCAGACTCCTGGATGAAATGATAGACGAACATCCGAAGTAGAAAAGCTTGTCTGTAACTTAAGTCTTACTGTTATTTAGTTCCGCCTTCATCTTCACTGTTGCGGTTATAAACATTAGCTTTTTCGATACTGCCATTGCTCCTCTGCCAGGCTCCTGCTGGACAGCACTGCTTCATTTCAATTTGTATATGTTGACAACAACCCCGTCCCCCTGACAATCGTCCTCAAGTTAATTTATTTAAACGCAGAGCCGCCAGAAGAATAATAAACAATGCACCGGTTAGGAAGTATGCCCCGGCAGCGAAAGTACCGGTTAGATCAACAAGTGTCCCAATAATCAAAGGACCTGTAAAACCGCCAACTTCGGCAAAACAGAAAAAGATTCCACCCGCCATCCCCATATATTTAGATCCAACTACAGGATTATCCATCAATATAAGGATCAGGAATGTCATTAAAGGCAACCCGGCAATTCCAAACATTATCAGCCCGACGGTAAAGAGCAATCCTTCAGTTAGGACTGTCAGTAATATCGCCAGCCCGGCAATAAGGGCAAGTGCAGCAACTGCTGCCACTCGATAAGCTGCAGAAATAAACCGCGGCATAACAAGAATAGATATAATACCTGAAGCAGTCGGTAGGGAAGAGGCATAACCAGCGAGAGTTGGCGAAAAACCTTTGATCTCAAGTATATTGGGAAGCCAGTTATTTAAACCGTGATTTACAAGAAAGCTTAGGAAACCCATGAGGATGATCAGCTGGATCTCCCTGAGCTTAATCATTCCAAGGAGAACCTGCCCCCAGTATGAACTATCTCCCCGGGATTTTACTTCAGCTCGATCCTTTGCCAGGAACCACCAGATCGAAGCTGCTACCATTACAATTACGCCATAGAATACAAATGCAAAACGCCAGCTACCCCCAACAAAAGGCATAACCACGCTATTAGTAAGGGAAAGTGCTACGAGACCGCCCAACATGGACGCAGTTGTATAGATGCCGACTGCTATTCCCCGCTCATTTTCATCAAACCAGAGAGATATAGTTTTAGGCGAACCAATTGAAATTAAGGGTCCTCCAAGCCCGAAAACCGCTACAGCTATTAACAAACCGGTCCATTGTGTCGGGAAGTAACGAAGCATGGCAGAAAAACTTATTAAAATAGCTCCGATAAAAAGCGCTTTTCTTGCGCCCCATTTATCCAGAGCTGTTCCGGCAAGTATAGCTACAAAAATATATGTGAGCTGCCAGGCCCCAAGGACCAGGCCCATTTGCGAATAAGTCATCTGCAAATCTTCAATTATCGGCGTTATCAAGGGGGCAAGGGAACGGGAGATCAGTCCGAAACTGGCATAAAGTATCCAGATCAAGCCAAGCATGACCCAGCGATAATTTGATCCTCGCTCAGTTTTTACTTTAATTATAATCTCACTTTCCCTTTTGTGATGCAATTTGTGATATGCTTCCCGATGCTTATTCCGGCGCGCTCGGCCGCCTTATAAAGTGCTTTCAGTTTATCAAAGATCTGGTTGGTTAATCAACTTTTTCTATTTACAAAGATTTGAAACTGATTGTTTCTCTGCACCTTCTTCCCCCATGGGGAAAGTATACTGGTGTTATCTTGTTCTTTTTTCCATGCTTGTCATTCTTATCGATTCTGCGTTTGGTCGGGCCTTTTAGCTCAAAGCGGTATGCGTTGTGAACAAGGCGGTCTAAGATCGCATCAGCAACTGTGCTGTCCGGGTCTAATATGGCCATGTCCCGGTCATCTAAATTAAGCAGGCCCATCTTTTGACCGGGTTAGAGATTTTATGATCAGGTTTGAAACCCTGCACGGTTCGATCTTCTGCAGAGAACTGCTTGATGAGCTGGATTTAAACACAAGTAAGGGTCAAGAACGCTTCAAAAATGAAACTTGGAGGGGACCTGCGTCAACTATGTTGCTAATGCAGCCAGACTTCTGGATGAAATGGTAGCCGCAAAATAATAAGTTATCAACAACCCCTGTCACCCTGTCATTTATTCGTCTCGTTCAAAATCATAGGAGATTCTTTCAGCAACAGTACCAGGAGAAAGGCAACCAGGGATAAAACAGCAAAAATACCCATCATAGGAATCAGGTAGCGGTTGTTCCCGATGCTCATCAGGGCAACAAATATGAGGCCGGATAACTGCCCGGACAGAAGTAAAAACCCCTGAGATGAGGATTCCGGGGCGGGGTAACTCACCTCGGCGGCATATTGAAAACCGATAGGACCGGCGCTCATAATAAAGAACCCCAGTAGAAACGATGACACCAGGGCCGCAGTATACACCGCTTCCGGCCCGGTGAACAGCCGATCGGCAAAGGAGAGCCCGGCCATACCGGGAACCATGCCAGCCATACAGATCACCAGAAAAATCTTCCTCTTTTTAAATTTGTCCGAAAGCATGGGTAGAACCAGCGCGCCGATAACCCCTCCCACAATCATCAGGACACCAATCATACCGTCGGAATCTTCCACTCCCAGGGAACCGGAGATGGAGTCCACCATGGAACTGACAGCGTTGAAGATCCCCAGTCCAATGAAAAAGAGGATGATTGTCAACATCATGTCCCGGCGGCCAAAGATATATTTGAACCCGGCAGTAAATTTCGTGTGCCGATATTCTTCCTCAGCCGGAGGGGTGGGCGGTTTTTCCCGGATAAGGAAGAGGGCCGTGATGGCCACAACGGCGGAAATAATACCGTAGATCAGAAGCATACGATCCACACCTAAGCCGTATCGGGGATCAGATGGCGAAGTAATCACCAACAGGGGTGTGACTCCCATCGCAACGATTATCCCCAGATATTGGGCCAGGGCAGATAACCCTGCGGCGGTACCCCGTTCTTTTAAGGGGAACCACCGGACCGAAACCGCGGTTACAGCGTTGAGGATAAAGGGCTGAGCAACAGCCAGGCCAAGCTGGGCGATCAACACAACGGTAAAGTTTGCTCCACCGAAACCCTTCAGGAGGCTAAAAAAAGCGGTAAGAATACATCCAATTCCTAGACCAATCTTGATGCCCCAGGTATCGATGATGTATGAAGCCGGTACACAGACCACCAGAAAAAGGAACATATAAGACATGGCCAGAAAGTCCACGTTGAAAAAGGAGGCCGGATCAAACTGGCCAGAGTAGAAAGCCTCCGCCGCCCGGGCGATGGATGCGTGGGCCAGCCATTGAATCTGGATGACTACTGTCACCGCCATAAATGAGATTAAGACAATCCATCGGTAACCGTACACCTTGTAGGATGCGGCCATCTTCTTCCTCCTTTTTATACGCACTCGCCGTTCAACGCGGCAAACAATCTCTTGTTATTTAGATATAACCGCTTAAAAACCCGGTAGTTTCTGTCATAGACCTCCCGGTATCGGTGTTCCGGAGTATAACGGGCCTTTACGGAAATACGCCGAGGCACTTCGTCGAAGGAGCCGATGAGCCCCAAACCAAGGGCTGCGGTTACCGCCGCTCCCAGCGCCCCGGCGTTATGGGGTTCCTCCGGCACTTCCAGTTCCCGCTCAGTGATATCGGCCATAATCCGGGCCGTTACCGGAGACAAGGCGCCCCCACCGACAAAGCGGATCGGCCCCCGGCAAGGGAGTTTTGTCTCGATGCTCTCCAACATCCAGCGAGTGCTGTAAGCCAAACCTTCCACCACCGCCCGGATCATCTCGCTCTTTCCGGTGGTAAGGCCCAGATTGAAAAAGATTCCCCGGACATTGGGGTCTTCAAAGGGTGATCGGCTGCCGTGGAGCCAGGGAGTAAAAAGAAGTCCTCCGCAACCGGGGGGTGTAGCTTCCACAACCTGATCCAGGTATTCGAAGAGGCTTCGGTACACCGATTCACTATCCTCAGTTACCGAGACCTTATCCAGGTAAATACCGATTTCATCCAGAGCCAAATGGTCCCGCACCCACTCAAGGCATTTTCCCGAGGTTTCCTGCTCGCAGAAGTAGTGGTAGCGATCCGGGACCGCACAGGTAATGGAGGCGATCTTGTGCTTCAGGTCCAGTTTGCGCCGGGAAGTAACCTGAGAAACCCATCCGGAGGTCCCCATGTAGATATGAGTGTCCCCCTCCCGCACCGCTCCCGCTCCGATGCCCAGCATGGAAGCGTCACCGCCGCCGCCGAACACCGGGATACCCTCGTTCAGCCCCAGTTCCTCCGCCGGCCCGGGTAAAAGTTTTCCAGCTTCCTGATGAGACTCGATAATCTCCGGCAAATGTGCGGCATCTACACCATACAACCTGCAGAGGGGGACGCTCCAGCGGTATCGCCCCGGTCGGTTGTCGAAGAGAGTCGTGGCACCGGCAGAATCCCTGGTAGCCGTGGCCCTGCCGGTGAGTCGAAAGATGATAAAATCTTTCACGTCAAACCACCACCGGACCTTCCGGAAATTCTCCGGCTCACACTCCCGAACCCACTGATACTTCCACACCGGATCTTTCACACTGGTGGGTGCAATGCCAGTAATCTTAATGCCTGCAAAGAGGGTTCCCACGGGGATCCCCTCGATGGTCACCCCCCGGCCAAAGGCCTTCTTTTGGGCCACGGCCCGCTGATCCATATAGCTCATGGCCCGGCGAACCGGCCGGCCCTTGGCATCCGTGAGAATAAGCCCCTGCATCTGCGAAGAAAAGGATATTCCTTCCAGATCCTCCGGATCTACTCCCGTATCGGCCATCACCGCTTTAGTGGTTTTTGCCAGGGCTTTCAACCAGTCCTCCGGGTCCTGTTCCACCCCTCCGCCGGGCGTAACAGTGAGGGAGTACTCCTCCATGGCGCTGCCTAAAAGGCTTATCTTTTCATCTACCCGGTACAGGCAGGTTTTGGTGCTGGTGGTACCGATATCAACTGACAGAATGCAAGACATTTTCGCCATTATTTCTTCATCCTGATTTTAGAATATTTCTTTAAATAAACCTGGTGCATCAGAACAGCTTCGAACCGATTGATGGATTTTACCCCTCCCAGAAACTCCCCTTCAATAAAAGCTTTGCAGGCCTTTTCCAGCACCTGGCAAGCAACAAAAGCCTCTTCCATATCCCGACCGAGGCAAACGGCCCCGTGATTGGCCAGCAAGGCGGCGTTCCTCCCTTTCAGGGACTTCAGGGTCTTTTTCACCATGGCCCTGGTACTGGGCAGAGCGTAATCCGCCACCCTTACTGTGGGGCCGATGATCTGCACCAGATCGTCCAGCACCGCCGGAACCTCCCGCCGGGCGGCAGCCACCACCGAGGAGTTGGTACTATGAGTGTGGATAACCGCTCCGGCATCTTCCCGGAACCGATATATCGCCGCGTGAAGTTTGTATTCACTGGAAGGCTTCGGGCCAGTCCATTGTTCCGACGCCAGGTCCACCACCGGGATATCCTTTTCCGTTATTTTCAGATAGTCCATACCGCTGGGGGTAACCACCATCAGATCTTCATTTACCCGAAGGCTGATATTTCCCCAGGTGCCGGTAGTAAGACCCGATTGAACCAGCTGCAAGCCCGCTTCTTTAAGAATGGTTTTTGCTTCTTCCACTGTCATCGGTTTGCACCTTTATCCACCACCTGGGCGAAGACCCGGTCGAACCGCTCCAGGGCGTCGTCAATAATTTCGTCGGTATCCTGAGCGCTGGTGTATAACCGACTTCCCGCCAGGGTGATGATCCCCTCACAGGTGTAGGCCGCCCCGAAAAGTTCCATAGCCCTTTTTCGTTCATGGGCCTGACGGATAGTTTTCTTTATCGTCCAGAAACGCTTTATGTCGATGTCTAGCAGCATGGCGGCGCTGGTCTGCAGATGGCAGATAGCCCCCTGATTAAAAGCCACAAAGGGAAGTCCATAGTGTTTCATGATTGCTTGCAGTCCCCGGCTCAAACGATCCGCGGCAGATCCGGCCTTGCGGCAGGCGTCCTGCTTTTCCATCTCGCATATAGTAAAATATCCAGCCGCGGAGCTTAAGGGGTTAGCTGCCATGGTGCCTCCGATCAGGGCCTTCTTGGATGAGCCACCAATGCCGGCTGCCAAATATTTCATATACTCTTTTTTGCCCCCCAGGCCGCCGGCAGAAGGGTAGCCCCCGGCCACCACCTTACCAAAGACCGTCAAGTCAGGGGTAACACCGAAATAACCCTGCGCCCCGGACATACCGATGCGAAAGGCCGTCACCACCTCGTCGAAGATCAGCAGGGCTCCGTAGCGATCGCAAAGAGACCGGACAGCCGAGTTGAAGTTTTTATCCAAGGGGCGGGTGCCGCTTTCCGGCCCTACCGGTTCGATCAGCACCGCCGCCGTACCACCTCGAAAACGGTTTCGTTTTAACACTCTTTCCAGGCTGTTCAGGTCATTGGGGTAAAACTCCTGGGTGTGCCGAAAGATGTAAGCCGGCACACCGTGGGCTTCCAGGTGCATGGTCCCGGGTAAACGAATGCCATAGGCCAGTTGATCGCTCCACCCGTGGTAAGCACCGCCCATTTTTACAATATTCTTTTTCCCCGTTGCAAGCCGGGCAACGCGAATGGCAGCCATACAGGACTCTGTGCCGCTACCCAGCATACGGAAAACCTCCACCGATGGGTAGAGGTCAACAATCTTCTTGGCCAAGAGATATTCGTATTCGTGAAACAGCCCGGTTGACGGACCGGTATCGTTGAGCATGGCGATAACTTTCTCCCGAACCTCCGGCATGTTACTGCCCAGTACAGTTGGTCCGCCGGCCTGAAGAAAATCGATGTATCGGTTTCCGTCGGCATCAAAGAGATAAGCCCCTTCGGCCCGGGTAATCACCAAGGGAAAGGGATAATTAAAAGCCAGGTTGTGCTGCACCCCGCCGGGAATGATATCCTTCGCTTTCTCAATCATACTTTTCGAACGGGCACACCGCGTATTGAAGTAATCTTCCACTTGAGCGAGGTAATCATCCTTCAACTCAGGGACAGGCATCCGAATCAGGGCCTTCAGATCCCGGGTAACCTGTGCCGCATCGGGATAGGTTGAAATAGAAGTAGACATTGTTACCTCCTAAAGGTGAGCAGCCACTCACTATTTTGACATCATTATACACCCTACCGGGTATCTGTCAAGCATGACTTAACGGATTATCGTTGAGGGTTTTCCCCGCCTCCCGCCGCATTCCGGATAAAGCGCATCATCCCCCGGACAACCCGCTCATCGTTATGATGGATATCGTTATCCAGGTAGATCCGCATTCGCTCCTTGTAGTACTCCGAGGCGTAGGAAAACTGTAAGGATATGAAAAGGTTATCCAGACAAAAGGCGAAAAGCTTCACGTCTGTGTCCGGGGCAATATCTCCGGAGGTGATTCCCTCTTCCACCAGTCGGTGGTAATATTCTGCCGACACAGATTCCATCTGATAGGAAAGCTTCCTGGCCAGCTTCAGATTCCCTTCGGTGGTTACTTCGTTGTAGAGGTTTATCAATTCACCATACTGACGAGAGTGCCTGAGAATAATCCTGAAAATCCTTTCAATTTTATCGAAGATATCCCCACCGGACGATTCAACAGTCTCCAGGTTTTCCGAGAGCTGCCGTACCGCCTCCATGCACACCGTGAGGAAGAGGTTCTCTTTGGTTCGGAAGTAATTGTAGAGAGCCCCCACACTAACCCTGCTTTTCCGGGCAATGACATTGGTGTTGGCGGTCTTGTAGCCCAGCCGGGAAAATTCTCGCAAGGCAGTGGAGAGAATCCGTTGTTTTTTCTCTTTGGGGAGTCGCTGGAATACCGGGGTATGGTAGGTCATACCAAGGTAGTTTGGATCATCTAAATTCCATGTCAAATTTAAATTCCCTTTTTTCTGGCTTTTTTTTGAGGAATCTGGATTGCTTTTGCTATAGCGTACCATTATCATCACCAACTCTTCTTTTTAGCACCTTAAATCATAGACACCTGAATAAGTATATGCTTAAACAAGCCTGTTCCCCTAACATTTTTATTAAAATTTCATTGCTGTTTTTAGTTACAATGCTTATATCGTCATTATCGGTTCGAAATATTATAGATAATCATATAAATATATTTATTCATTTTTAACGCTTTTGCACAACAATATATGATAAATCCGGTTAACGACAATGAAATGCCTGATCTAACTTTATTCTCTTCATGTGCTTTCACAATTCGGTTAAATAAATTTCAATCAGCCCATGGATCATATGCTTCCTACCGACCGCATCAACCCTCTATCATCTTCCCGCTGCGTTCATAGTGCCGTCTGATTGCAGCAATAATCGGCTCAGGTATAATTGGCTTTATGAAGTAGTCCTTCCTGATCCCTTCATCGCCGCTCAGGATATCCTGCGCAATATCAGCATAAGCATAATATTCCTCAAGCAGGCGCATCAAGGCTCCCGGCAAGCCATAATTATGTAAGGGGAAAATAAGCACAATGGCATCGGCACGGGCAATACTTAGCATTGTGGCTTCAGGGTAGCAGTCTTTCACCCTCGCCTTGACACCAATAGAAACAGTCTCGAATTCAGCAGGTGGCAAGCGGCGTTTCAGATCGCGGGAGAAAGCCAGTGATGCAGCCTTCTTACCACGAAGGCTGCCATTGATGATGCAAACAGTCCTGCTTTCGTCATCAGGCATATGACATCACTTCACAGATATGAGTATTTTCCTCAGGAGACCTGGTTACGAATACATCCACTTTACGGTCCATACCTGGATGGACGATATCAGCCGTCCCACGATGTCTGGCCACCAAGTCGATAAAGGTCTTTCTCTCTTCATCGGTAATATCCTCGCCATATCCAATGAACTTACTATGACCTGATGCAAGTATAGCAATCTGCTTTCATGAATGTCAACGACTCGCTATAGCCCTATTGCCCTAGAATACTATGACATATATACTTAAAATGCTTTAACGATACCGGGTTATATTTAAATTAATCAAACAAGACCGCCCTGAAAGGAGTAAATAAACATGACTCGTTCTGAAATTGCAGTTAATAAGTTCAAAGACGGCTACTGCTGCTCCCAGGCTGTTTTATTCAGCTTCGCCGATAAAGTCGGTATTCCAGAAGATCTGGCTTTGAAGATGGCCGATGGTTTTGGGGCCGGTATGGCTCGCAAGCAAACGGTATGCGGAGCTGTATCGGGCTCAATTATCACATTTGGTCTGCTTTATGGAAGAGGCAAGAATGAGAGTGAGGAAAAACACGAGTTTACCTATGACCGGGTTAGAAATTTTATGGCCAGGTTTGAAACCCTGCATGGTTCGATCTTCTGCAGAGAACTGCTTGATGAGCTGGATTTAAATACAAGTGAAGGGCAGGAACGCTTCAAAAATGAAAATTGGGGGGATACCTGCGCCAACTACGTTGCTGATGCAGCCAGACTCCTGGATGAAATGACAGACTAGCATCCAAAGTAAAAAAGCCTTCTTGCAGCTCTAAATTATTCTGTTATTTTTTTCCGCTTTCTGCTTCATTGTTAAGGTAAGGGATCAGAAGTATAACGCCCAAACGGTCAGGCTGGATAAGACAATAGCCATATTATTGGTTAAGGATAATCGGTCAATCAAAAGTTGACAACAACCCCGTCCCCCTGACAATTCAGGAAAAGGATAAAATCTGTTTGCATCGAATTATTCGGCACAGCCATTTGAAGGCTAGATTGCTAAACAATACCCCGAAACGGAGGTAGAAGTATGTTATTACTTAACCCGAACAAACATGTAAGGCACTACAGTGATGAACGCTCCCGGGAAATTATGATAAAAACAATTAAATTCTTTGAGAATAAAGGTAAGGTTAAGCTCAAGGAGGATGATAGAAACAGGGTATGGTATGATGATTTTCTGGAATTTGTAAAAGAAAACAAGCTGTTTTATGAACTGTTAACCCCATCTGAATATGGGGCAAAAGGTTGCCGCTGGGATACCTGGCGTAACTGCGAATTCAATGAAATCTTAGCTTTTTACGGTTTGCATTATTGGTATACATGGCAGGTATCTATACTGGGCTTAGGCCCTATCTGGATGAGTCAAAATATAGGAGAAAAACAAAGGGCAGCAAAACTTTTAAAAGAGGGCCATGTTTTTGCTTTCGGTTTATCAGAGCGGGAACATGGCGCAGATGTTTATTCCACTGAAATGTCACTTACACCACAGCCTGACGGAACCTACCTGGCCAATGGCGAAAAATACTACATTGGAAATGGCAACAAGGCCGAGATGGTTTCAACTTTTGGCAAGATGGCAGACAACGGCGACTACGTATTTTTCAGTGCCAATTACAGCCACAAGAATTATGAGCTGGTTAAAAATGTTGTTAACTCCCAGTCATATGTAGCCGATTTCATTCTTCGGGATTACCCGGTTACCGAAAACGAGATACTATCCCGGGGGCAGGATGCCTGGGACTCTGCCCTGAATACGGTTAACGTGGGCAAGTATAATCTTGGATGGGCTTCCATCGGCATCTGCACCCATGCATTTTATGAGGCGATTAACCATGCAGCCAACCGTATTCTATATGGAATGAAGATTACCGACTTTCCCCATGTCAGCCAGATGTTTGTAGATGCTTACAGCCGCCTGACAGCAATGAAACTATTTGCCCTACGGGCTTCTGATTACATGCGCGCTGCATCACCTGAAGACAGGCGTTACCTGCTTTATAACCCGACTGTAAAAATGAAAGTAACCACCCAGGGTGAAGAAGTTATCAATCTTCTCTGGAATATAATAGCAGCGAAGGGCTTTGAAATGGATACCTACTTTGAAATGGCTGCCAGGGATATAAGAGCCCTGCCCAAGCTTGAAGGAACAGTACATGTTAATATAGCCCTGATTGTAAAGTTCATGGCTAATTATTTCTTTAACCCGCAGCAATACCCATACCTTAACACGCAAGATCAACCTGTAAATGATAATTTTCTTTTTAACCAGGGGCCAGCCAGGGGTTTGGGTAAGATCAAATTCCATGATTACAACTTAGCCTACAATCTTTATGAACTGCCAAACATTGAAATATTCAAAGCACAGATATTCTGTCTGAAAGAGTTTTTAGCCGCTGCCACACCTGATACTGAACAGCAGAAAAACACTGATTTTTTGCTTTCCCTGGGGGAAATGTTTACCCTGGTTGTATATGGGCAGCTGATCCTGGAAAATGCCAGAATCTATAACCTTGAGGAGTCACTTGTGGATCAGATATTTGATTTCATGATCCGTGATTTTTCCGGTTTTGCACTAACCCTTTATAGTAAGCCGAGCACCAGTGATACCCAGATGGATTACCTGTTGAAGATGATTAAAAAACCGGCCGTGGATAACGACAGGTTCGGAAAAGTCTGGAACGAGCAGGTCCTGGCCTTAAAGGACCTTTACGAGATGAAACCTTGAATCATGCTATGATCAGTATTAGAGTATTTATCCCGCCAGGTTTACACGGCGTAATAGCTGGGCATTCAAGGCAACTATAACCGTGCTGGCAGACATAACAACCGCTCCAACCGCCATCGGCATAACAAAACCAATTGGCGCAAGAATCCCTGCCGCCAGAGGTATGGCCAACAGGTTGTAACCTGTAGCCCAGATTAAGTTTTGCACCATTTTACTGTAAACTCTTCGGGATAGTTCAATTAACCGCACGACGTCACGGGGATCGTTTTTAACCAGGATAACCCCTGCCGATTCAACTGCCACATCTGTTCCAGCTCCAATAGCCAGGCCAATATCCGCTAGAACAAGGGCCGGGGCATCATTTACGCCATCGCCAACCATGGCCACCCGGAAACCCTGGCCCTGTAATTTCTTAATAATATCTGCCTTATTTTCAGGCAGCACTTCAGCAAAGACTTCATCTATATTTAACTGTTTGGCAGCGGTTTCTGCCGCCTCCCGGCTGTCACCGGTAAGCATCACAACCTTGACATCCCTGCCCTGGAGATGTTTTACCGCTGCAAGCGATTCATCGCGAACCCTGTCGCTGAAAGCCAGGTAGCCAGCTATATCTTGATCAATTACAACATAAGCTAACCCGTGCCCGCTCTTTACATCCTCGCCTTTAATATTATTATCTGCCAGCCTTCCTTCACTTATAAGCTGCTCAAGCAGATTGGGGCCACCTACAAAGACTGTCTGCCCATCTATTTCTGCTCTGATCCCCCGCCCGGGCAGTGCTTCAAATGTATCTACTTCCGGAAGCTCAAGGTTACGCTCTTCAGCCATCGCTACAATTGCGCGGGCAATACTGTGCTCTGAATCTTTTTCCGCAGCTGCAGCCAACTGCAGCAGCTCATTTTCGCCCAGTTTACCGGTTAATGACTTTACTTCGGTTAAACTCAGTTCCCCGCTGGTTAGGGTGCCGGTTTTGTCAAAGACAACACAATCAATATGGCGGGCTTTTTCCAGCGCCAGGCGGTCTTTTACTAAAAGGCCGCTGCGGGCAGCCAGGGTAGTCGAAATAGCAACAACCAGCGGTATGGCCAGCCCCAGGGCATGGGGGCAGGCAATTACAAGCACCGTTACTACCCGCTCCATAACAAATACTGTTCCGGCATTAAAGTATGTCCATATCAGGGCAGTAACAGCAGCAGATAACAGGGCAATGATGGTCAGATAAAAAGCTGCCTTGTCAGCCAAAACCTGGGTGCGGGAACGTGATGTTTGCGCCTCTTCCACCAAGCGCATAATCCCGGCTAAGACAGTCTCACCCTCTGCCACCTCTACTTCAACCCGCAGAGATCCATCCTCATTTAAAGAACCGGCAATTACTTTATCTCCTGGCTTTTTAGGCACTGGTTCCGCTTCTCCTGTAATAACTGCTTCGTTTACAAAAGATTCGCCCCTTACTACTTTACCATCTGCCGCTAAACGGCTTCCCGGACGAACCAGGATTATATTGCCCGGCTTAAGGTTGCTGACCGGAACCTCTTCTTCACCCTCTTCAGTGACCAACAGAGCTTTATCCGGGATTAATTTTGCCAGTTCCTGCAAAGCACCACGAGCGCTGGTAACTGCACTCATTTCTATCCAGTGACCAAGAAGCATAATAGTTACAAGTGTGGCAAGCTCCCAGAATATATCTTCTCCCGGCAACCCCAGGGTTACCAGGATACTATAGATAAAAGCTACGGATATAGCCAGGCTGATTAGGGTCATCATCCCCGGTCGGCGAGCCATTATTTCATGATAAGCGCTTTTTATAAAAACTGTCCCGCCGTAGAAAAAAATTATCGTACTTAGCAGAGCAGGAAGATAGTAATGCCCTGGAAATACGGGAGGCTGAAAATTAAACCACTGTTGGATATGATGGCTGTATATTAAAACAGGGATGGTTAGAACCAGTGAAAGCCAGAATCTCCGGCGGAACATGGAAGGAGAATGCCCGGCATGTTTGTCATGATCAGCATCTTGATGGCCATTATGTTCACCATGGGGTTTACCATGATGTTGATGTTCACTTTTTACATGTTCATGGTTTTCCATGTGATAACCTCTCCCTGCTTTTTTATTATATCGGTGCCTGTTTCAACCTTACCCATTGACTGAATAATGCCCTATTCCATATGGTTACACCAGATGTAAGTATAGCTGCCACAATATAACGGCTCGCAAATAAAATTGTAGCAATCAACTAAAAAGATTGTCAACAACCCCGTCCCCTTGACAACTCAGCTGCTCTTTAGTAATAGCTGTAAAAAATTCTTCCGACCAGATCTCAACTCGCTGAGGTTCTTTTATGAAGGGGAAGATATCATTTTTTGCTTTATTGTAATCAATTGCCTGGAACTTGTTGATAAGAATCTTTATAACTCCAGAGCGATCAATATCCGCCCCGCTTTCCAAGTGCCCTGATTGTATCATTTTTTCCGCAAGGTAGCGCAGTTGGAGTGGTGTTTTCTGTGAAATGAACCAGACATAGTCATAAAGATCTCTTCCTTTTATTCTTCCTCCTCCCCATTCACGGCATAACAGGGCGTGAACCTTGCCGGCAAAAAGGTATGGTTCAGTCATCAGGCGTACGTTAAAAGGGACAGGATTTAAATGATACTTAACGTCATATTCAGCTTCACCCGGAGGATTAGTGTCCACTTCAAGTTTTACCTTTAAGTTCTCAGTCTTTGCCGGTCGGGGGAAAAACCCTTCACGCAAGCTTATCTTAAGAAAATGAATTTCAGTCCCGGCCTTTATAAATGCCGATTCAATCGCTGTTGATACGCTTTTTGTTTTTTTACTTACCTCTACTACAAAACCAAAAGCACTTAACTCGCTTGACACATGCTTAAGATATGGTTCAAGAGTAAAATTTGGGTCTGGACTGTCTAGTGAAAAATCAACATCTTCAGAAAAACGGTCCAAACCATAAAATATCCGCAGAGCTGTTCCACCGTAAAAACAAGCACGATCAAAAAAGTTTCCCCTATAGAGACCAAGCAGGGCAATTTCCTGTATTATTTCTCTCAGCGCTTCACGGTAATCATCTGCTGTTATACAGTTGTATTTATTTAACATGTCATTTACAGCATTATGCATTATTTATTTCCTTTTCAAGCCAACAGGCAAATAAATTAGTAACTTTTTTTCTATAACATGGTGCCAGTGTCTTAAAAACTGTAAGGTCAAGATTCATCAAACTATCTGCTTCAATCCGTAAATCTCCATAAATCAGTTTGCTCAGTCCGCTTAAAGATGTAATCTGACGATGTTGATAAAGAGTATCACAAATTGCCTTTTCAGCTGTAGCAATCAGAAAGGGGTGGCCGTCTTCTTCCAGCCTCCTGTATTCCATGTAATATACTGTTTCGGGAATATGGCGGTAAAGGAATGAACCTACCGGCGTCTTAAAACTTTTGTGTTTATTCTTACCATAGATTGCCGAAGTGATATTAATAACTCTTTCTGGAATTAAACCATAGTAAGCAAGAGCAGATTCAAAAGAAATATATGATGGACCGGCAATTATATTGGCAAGTGTTTTTAGCGAGAACGGGGTTTCACTTCCAGATAAATATAGACCGCGGCGAATATGTAAAAGCTGCCCGGAATTGAGCATCCTGGTCAGCTTTGACCGCGGTGATGCATATTCTTGCAGCGATTCCTTCACAAATAGTTTATCCAGATAAATCTGATCATACTTATTCATCATACTTTCCTCCGCTAAGTATGAATATATCATACTATCCGGAGAAAAACAAGCTTTATTATATGAACGCTTAGATGTTAGGTGGTGGCCTGGCTATGAGTATAAGCTGTAGTGATATTTGTGGATTGTATGACATAACCCCTATCGTACTAATTATTCAACTCGCTTCCTCAATAAACTATTCCTTTCATGATAACCCTTTTCAGTTATTATAATCATTAAGCCGAGGAATGAATCTATTCCATCTGCCACATTTAAGATGAATTAATACGGCAAGTTATTTTTCTTTCCATTCAAATTCACCTTGAATATAGCTAACAAAGGCTATATTTATGCTTTATTGGTCTATGGGGAGTAAACATCATATATTGTGACAAATAAGCCTCTTTATAGTTTTGAGTCTTTAAATTTTACTCAATCCGATCTAAAATATTTATCATAACATCAATAAAGAGTATCGGCTTTTCATCATGTATATTATGCCCTGATTTAATGTTGTCAATCAGCTTATTCTCAGGCATTAATTCATGTGCCCTTTTTGCGTCATCACCATCCATTGCTGCAAGCAAAATGCCATTTTCATCATAGTTTGAAACCGTATGCATAAGCATTGAAGGGCATTGGATCCTACTCACAGTTTCTTCTTGGTCGAAGTTTTTAAACCATGAGCCATCATAAAATGTGTTTCCAAACCTCAAATCATAAGAACCATTACCATTTTGGATACACCTCAATAAATCAAAAGCCTTGTTCATCGTCGGGGGTACAAACCATAGGCGAAGGCCTTCATCAGGATACTTCATCATATATCTTTCAGCAGCTGGCATTACAATTTTTCCCCAGCCGTTTCCCCAGAAATTCCGCATATAACTCCGTTCCAGATAAAAACGGGTATAGTCTTTTTCTGACGATTGATTTAAAAATTCATGTATCGTTTGAAAGCCATCTAACCATGCATACGTTTTTTCGCGTCTTTCTGGTTCAGTTGCAAAGAAAGGAGCATCCTCTATGACAATGCCTTTCACGTTGGTAGGCGAATTAGCTGCCAGCCAGGCCGTGAGCAACCCCCCGGATGAATGACCGGAGATGACGACCGGTTCTTTGATGACATTTTCTATGAACCAAATAAAGTCGTTGCCCATATTCTCCGCTGTATATTTTTGAGGATCCTTACTTGACTCTCCATGCCCATGGCAATCCACGGCATAAACATGATAATACTTGGAGAGTTTCGACAATACTTTTGCGTAATCTTCCCAAGAAACCATTTGTCCATGGATCAGCAACAAGGAAACGCTACCTTCTGGTCCTTCTCCATAATTTATAATCGTACCATCAGGAAGTGTTACCTGTTTTTCAAAATAGCCGGCCTCCTCTATCATTCGCGGTATTAGTTTGTCGTAATTCATGTTTCGGTAGGCGTATAAAGAAATAGCTGCGGCTATTACTACAACAAAAGAAACAATAATTATCATAACAACCCTCCACCTCCGTTTAAGTTTATCTTGCCTTTTCATCCTCATCTTCTCTCCTATCTGAACTAAGCACTTTTTCAAAAATCTCTGAGAACATACTTCCCTTAACAATGGCGAGTCCTTTACTTTCGTCTCCAAGTATCAGCAATGTATCACCGGGTTCTATTCCAAATATTTCTCTTGCTTCTTTCGGTATGACGATTTGCCCCTTTTCCCCGACCCGCGCCGTCCATGCATGTTTTCCTTTTGGTCCTTTCATGACAATGGCCTCCTTTCTAGTTAGTGGGTTTTGTATGATTTATATAACTAATTATACGCAATGATAAAGAAATTGTCAAAAATAAGATCATCCAGCCATTGACGATTGGACCTGTCTGCTGCAGAACATTGGTGTTGCTTCGCTTCAGCCTTTTCTTATTTACCTGTAATGCTGATGATCATCAGAGCATACACATACGAGTATAAATTTTCAGTGGAAAGGATCATGGGGTCAGCTTAATCCGCCCCCCTGCGTTGCCCCCTGGCTCCGGTCCGCCTTAAGGTCTGGGCGGGTAAGAGGGATCTGGATCATACCAGTCTGCCGGGTCAATATTGCCTGTATCATGTCCAGCTGTAACCGTCACTGGGATCAAACTGTGGTCGTCAAAACCGTAAAGTAGCCCATCCAAAACAAACTGGCTGTATGCTCCCGCTACACCGCTATCGGTATAGGCTACAAGATTGTAGGTTCCCGGGGGAAGGTTTTCTATGACATAGGTAAGCTGGTTTTCTTCTGTATCTACATAGTAGGCATGACCTTCTTCCAGGTGGAATGCCGTTACCCGCAGAGGCGGTATATGTTCAGAAGGATAGCTTAAACTACCACTGATACTGCCGAACTCGGCTTCGGGTTCAGTCTCACCATTTTCTGTTTCGGGTTCAGCAGCCGTCGGACCAGGCAGGCTCCCGTTTGCCTCCTCGCCGGGGGCTTGTAACTCGATAGAAGCGCTCTTGCTACCAATTTTATTTTCTGCGATAGCGACAAGTGAGAAGCTTTCACCTTCTGAGAGTAGGATCAGGGTTGAACTACTCTCGACAACATCTATGCCGTCATTACGGTTAAAGCGCACTGTCGGTTCAGGATTGCCACTAACCACCGCGGTCACCACTGTGCGATACCTTCCTGTTGTTGGATCTATTACCATCTCTTCCGTTACTTCAAGCTCGATTGTAGGTGTTGTCTCTTCCGGAATAAACAGGCTCTTAAGTGGCGTAAGCAAAACAATTAAGACTATTAACAACAGGATAATGATGGTACTGAGGACATACAGAACCTTTACATAACCGTTTTCATGATCAAGTAACATAATGCCAATTGGAGAATGTTAAAATTGTAGACAATCTGCTAAGGTAGAAGGGGCAGAGAAAGTCCCGGAAATCGGAGGCGGAAAAAGAGAATGGGAGAGTTCAGAAGGAAGTATGATGATGAATTTAAGAAGAACG
>Ga0334882_1002096_pt1 | contig 21490 bp, 12 predicted proteins | sample GraSluR1_MG_5_FD_207226 | JGI IMG/M metagenome (GOLD analysis project Ga0334882, IMG submission 207226) | Sludge microbial communities from methane-producing bioreactor in Wageningen University, Netherlands - Granular Sludge_15_04-R1 | ecosystem: Engineered > Bioreactor > Anaerobic >...
CACCCTGAATTCAGAGTCACTTAAATGAGCAGGAAAATTTTTCGATACAGGAGATGGCAACATGAAGAAGATTGTCGTTCTCGGCGGCGGTTATGCCGGGATAGAGACCACCAAGAAGCTTTATAAAAAGTACAAGAAAAGGAATGATATTGAAATCACCTTGATTGACAAAAACACCATTCACACCCTTATGACGGAACTTCACGAAGTAGCTGGTTCCCGGGTGGAGCCGGAATCGGTACAGATCAGTTTTCAACGGATTTTTTCCGGTACTTCAGTCAAACTGGTTACCGATACGGTGCAGGGCGTGGATTTTGGAAAGCAGCTGGTTCAATCAAAAACCGCCGAGTATCCCTACGACTATCTTGTCATCGGTTCCGGTGGCTCTCCCGAGTTTTTTGACATTCCCGGGGTTCAGGAGAACTCATTTACCCTCTGGTCACTGGATGATGCCCTGCGTCTTCGGGACCACTTTGAGGATTGTTTTCGCAACGCCGCCCATGAACCTTCCAGGGAACAGCGAAAGAAGATGCTTACCTTCACCGTGGCCGGGGCGGGTTTCACCGGTATTGAACTGGTGGGAGAATTCCTGGAAAGGCGGGACCAGCTCTGCGCTTACCACCATATTGATCCTTCCGAAGTGCGGATGATTGTGGTGGAAGCCCTGGACCGGGTTCTTCCCATCCTGGATCCCTCTCTGCGGAGCAAAGCAGTCAAGTACCTGGAAAAGAAGGGGTGTGAGATCATCCTCAACGCCCGGATTGTCGGAGCCGGAGAGGGAGCCGTTTATCTGGCCGATGACACCACCATCGAGTGTGACACCTTCGTCTGGACCTGCGGTATCCACGGATCCGAGCTCACGTCGAAACTGGACCTCGAAAAAGGCCAGGAATCCCGGGGGTCCTGTTCTCAAGCCTCGGTGGATGGAATCCACGGTCTGTGCGGCTGCCGGTTTGACGAAGATGAAACCTACATTGTCGGGAAACGGGGCCGTATTCTGGTGAACGAATATATGCAGACCGCCGATTACAAGAACGTTTACGCTGTGGGTGACAACCTCTGGTTTGTGGAAAATGAAAAGGTTCTGCCCCAGATCGTCGAGACAGCTCTGCAGACCGCCCACACCGCCGCCCACAATATCATCGCCGATATCGAAGGAACCGAAAAATCTTCCTTTAAGTCCAATTACCACGGTTTTATGGTTTCCATCGGCGGGAAGTACGCTGTTTCCAACGCCGGAGGATTCAAGAGTTCCGGTTTCATGGCCATGGCGATGAAGCATCTGGTGAACCTCCATTACCTCTTTGGTGTGGCCGGTGTTAATGCCCTCTGGGGTTACCTGAAGCACGAGTTCTTTGATATGAAGGGAAACCGCACCTTCATCGGCGGCCATCTTTCCTGGAAGATCCAGGGCTGGTGGGCTTTCCCCCTGCGGCTCTGGCTGGGGGTGATGTGGCTCATCGAAGGGCTCAACAAGATCGGTGAGGGATGGCTCCGGTTCGACCTGGGCAGTAAATCGGGCTGGATGTTCTCCCGTGGCATCGTCCAGGCAGGGGTTCCCGCCAAGGCTGCCGACGCGGTTTCCGCCGCCAGTGAGTGGGTGGAGGAGGGCGCCGCCGCCGTGGCCGACGCCACCGCCGCCGCCACTGAATGGGTGGAAGAAGGAGCCGCCGCCGTGGCCGACGCCACCGCCGCCGCCACTGAATGGGTGGAAGAAGGAGCCGCCGCCGTGGGACAGGCTGCCCAGGAAGTTTTTGGTCCTCTCTGGGACACCTCCCGGGCCATCATCCCTTACAACAGCGGGTTTGTCACCTGGTTCCGTGAAGTCTTCATGGACAGCATGGCCGCCTACCTGCCTTTTCAGTTTTTCCAGGTCATGATCATCGTTGTTGAAGTGGCCATCGGCCTGGCCCTGCTGGCGGGCCTCTTTACCTTTCCTGCCGCCGCCGTTTCAATCATCATGTGCCTTGTTTTCATCTTTTCCGGCATGTTCAGCTGGGGTCAGCTCTGGTTTATCTTTGCCGCCTTCCTTCTGTTGGGCGGAGGCGGACGAGCCCTGGGCCTGGACCACTGGGTGATGCCCTGGATCAAGAAATGGTGGAACTCCACCAGGTTCGCCCGGAGAACCCATCTTTTTGTGGGGGAACCGGTGGTGCTGAAAAAAAATAAAAAGGGACGGGTTTAAGGCCCCGGCCTGACCAGTTTCCGGATATTTTATGAGAACCAAAGAGGAAACGGGTTTCGCCGCCGTTTTAACGGCCGGTGAAACCCAGCCCCTTCGGGGTATTCAGGACCCTCAGCTCCGCGATGATCTTGAACGAGTCAGGGAAAGATCCTTCACCATGGTAGCCGCCGCGGCGCCTCTCATACGGGAGGCGGCGGGCTCCCTGATCAACAACCCAGGCAAGATGCTGCGACCCGCCCTGGTAATTCTGGCGGCACGGTACGGTCATTTCGACTCTGAAAAAATCCTGGATCTGGCGGCGGCGGTGGAGATGCTCCACAACGCCACCCTGGTTCACGATGACATCATCGATGAGGCTCCCCTGAGGCGGGGCAACCCCGCCCTCCATGCGGTCTATGGAAATTCCAAAGCGGTTATGATGGGGGACTACCTCCTTTCCTGCAGTTTTACCCTGGCGGCCCGGAGCACCTCGGGAACCAACGGGCTGGCCCTGGCCCATGCGGTGGCCCGGATCTGTGAAGGAGAGGTGAACCAGAATGCCGGCCGTTTCGGTGAAGATTTCTCCCTCAGGAATTATCTTCGCAGAATAGCCTCAAAGACGGCAGCCCTGTTTGCCCTGAGCCTGGCCGCAGGAGCCCGGGAGGCCCGGGTTGACGAGGCATCCTGCTCCGTCTTCACCCGAATCGGTTACAACATCGGTATGGCCTTTCAGATCATCGATGATGTTCTGGACTATACGGGGGACCGCGAAAAAACCGGAAAGCCCCTGGGCCGGGATTTGCTGGAGGGAATTTACACCCTGCCGCTGCTTCTGGCGCTGAAGGAAGAAGGTTTTGAAGGTGATTTGTTTCGGAAGGTAGGGGCAAAACCGTATTCCGAAGAAGAGGCGGCGGAGATCGTTTCCCTGGTTAACCGGTCCGGAGCTATCGAAAAATCAAGGATCATGGCCCGGACTTATACAGACCGGGCGTTCCGGGAACTGGAACGTTTGACCGCCGGATACACCAGGCGGATATTGACGGATCTGGTACGCCAGCTGGTGACCCGGGACCGCTGAAAGGAGCCCTCCACCTGGAGGGCTTTGTTTATCGGGAAACAACACGGCTTCTACCAGCGATTCATCACCTTCTCGGCAAACCCGAGAAAGTTATCTACCTCGATTTTCTTACCGTCATCGAGGACGGCAAAACCGGAGAAACGTCCGAAAACCTGGTGCTGGGCGGATTGAATGATGAGCACATTGGTATTGGATGAACGGTCCAGGATGGGGGTGAAGTCCATCTCGAAGCGTCCGTCGCTGCTGCTGAATTGCCAGGGATCCATGTAACCCGTATCGGGAATGTGAAAGGTCACATCCTCCAGCTTATGGGCCTTGCCGTCATAGAAAACCATATTCTCCGTGGCCGCCGAGGTATCACCGAAGCCGTAGCCGATGTTGAAACCGAAGGGAATCCCCTGCGCCAGTCCCGATCCGGAACCCCAGTACCAGGTATTGGAATAGGTCCAGACCCCCCGTCCCCAGTCGAGGACCCCGAAGGCGGGGGCCCCGGAGAACCCGAGGGTCCGGGAACCAAGTTTCAATTCGCCGTAGGCGGGGAGGCAGTTGATTTTCTGATTATAGTAGAAAGCCCGGGGAGCCCGGGGAAAGGGAGTGGCGATAACCATGCTTTCCTGGCGGGAAGGCTCTCTTAAAAGGATGCGGCCCTCCAGGGTTTCACCGGGGATGAAATCTTCGAACCTAACGGCAATTTCCCTGGTGCCCTCTCCCTTGAGGAAGGTGAGTTCGTTCTTTTTATCCCGGTAAATCACATCCCCTGAGGTGGAGGACTCGGGCATGTTAAAGCGGCCCAGGGGAAAGGGAGTCATGATGGTCCGGGTCTCTTCACCGGGTTTTTCAAAATCAAAAACCGTGACGCTGATGAAACCCATATAGCCGTTATCGGCGATGGTGAAAGCCGCCCCGAAAGTTTCATTCAGGACACAGTAGTAGTCCCACTCCTTGATCCTGAAGCTTCGGGCCTTTACCCTGTTTCTCCGGTATTCGAAGAGGGGTGATCTGGCCCATCCGGGCCGGGTGAGGCGCCCCCCGGCGTCGTGGAGCGGAAGGGGTGATACGATTTCGTTTTGCATATAATCCTCAAAAATCCTTTAATTCTTCATCGATCAGGTTCAGCTCTTCCCCGGTGAAATCGGGGTGATCCAGGGCTTTCACGCTGTCGAGTATCTGTTCCGGCCGGCTGGCGCCGACCAGGGCACTGGTTACGGCGGGCAGGCGAAGAACCCAGGCCAGGGCCATCTGGGCCAGGCTCTGACCACGGAGGCGGGCGATTTTATCAAGATTCTTCAGTTTCTCCACCCGGGAAAGGGTGATGTCATCGGCCTTGAGAAAAATACTGTTTCCTCCGGCCCGTGAATCGGCGGGAATGGCGTCGAGGTATCGGTTTGTCAGGAGCCCCTGGCCCAGGGGACTGAAAACCACGGACCCCAGGCCCGCCTTTTCCAGGAATCCAAAATAATCTTCCTCTTCTGTCCAGCGGTCCAGCAGGGAATACCGGGGCTGGGTGATGATAACGGGGGTTTTCATCCGTTCCAGAATCACCAGGGCCCGGGAAAGATCTTCCACATGGTAGTTGGATAGCCCCACATAGAGGGTTTTGCCCTGACGGACCAGAAGATCGAGGGCCGCCATGGTTTCTTCCAGGGGCGTCTCGGCATCGGGCCTGTGGTGGTAAAAAATATCCACATAGGGAAGTCCCAGCCGGGCAAGACTCTGATCAAGGCTGGCGGTCAGGTATTTTTTTGAGCCCCCATCCCCGTAAGGCCCATCCCACATCCCGTAACCCGCCTTGGTGCTGATGATCATCTCATCCCTGTGGTTGTAAAAGTCATCCCGGAGGATCCGGCCGAAGTTGATTTCCGCCGAGCCGGGACGGGGACCGTAATTATTGGCCAGATCGAAATGGGTGATCCCCCGATCAAAGGTGGTGCGGATGATCTCCCGGCCGTTTTCGAAACTGGTGACATCGCCGAAATTATGCCAGAGGCCCAGGGAGAGGCGGGGAAGTTTTAAACCGCTTTGTCCGCATTTTTGATAAACCATGGAATCATAGCGGTCTGCGGCGGGGGTGTAGGGACCGAAGTTCCGGGAAGGCATGAAACCTCCTATTCGTGATAGGTATTCTGGATGAGCCTGATGGTATCAAAGTTTTTCAGGAAAACCGCGACAACCTGAGGATCAAACTGTTCACCGGTTTTTTCCTTTATCAGGGACAGGCATTTATCTTCCGGCCAGGGGTCTTTATAGGGGCGCTGGCTGCTGAGGGCATCGTAGACATCCGCCACGGCGGTTATCCTGGCTTCAATGGGAATCTCCTCTCCCCGGCGACCGGTGGGATAACCCTGTCCGTTCCAGTATTCATGATGATAGAGGGCTATTTCGGCGGCGGTTTCGATGATGGCGAAGCCCTCTTCGGCGGGGACCGGATTCAAAGAGAGGTTGTCGATCTTGCAGAAAACCTCAATGAATTTGTTGGTGGTGAGAATCTGACTGCCGTAGACGCAGTGCTCCTTCATGATCTCCCACTCCTCGGGGGTGAGTTTTCCCGGCTTCAAAAGGACGTTGTCGGGGATGCCGACCTTGCCGATGTCATGAACCGGGGAGGCCAGCTGGATCCGCTGGACCCTTTCTTCATCCCAGCCCATTCCCCGGGCGATGCACCCGGTAAACTCAGAAACCCTCAAAAAGTGGTTTCCCGTTTCAAAATCCCGGTATTCCGCCGCCTGGGACAGAATGCCGATAACCTGGCGCCGGGAAATCTCAAGCTGCCGGTTCCTTTTTTCCAGTTCCAGAGTGCGCTGGGCCACCAGGGCTTCGAGGTGTTCCCGGTAAGCCCGGTTTTCCTTGATCAGGGCCGATTTCTCCAGCGCCTTTTTCACAGTATAGCCCACCAGGTTAAGATCGTGGACCGGTTTGATCAGATAGTCCCAGGCTCCCAGCCGGAGGGCCTGAACCGCATCATCGAGCTTGTTGGCCCCGGAAATGACGATGACGGGAATGTCGGGCCAGTTTTTATTGACGTGGTGCAGAACCTCGAGGCCATCGGCCTCTGGCATCCTGAGATCGGTCAGCACCAGGTGGGGAACCTCCCGGTCTATGATTTCCATCCCGGCCCTGCCGTTTTCGGCGGTGATGATCTGGTAGTCCTGGTCTTCCAGGTAGTAGGTGAAACTCTGACGAATCACCGCTTCATCATCGATAATCAGGATGGTTTCTCTGTCGTTCACCAGGTCCCCCTCATTTTCTCTGGGCTCTCATCCCAGGATCACACCGGTTAAGCTTAATCCAGAACCGGCAGGTTAACAAGAGTAAAAAAGGCATCTTTTTACAGGCTGTCACAGTTTCCCAGCGCGGCTTCGATCCTGCTGATATCGGGCAGTTTTTCCAGAAAGACATCGATGACGCGGGGGTCAAACTGCTTCCCCCGCTGTTCTGTCAGGTAGTCGATACAATTCTTGACGGGCCAGGCTTTTTTATAGGGGCGGTCGCTGCAGAGGGTGTCGAACACATCCGCCACGGCGGTGATTCTCGCTTCCAGAGGAATTTCTTCCCCCTGAAGGCCGATGGGATACCCTGTGCCGTCCCAGTGTTCGTGATGATTCAGGGCAATGGTGGCGGCGGTGTCGATAAATACCTGGGTTATGACGGGAGGTCCCGGGGAAATTTTGAGGTGATCCAGGTTACAGAAGGTATCGACAAAATCGTTGGACCGGAGAATCTCATCGCCGTAGCGGCAATGCTTTTTCATCACTTCCCATTCCGTTTCGTTGAGTTTTCCCTTTTTGAGAAGGATCTCATCGGGGATGCCGATTTTACCGAGATCATGGATGGGAGCGGCCAGGCTGATCCTTTGAACCTCCTCTTCGGTCAGCCCCAGGCCCCGGGCGATACACACTGTGATTTTGGAAACCCTGGTAAAGTGGTTGGTGCAGGCGAAATCACGGTATTCCGCCGCCTGGGAGAGGATCCCTATGATCTGACGCCGCGACAGCTCCAGCTGCCGGTTAACTGCCTCGAGTTCGGTGGTACGGTCTTTAACAAGCTCTTCGAGCCGGTGGTGGTACATTTTGTTCTCTTTTATGAGATCCGACTTTTCGATGACCGATTTTACCGTATACTCCAGGATGGTAAGATCATGAATGGGTTTTGTCATAAAATCCCAGGCCCCCCGTCTTAAAGCCTGAATGGCATCATCCATACGGTTGGCTCCGGAAATCACAATCACCGGGGTTTCGGGAAGATGATTTTTCATGTATTCCAGGATTTCCATACCGTCTACCCGGGGCATTCTCAGATCGGTGATGACAAGATCGGGGGCTTCCTTTTCCAGAAGGTCAAGACCCGCCTGTCCGTCCTCGGCGGCCAGTGCCAGGTACTCCCGGTCCTCGAGAAAATAGCAGAGGCTTTGACGCAGGACCGCTTCATCGTCTATGACAAGAATCTTCTTTCCCTTTACCGGTTTGGACATGACCATGCCTCCACAAAAAATTATCAGGGTTACCCGCCGGTAAATCAAGCCGGAGGAGTAAAAGGGAATAATAAATAACCGATTTTTAGTTTGGCGTAAAAACTAGAATTCTTCCGTCTTATAGGGGAGGCGGATTACAAAACAGCAGCCCCCTTCCGATCCCGGATGGACCCCTATGGTTCCGCCGTGATTCTCGGTGATGATGAAGTAGGAGACGCTTAAACCCAGACCGGTGCCGACACCCACCGGTTTCGTTGTGAAAAACGGTTCAAAAACATGTTTCCTCGTTTCCGGGTTCATCCCGGGACCATTGTCTTCAATCTCCAGCCGAATCATTTGATCCTGATCTTCTTTTCGCAGCCTTAAGGTGAACCGGGGCTGAAAGCCGTAGTCTCCCAGGGCTTGAAGACTCTTTTTTTTCTCCTCCATCGCCTCTGCTCCATTACGCAGGAGGTTGAGCACCACCTGTTGGATCTGGGTATCCTCGCAGGGGACATCGGGAAGGCCGTCTTGAAAATCTTTGGTAATGTGAATGGCTTTGAAATCAAACTGTTTTTTCAGATTGTAGTCGGTGGAGGCAAGATCAAGGATCTTGTCTATGAGGAGGGGCAGATTCTGGCGACTCAGGGAAGAACTGGTTTTGCGGGCAAAGCTGAGCATGTTTTTGACGATGGCAGCGGCCTGGACGCCGGAATCTTTGATGTCCTGGATGATGGAAAAAACTTTTCGGGAATCCATGTACCTCTTGATGGCTTCCATACTGATACCCGCGGTTTCAGCCGCCCTTTGGTTGTTTTCTATACTGGAGTCCCCCAGTCTTTGAGCCAGCACATCGGCGGACTGTATCATCCCCGCCAGAGGGTTATTAATTTCGTGGGCCATCCCTGCCGCCAAGCCGCCCACGGAGAGCATTTTCTCGGACTGAAGTATCATCTGTTCCATTTGAACCTGACTGGAGACATCGTCTATTCGAATAACCGCCTGGTTTTCCTCCTCATGGCCTACGGGAAATACGGTAATGTCGTAAACGCGGGGATTAGGGTCACCCGAATCCAGGGGCTGCTTTTTAACCTGCCCTCCTTTTTTCTTTTTCAGGCAGTCGGTCACCAGAGGCATGTGGGGAATAAGGGCGGGGTAAGCCTCCTCCAGGGGACGGCCCAGGGCTTTGTCGGCGGGAATGGCCTGGGCTGTGGCGGCGCCCTGATTCCACTGGGTTATTTTTCGATCCCGGTCGACCCCGATGATCACCGAAGGCATGCTGTCAATGACACTGGCCAGGTAATTCCGGAGTCGGCGCAGCTCAATCTCCTGCCGGGTCTGTTCGGTGGTATCCCGGATCAGCGACATGACCATGGTTTCGGAAAGCCGGATGAACCGGGCCTCATAGAAGTTGGCTGCCCCATCCTCTCCCGGAAGCTGATAGTACAGGGTATCGGGGCTTCCCGTGGCCAGGCATGATTTGATAATCTCCAGGGCCTTCCGGCCGATTTCCACGGGCAGGACCTGGTCGATCCGTTTCCCGATGAAAGGGTCATCGGTATAAAGTCGGTCAGGCTCAGCCTTGTAGTCAACAAATTCACCCTGGGCGTTGAAATTAAAGATCAGGTCGGGAATGGCTTCAAGGATGGCCCGGTTTCTCTCTTCGGCGGTCTTGATCGCCTCTTCCATTTTCCTTCGATCGGTCACATCTTCGCCAAATCCGATGATTTCCGTGAGTTCGCTTTTCTCATTCCGCACATAGAGGTTGTCCCAGACAACGGTTCGTTTTTCTCCCTCTTTGGTGGTCAAAACCATTTCACTCCGGACTATATCCCCTTCCTGGAGGTCCTGATAGAAGTTATCCACCTGTTTTCGGTCTTCGCCGGGGTAAAGGACATCCCACCAGCACTTATTCGCCAGCTCTTTCTGGGTGTAGCCGGTGATCCTCTCCCCGGCCGGGTTGAAATAGATATTCATGCCCTGGGGAGTCAGTTTGGAAATGATGTAGGGGGCCTTTTCGATGAAGACCATGAAACTGTCCTTTTCCTCCTCAAGTTCCTTTTTATACTGCTCCAGGGACCCCAGCATGGTGTTGATGGTTCCGGCCAGTTTTCCTACCTCACTGGTTCCCGATACCTCCACGGGTCTGACGGGAATACCCTTTTCCTGACTCGACTGGATCGCCCGGTTCAGCCGGGTTAACTGGCGGGATAGGTTCTTAAGGAGGATAAGGGCGATCAGGAGGGCGGCGGCGGTGGTTATCAAGGAGAGGACGAGAAGATTGTTCCCCAGGGCACGGATTAAAGGCCGGTATTCAGAGTGGGCAAAGGCGCTCCCGATATACCAGTCCAGGGGTTCATAGTAGGTAATGTAGAGGGTTTTCATCGTCCCGTAGTCATTATCAGGCTGAGCATGATCGATCCAGGGGTAGGTGATTGTCCCTGTGGTGAGACTGGTTCCCCGGGAAAAAACCTCCTTAAGATTCTCACCCGTATGGGGATTCACAAGATCTGCCAGATTATGCCCTTCGTAGACAGGATGGCTGATGACCAACCCCGTTCCATCATAGATATAAACCGATCCCGAGGTTCCGGGTCTGTTGCCGGCATACCCCTTCTTCAGGATCTGGAGAAAGGGGGTGAGGTCGGTTCCCAGAATCTCATGGAAAATTTCCAGGTTTTCTTTGGTGGTTTCGGCAATCCAGACCGCCTTGGAAAGGTAAACGCTGTGGAGATTCTGTTCTGCCCGTTTCCCCGCCGTATACTGGGTCAATCCCAGGGAGATGGCAAAGAGAAGAGTAATAAGGATGATAACCCGGCCGGTGAAGGATTTCATCGGGCTTCCTTTTCCTGAAGGGGGAGGTTGATGACAAACCGGGCTCCCTGGCCCGGGGAGGATTCAAGGGTCATGGTCCCGCCATGGGTTTCGGTGATGATGAAATATGATACGCTTAAGCCCAGGCCGGTGCCGAGACCCACCGGTTTGGTGGTATAAAACGGCTCAAAGACCCGGCGCCTCACAGAATCTTCCATACCCGGCCCGTTGTCTTCCACTTCCACCGTAAGTTTTTTACTGTCTTTTTCAGAAAAGATCCTGAGGATGAACCGGGGTGCCGTGGTTTCACGGCCGATTCTTTTTTCTCTGCTGAAATGGGAATGCATGGCTTCGGCGCCGTTTTTGAGAAGGTTGAAAAAAACCTGCTGAATCTGGTTGCCGTCGCACGGCACGGAAGGTACATCAGGGGCGTATTCCCTGACAATTTCGATGGATTTAAAATCAAACTGCCGGCCCAGATCGTAATCGGTCCGGGCCAGTTCAACCATGGTATCCATGAGATGAGGAATACTGTGGGTCGATTTGGCGGAATCGCTTTTCCGGGAGAAACTGAGCATGTTTTTGATAATCAGGGCCGCCCGGCTTCCCGATTCCAGGATATCCCGGGTCATGGTGTCGATGCCTCGGGATTTAAGGTAGCGCTCCAGGGCCTCCAGGGAAAGGCCCGCCTCTTCGGCGGCCCGGATGTTGGCTTTCAGGGTTTTGTCACCCAGACGCCTGGCGAGGACTTCGGCGGTCTGCATCATCCCCGCCAGGGGATTGTTTATTTCGTGAGCCATCCCCGCCGCCAGGCCGCCCACGGAAAGCATTTTTTCCGACTGGACCATCATCTCTTCCAGCCTCACCTTGCCGGAGATATCATCGATCATGATCACGGCCCCCCGGTCCTGGTCGCCCGTCAGGGGATAGACGGTGACCGCCAGATGTTCCACAGGTCCGTTTCCCCGGCGGGTTTTGGTGAAGGACACTGCCTCACCGGGAGAATTTAGAACCTTATTCAAAAGAGATTCATCCAGGGCCAGCCAGGGGATGATTTCTTTCAAAGGCCGGCCCACCGCTTCAGCGGCCTTGATGCTGTGGGCTTCCTCGGCGCCGCGGTTCCACTGGGTGATGATCAGGTCCGCATCAATTCCTATGAGCCGGGAAGGCATGGAATCAATGATATTTATCAGGTAATGGCGGAGCCGGGATAACTCCCTCTCCTGTTTTTTCCGGTCCGAGATGTCCCTGCTGAGTCCCAGAATGCCCGCCAGGGTTCCATCCTGATGGTACAGGGGGGTTTTTGTGGTTTCGCAGTCCACGCCTTTTCCCAGGGAACGGAAGAACAGAACTTCTTCATAGCAGAGGGGTCCTCCTGTACTCAAGGTCTCCTCATCCAGGGCGGTGATCCGGGCCAGTTCATCGGGAGGGAAGTAGTCGCCCGTGGTTCTGCCGATTATTTCTTCTTCGGGGCTGTCTAAAAACTGGGAGAACCGTTTGTTGCAGGTCAGGTAGGTTCCCGTAAGGTCCTTAAGCCAGACCATTTCCGGCATGGTGTCCAGCACCGTCCGCAGCTGGGTTTCCTTGTTTCTGAGGGCTGCTTCGGAGTGACGCCGTTCCGCCACTTCCCGGGAAAGGGCCCGGTTCTGCCGGGACAGGACCCTCAGGGCCAGCAGTATCAATCCCAGGAAAAGAAGCATGAACAGAAAACCCAGAAGAATGGTAAGACGGTAAAACCTTTGCTGTTCCCGCCGGAGACGACCCATGTAGCGGCCGGTTCCGATATAACAGTCAATTTCCGGTATGCCCATCACAAAGGAAACCTTCTCCTGCGGTTCGGTCTCTCCCGGGGCGGGATAAAAGTAGGTGACGAATCCGCCGGACTCATTTTTTTCCTTTGCCATGGCCACCAGCTCCCGGACAATATAGAGCCCCCGGGAATCCTGGAGGTCCCACTGATTGGTCATTTCCTGTTCGGGGTAGATGGTCTGAACCAGGAACACGCCCTCATAGGAAGACATGAATATGTAATTCCAGCCCTCTTCCTCGTAGAAAGTCATGTGACGGAGGGTTTTCCTGATCTCTTCAATGGCTTCTGTTTTGGACAGCCTGAGCCAGTGGTAGTCCACCAGATGGGGGTGGATGGCATTGTAAGCCATTTCCACCAGCTGTCGGAGCTGATTCAGGCTCTGCTGTTCAATTTTTCTGCGGTACTCACGGCTCAGGTATCCGAAGAGGCCAAAGAAGGTGAGGATAATCACCAGTGCCGCCGTGAGAAAGGGCAGGAGCGAGAACCCGCCGTTCCTCCTTCCTGCAGGGACTCTATTCATCCCTGCCTCCCGAATCGAGGCCTCGAACCAGGGGCAGCCGGATGATAAAAAGGGATCCTTCCCCCGGAACGGAACGTACTTCCATGGTCCCTCCGTGGTTTTCTGTGATGATAAAGTAGGAGACCGAAAGGCCCAGACCCGTGCCGACACCGACTCCTTTGGTGGTGTAAAACGGTTCAAAACAGCGTTTCCGGGTATCTTCATCCATCCCCGGGCCGTTGTCTTCGATTTCAATTCTCAAAAACTCCGGTTCCGTCGATAACCGCAGGATAAACCGCGGCTCCTGAGCAGTGAGGCCCAGGTTTCTTCGTTGGTTGTCGTGGTCGTTCATGGCCTCCGCTCCGTTTCGCAGAATATTCAGGATGACCTGCTGAATTTTCGCTCCTTCGCAGGGTATCAGGGGGAGGTTGGGTTCGTACTCTTTTTCGATGCGGATGGCCCGGAAATCGTACTGCTTTTTCAGGTTGTAATCGGTGGCGGCCAGATCAATTACGTGGTTGATCAACCCGGCCATGTCGTGGGACGATACAGCGGTGTCGCTTTTCCGGGAAAAACTAAGCATGTTCTGGACTATCCCGGCGGCCCGCTGTCCCGATTCCTTGATGGATTCGATCATGGTAAAAATTCCCCTCTTTTCCATGTAGGCGGTGATTTTTTCCATGTTCAATCCCAGCTCTTCCGCTGTTTTCACATTGGATCTCAGGTTCTGATCATGAAGACGCTGGGACATCACCTCGGCGGTCTGGGTCATCCCCGCCAGGGGGTTGTTAATCTCATGGGCCATCCCTGCCGCCAGGCCACCCACGGAAAGCATCTTCTCCGATTGAACCATCATTTCTTCCAGGTAAACCCGGTCGGTGACGTTGTCCATAATCATTACCGCTCCCAGTCTGCCGTTGGATAAAATGGGGTAGACCGTGATATCAAGATAGTTCTGGCTGCCTTTGTTATGATAGACCGCCCGGGGATGAAAGACCTTTTCAGATTTCTGAAGGGTCCTGTTGACCAGCTCATGGGCCAGGTAAAACTGGGGGAGGGCCTGAACCAGGGAAAGTCCGGTAATGGCTGAAGCATCGCGGCCGGTGAACAGTTCCATCTCCTTGTTCCAGTAGATGACCTGTCCGTTTTTTCCCAGCCCCACCAGCATGGACGGCATAAAATCGATGATACTGGTCATGTAGTTTTTTGTTTCTTCCAGGGTCCGGGAAAAGAGCAGGGTGTTTAACCCGTCCGCCAACCGATGGGCCACCTCCTGGAGAAGCTGCAGATCCATGTCGGTCCAGATTCTCCGGTAGGAACATTGGCTGATGCCGAGAATCCAGGGATGTCCGATCCGGGGCAGGCAGGGGGCGGCAAGAACAGACTGGGCATGAAAGAAGTTGACCAGCAGGGGAGGGAGGGCAGGTTCCCTTCCGGTGTAAAACTCGCCGGGTTCACCGGCCCCGATCAGTTGCTGGAGAGTCCTGCTGGTGGAATCATCCTGGGGAATCAGGATATTTTCCGGAATGTTCCAGGATGAGGCAGTGTGACAGAGGGATAATTCAAACTGTTCCCCTCCGGAATCCAGGGCCTGAATCGCCCATGCCTGATCACCCTTGAGAACCTCCATCAGCACCTGGCAGACTTCCCGGAGCATGACCTCCGGGGTTGCTGCCCGGATGATGATTTTCTGGATACGGTTCAGGTTGATTCTGTAGCGTTCGTGGGCTTTTTGTTCGGTGATATCCCGGCCTTCGGCCATGAGAAAGAGAAATGCCCCCTCGGCGCTGTAAACCGGTTTTATGGTGAGATCCACGTCAAAGATCCGGCCTTCCTTGTTGCGCTGGGTTATTTCGAACCTCTGTAACCGTCCTTCAGAGGCAAGGGAGATTCCTTCCTTGATCTGATCCTGAACCTCCCGGGAATGGGACCACCAAGGGGTTTCCCAGAAGTACCGGTGAAGAAGAAGGAAGTCGTCGCTGTGGCCGATAGAAACCAGGGCGGTTCTGTTAACCTTCAGCGCTCGCCCCTCCCGGTCCAGTTTTGCAATGTATTGAAAGGTGTTATGAAAAATCTCCTCCAATTCTGCCTGAACGGAATAGAGGGATTTAACCATGGCCTGACGCTGCCGTTCGATCCGGCGGTTTCGGAGGAGGATAAGGCTGATAAGGAGGGACAGGGCCATTATCAGGATGAGGAAGACGGTAAGGATCGTTCGGCTCAGTTGATTGACCCGGCCCTCAATATCTTCCAGAAGAACCCCTGTTCCGATGATCCAGTTCCAGGGAGCAAACTCCTGGACGTAGGAAATCTTGGAGTATGTTTTGTCTTTTTTGACAGGATCGGCGGTCCAGGCATATTCGATAAAACCGCTGCCTTCTTCCCTGACCAGCTCCTGGGCCCGGGAAAACACATCGACCCATGATTGTTCGGGAAGCTGGAATAGGTTTGTTCCCACCAGATCGGGTCTGTGGGGATGCATGACCAGAGTGGAGGGCGAGATTCCCTGAATCCAGAAATATCCCTCTTTGTCTTTTCCATGACGAAGGTCCAGAAGGTCTGCCGCCGCCCGGGACTGGGCCTCTCTCAAAGTCAGTTCGCCGCTTTTTACCCGGAGGTGGTAGTGTTCAAGCATTTGACTGGTGGTGTTGGTCAGTTCCCGAAGCAGCACCTTGCGTTCTTCCATAATGCTGTTCCGCAGGAAAGGGGTGAGGATGAAAAGAGTGGCTCCCGACAAAAACAGCGCCAGAATAAGGGGGAGGACTGTGAAGAGCAGCTCCTTCATGGCACGACGGGAAAGGTTGAAAAACTTCCTCATACCTATATTATGATGGTGAAACGCATTAAAATCCATATAGATAAAGCAATTTCAAAAAACTCTGGTTTTAATAAACCGGTTCACAGGGAGCAAAATCCAGCGGCAGGTGAAAGGGAGGGTGAATGTTTAACAAAAAGTTTGACTTCACGTTACCCTCTCTTTATGTTCCCCATGGACGGTTTTTAATATTCTTCCTACAGTGATTTAAGGAGTTAATGATGAAACGATATGGTGTAGCGGTGACACTGATGATCCTGGCCTTGACGGCCGTGAGCGCAGAACCTCTGGTACTTACGGTGGATAAAGCAGTGGAGCTGGGTCTTGCCAATAACTATAGCCTGAAGGTTCAGGAAAATACCCTGGCGGGAAAAGTCAGGGCCCGGAGGGATGCCTGGAATGTCTTTATTCCCGATGTGGGGGCCAGCCTTACCTTAAGCCGGAAGAATGAGGCTTCCCTGGCCCCCGATGGCTTCGGAGGAACCGTTGAGCTTGATCCCTGGACCGCCGTGGGAAGCCTTTCCGCCCAGCTGATGCTCTCTCCCGCCATCGGTAACGGCATCAGGGCCCTGGATCTGGATTATCAGAACAGCCTTCTGACCCTTGAGGCGGCGGAAACTTCCACCGAACTGGGCATTAAAAGGAATTTCTACAGCCTCCTGCTCCTGGAGGAACAGATCGAAGTGTTGAAAAGAAACATCGAGACCACCCGGAACCGTCTTTCCAGCATGGAGGCCATGTTCCGGAACGGCTACATCACCGAACTGGATCTTCTGAAAACCCGGGCGGGGCTCTCCTCCCTGGGACCGGCCCTTCTGGGGCTTCAGAACGGCTATGAGCAGCTCCTCATGGTTTTCCGGATGGATCTGGGACTGGATCTTGATCAGAAGCTGACTCTTGAAGGGGAGATGAAGGTTTCTCCCGAAAGTCTGGATGCCGATGATCTGGTGTCCCGGTTTCTCCCGGGGCGTACCGATATTCAGCAGCTTCTGGTGAATCAGAAGATGCTGGAAAATGTTAAATCCCTCAACTTCAATCAGGGAAGACTGCCCGCCCTGATTCTGGGCTGGACCTACAGCCCCTATCAGGCCGACCCTTTCGATACGGATAAGTGGGGGGAGGCTGGTTTTTCAGGAGATAACGGCAGCCTTTCACTGACTCTTTCGGTTCCCCTGGATGACTGGCTGCCCCGTTCGGGCACCGCCAACAAGATAAAGGATGCCCAGGACAGCATCGACCGGCTGGGTTATCAGAAAGAGCTGGCTTTTCTGGCGGCGGAAATGGAAATACGCAATCTGGTCATGTCTCTCAACACCAGCCGGGAAAAGCTGCTGGTGCTGGCCGAATCGGTGGAGATCAATGAGCAGAGCCTCAGGATGAGCCGGGAGTCCTACAATAACGGCGGTATTGCCCTCCTGGACCTGGAGACCGCCGAAAATGACCTTCTTCAGGCGGAAATTGACTTGCTGTCGGAGAAGTTCAATTATATCGCCGGTATGCTGGAGCTGGAAAAGGCGCTGAATACCAGGCTGACTCCCTAGGTTATCAGTAAGTGGAACGGGGGGAAGGGCGGGAGTTAAGACTTTTTGCCTTGCCCATCCGGTCCTTCATGGATTGTCAATTTTTTCAACTACTCAAGGAGTAATCAGATGTCTCGAAAAATGTATATTTACGCCGCCGGGATAGCCTTATCCCTGGCCCTGTTCACCGGTTGCGGGGGACCCGCCGCAGCCAGATCTTCCGGTGCCGCCCTGAGTGTGCCCGAAGAGCCGCCCGCCTTCAACGTCAGGACCGCCCTGGTAACCTCCGGAGCCCTGTCCAGTCATATCGACCTTTCCGGTGATGTGGAAGCCTCGGTTTCGGTGGATGTCTATCCCGATACGGCGGGGAAGCTCACCGAGATACTGGTGGAGCCCGGTACTCCGGTTCGGGCCGGGGAAATCCTCGGCTGGGTGGATCCCGCCCGGCCGGGGATGAATTACGCCGCCAGCCCCGTCAAGGCCGCCATCACCGGCACCGTCACGGCGGTAAACGCCGATCCCGGGGCCACCGTTTCTCCTCAAATGCCTCTTTTCAGGCTGGGGAATATCCATGAATTGGTGGTAACCACCCAGGTTCCCGAACGGTTTCTCTACCTGGTGAAGCAGGGTCAGACAGCCGAAATATCCACCACCGCCGCCCCGGGAAGATCATTCAAGGCGAAGGTCACCAGCCTCTCCCCGGTGGTGAATCCGACATCCCGGACTTTATCGGTTAAGCTCTCCTTCACCGAAGCATCTCCGGTCAAGGCGGGAATGTTCGTCGGCATCAGGCTCATAACCTCCACCGAGGAGGATACCCTGATGATACCGGAAAAGGCACTGGTCCGGCGGAGCGGTGAAACCTTTGTCTACCGGGTCCAGGATGACACGGTGGAGAAGGTTATGGTTACCATCGGTCTTGAGAGTTCGGGGACGGTGGAAATTGTCGCAGGTCTTGAAAAGGGAGACCGGGTGGTCACCGAGGGGGCGTCCTTGCTGAGCCCTGGAAGCCGGGTGAAAATCATCGATGGACTCTCCCTGAAAACCCTTTCCGAAGGAGCCCGATCGTGACCCTGAGCCGAAGAATCCTGAGCCGGCCCCTGACTATGATCATCATGTTTACCGTGTTGTCTGTGGCCGGATTTACTTTAATAGACAGGTTGGCCATTGATCTGATGCCGGAGGTGAAGATGCCCGCCATGGTGGTGGTTACCACCTATCCCATGGCTTCTCCCTCGGAGGTGGAAGACACCATTACCCGAACCATCGAGGAACAGCTTGCCAATGTTTCAGGTCTCGACTCTCTTACCTCCTACTCCTACGACGGGTACAGCATGGTTATCCTGATGCTGGATTTTGATACCGACCTGGGGGAGGCTACCGCCGATGTGCGGGATAAACTGTCCCGGGTTTCGGCCATGCTTCCCGCGGAAGCCCAGGACCCCCTGATTTTCCATTTTGATCCTAACGCCCAGCCGGTCATCACCCTGGCCCTGACGGGAGATCAGGGACTGGAGGAACTGCTTCTGCTGGCGGAAAAAGAGGTCCAGCCCCGGCTGGAGCGGATCAAGGGGGCGGCGGAGGTTTCCCTTTCCGGCGGCCTGGAAGAGATCGTTCTTGTGGAGTTCTATCGGGAAAGGCTGGATTCCCTGGGTCTCAGCATCAGTCAGATTTCGTCCGCCCTGGCAAGCCAGAATATGAAACTGGGAGCCGGTGAGATGGTGGATGGGGGAACCAACTACCTGATTCAAACCTCCGGTGAAATCAGAACTCTGGATGACCTGTCGCGAACCATCATAACCACCCGGCCTCTGGGCACTTCAGGAAAATATGAGGTGCTCCTCAGGGACGTGGCGGATGTACGCTTTGCCGCCCGAGAACAGGACAGCCTGGTGCTGATCAACGGACAGGAGGGTATCCAGATATCCATTAAAAAAACCGATGAAGCCAACATGGTGGAGCTGGTGTCCCGGGTCAAGGAAGAAGTAAAGGCCCTGGAAGGCCGGCTTCCCGGCGGGACCGCCCTGACAGTGATGCAGGATAATTCCCTTCAGGTTGAGTCGGTTCTTTCGGATGTGATCAATTCCGCCCTCCTGGGAACCTTGTTTGCCGTCCTGGTACTGCTTCTCTTTCTCCGCCGGGTGAAGAGCACCTTTATCATCGCCATCTCCATTCCCGTTTCCCTGCTGATCACCATCGGGGGTATGAGCCTGGGGGGGAAAACCTTCAACATGATCTCTCTCACCGGACTGATCCTGGCTCTGGGGATGATCGTTGACGGTTCGATTGTGGTGATTGAAAATATCTTCCGTTACCGTCAGAAGGGGGCGCTTCAGCAGTCCTCTGCCGAACTGGGAACCCAGGAGGTGATCGGAGCCATCACGGGGTCGATTCTCACCTCCGTTTCGGTCTTTCTGCCTCTGCTGATCTTCCGGAACGACCTGGGGGTCATCGGCATCATGTTCGAAGACATGGCCTTTACCGTGGTGGTGGCCCTGCTGGCGTCCCTGGCGGTTTCCATCCTTCTGGTACCGGTGTTGGCGTCCAAGGTGTTTCCTGTTTATACCCGCGATGAGAGACCGATCAAAAACAGGTTCCTCCGGGGCCTGGACCGCCGGATGGACGCTTCCATGGAACGGTTCACCCTGGGGTACCGCAAAATGGTCGGCTGGGCCCTGAAACATCGCCTGGTGGTGGTGGGGCTGTCCCTGATTCTGCTGCTCCTTTCGGTTTTTCAGATTCCCCGGCTGGGGATCATCATGGTTCCCCCCACCGGGGAAACATCCATCATCCTGAACGTGGTGATGCCCGAAGGGACAGCCCTGGAAACCACCGAGGCGGTGATGCTTCAGTGGCAGTCCTTTGCCATGGAGCTGGTTCCCGAAGAAGACCGGCGCAGTATCGTGGTGACCGCCGGAAGCGGCGGGGGGCTGGGGGCCGGGGGAGGCAGTCATGTGGGGAAGATGGAGATTTCCCTGCCGCCCTCGGGGCAGAGATCCCTGGGGGATGAGGAGATCCGGAGTTCCCTGAGAAACCGCTTCAGTCTTTTCCCCGATGCCAGAATCAGTTTCTCTACCACCGATATGGCCCGGATGATGACGGGGAACGCCGACGTCTCCCTGCGGTTCCAGGGACAGGATCTGGATACCCTGGTTGAGGTGACCGATGAATTTCTAAGCATGGTACGGACCGAGATACCGGAGGTGCTTGAGTTTACCAGCAGCCAGTCCAACGCTCTGCCGGAACTCAAACTGGTGCTGGACCGTCAGAGGGTCTATGACCTGGGGCTGAGCACCCAGATGATCGCCTACGAGCTTCGTTCCCAGATCGCCGGAGTAACCTCCACCACCTTTGCCCGGGAGGGGGAAATTCTCGATGTGGTGCTGCAGCTGAGAGAGGAGGATCGGAACTCCACCTTCGATATCAATAATCTATTTGTCACCTCCCAGACGGGCCGGAAGATTCCCTTCTCCAGCTTCGGTGAAGTGGTAAAAAGTACGGGTCCCGTATCGATTTACCGGGAAAACCGTGCCAAGACCATCACCCTTTCGGGAAGCGTGGCCCCTGGAACCGTGGCCAGTTTCGTCCAGAAAGAGGTGGAAGACCTGGCGGCCCGGAACCTGGTTTTACCCGACGGCGTCTCCCTGGCCACGGGAGGGCAGTTTGAAATGCTGGCCGACTCTCTGGATGCCATGGTGCTGGTCCTGATCTTTGCGGGGCTCCTGGTATTTGCGGTCATGGTCAGCCAGTTTGAATCCCTCAAGTCGCCCTTTATCATCTTTGCCATGATTCCCATGCTTCTCATCGGGGTGGTTCTGGTTTATACGATCATCGGAGAACCCCTGAGCATGCCCTCCTTAATCGGTATTGTCATGCTCCTGGGCATCGTGGTGAACAATGGTATTATCCTGGTGGATTCCATCAACCTGCACAGGAAACGGGGCCTTACCGTGGACCGGGCCTGTCTTGATGCCGCTTCCAACCGGCTCCGGCCGGTGCTGATGACCACCCTGACCACCATCCTGGCCATGCTGCCCATGGCCCTCTCAGGGGGCAGCGACACCGCCATGGTGAAACCCATCGGCCTCACCGTCATCGGAGGACTTACGTCAAATACGGTGATCACCCTCTTTCTTGTGCCGGTTCTCTACATGATGCTGCACCGGAAGGAGAGGAAAAAAGAAGAGTTGGCCTTGAGGGAGGAAGTTGTTGTATGATTAAGCTTGAGATAATTGCCAACCAGGCTCTGGAACGGCCCCTGATGGCCGCCATGCCCCAGCGGGACGGAAAACCGTGTTACACCATGCTCAAGCAGGTGGACGGTTCGGGTTATTCGGGCTACT
>Ga0334882_1002097_pt1 | contig 21483 bp, 14 predicted proteins | sample GraSluR1_MG_5_FD_207226 | JGI IMG/M metagenome (GOLD analysis project Ga0334882, IMG submission 207226) | Sludge microbial communities from methane-producing bioreactor in Wageningen University, Netherlands - Granular Sludge_15_04-R1 | ecosystem: Engineered > Bioreactor > Anaerobic >...
AGACGGATGGTCCATCGTCACCACCGACGGTTCTCCCTGCGCCCAGTTTGAGCATACCGTGGCGGTGTTCAGTCAAAAAACTGAAGTCCTTACCCTTCAGAAGGCCGCCGCTGGAGGAATTCTGCCCCTGCCGCCTTATTGATTCGGGACCAGCAGTTCGAGTTTTGGCGCTTTATAAAGCAAGTATGAATTAGTGATACTGAATGGCGAAGAGAATATAGAAAATTTTTGATCCAACAGTGTCTGTTGGATCAAAAATTAACCGTTAAAAAACGCCAAAACGGTCACTTAAACCAATTTTGATGAAGGGCTTCTCTATATTTGGTAAAACGAAGATGTAGAGGATGGGTGCCAGCGCGATTTTCCCAGAGCGCAGGTGCCTATCCTCGAGAATCTTCGTTTTACCTGGGGAACACCTTCATCAAAATTGGTTTTACTGATTCGGGACCGGGTGCTTTGACAAAAAAAAAGAGTTCTGATAGTCTTGCCTATGGAACACATCGCCCTTTTCAAGAATCTCTCACCCCTGGATCACCGCTATTACCTGGCCAACCGGGAACTGTTTAATGATCTGGCACTCTACCTCAGTGAAGAAGCCAGTATCACCTACTGTATCAAGGCGGAAGCCGCCCTGCTTCTCAGCCACCTTGCCCTGAAAGGGGAGGAGGCCCAATACAGGCATCTGATCGATGAACTGCCCCGATCCATCACCCCCGAAGAAGTTTACACCGAAGAAGAAAAAACTCAGCACAACATCCGGGCCCTGGTAAACGTGATGAAAGCCCGGGTTCCGGAAGAACTCAAGCCCCTGGTTCATCTGGGGGCCACCAGCGTGGACATCCTCGATACAGCCTCGGCGATGAGACACCGGGATGCGGTGCGTAAGGTGATTCTGCCTCTGATGATTGAGGTGGAAGAGCTGCTGGTCACCCTGGCCCGGTCCAACGCCGAAGTTTCCCAGGTGGGCCGGACCCACGGACAGCACGCCGTGCCGGTCACCCTGGGCTACGCCCTGGCCGAGTACGTCAGCCGGTTCGGCAAGTGCATCCAGGAAGCCGAACGGCTGAGCAAGGATCTCCGGGGCAAGCTCGCCGGGGCGGTGGGGGCCTACAACGCCACCAGTCTCATCGTGGGGGACCCGGAAGAGCTGGAAAGGCGCTACCTGGGATACCTGGGGCTGGCCCCTTCGGAACACTCCACCCAGATGGTGGAGCCCGAGTATCTCCTGCGGCTGCTTCTTGAACTGAATACGGCCTTCGGGGTTATTGCCAACCTGGCCGATGATCTGCGTCACCTGCAGCGGTCGGAAATCAACGAACTGCGGGAGATGTTCACCTCCACCCAGGTGGGCAGTTCCACCATGCCCCAGAAGAGGAACCCCTGGAACTCGGAACACGTGAAATCGCTCTGGAAGGCCTTCAGCCCCCGGGTGATGACCTTTTTCATGGATCAGATATCCGAACACCAGAGGGATCTTTCCAACTCCGCCAGCGCCCGGTTCACCGCCGACTACCTGGCGGGTTTCGCCGCCGCTTTAAACCGGATGAAAAAAATCCTTTCCACCCTCCATGTACAGAAGGAAGAACTGGAACGCAACATGGCCCAGACCGGCGACCTGGTCCTGGCCGAGGCGGCCTACATCCTCCTCTCCGTTTCGGGGGATCCCGACGGCCATGAACGGATAAGGAAAATCACCCTTACCTGTGAAAAGGAGGGGACCCGCCTTTCGGAGGAACTGAAAAAAGATCCCGCCGCCTGGCAGGGACTGAACGATCAGCTCGGCCGGACCGTGGGGCTCACGGCGGAAGAATTCTTCAGCAAGCCCGGACTTTACCGGGGTATCGCGGCGGAAAAGACCATCACCCTGGCGGACCGCTACGAAAAGATCATGAATGAACTGAAGGAGGCGCTTTAATGGCAAAAGAGACGAAGATTCAGACGGGAACGGAAACCTTCAGCTATGACGATATTCTCCTTCTTCCCTCCTATGCGGAGCTTCTTCCCGGCGAGGTGGATATCAGAACACAACTGGCCGGGGATATCTACCTGAACACCCCCATCCTGTCCGCTGCCATGGACACGGTCACCGAGGATGAACTGGCCATCGCCATGGCATTGGAGGGCGGCGCCGGGGTCATCCACCGAAACCTCTCCCCGGAGGAACAGGCCCGACAGGTGGGGCGGGTGAAGCGGTTTCTCAACTGGATCATCGACCAGCCCCTGACGGTTCATCAGGAGATGAGCCTGGAAGAGGTACGGCGGATAAAAGCCGAGCACTCCATTTCGGGTCTTCCCGTGGTGGACGACCACAACAAACTGGTGGGCATCATTACCCGTCGGGACATGCGGTTCTGCGACGACCTGACCCGGAAGGTGAAGGACATGATGACCGCCGATCCGGTGAGCGCCCCCCCCACCATCAGTCCCGAGGAAGCCCAGGCCCTGTTTGACGAACACCGGATCGAAAAAATTCCCGTAGTGGATGAGGAAGGCCGGGTCACGGGGCTCATCACCGTGAAGGACCTGGAGAAACAGGAGTCCTTTCCCCACGCCGCCCTGGACAAACAGGGCCGGCTGATCGTCGGTGCCGCCATCAGTCCCCAGGATTACGAAACACGGCTTCCCCTGCTTACCGAGAACAGGGTTGACTTCGTGGTCCTCGATACCGCCCACGGTGATTCGGCCAGCGTGGTGAGTGCGATCCAGGATATAAAGAAACGGTGGGACGTTTTGGTGATTGGCGGCAATGTGGCCACCGCCGAAGGTACCCGCCGGCTCATCGACGCCGGCGCCGACGCCGTCAAGGTGGGCATCGGTCCGGGATCGATCTGCACCACCCGGGTGATTTCGGGGATCGGAGTGCCGCAGTTTTCCGCCGTCCTCTGGTGTGCCGAGGAGGCCGCCAAAGACGGTATTCCCGTCATTGCCGACGGGGGCATCAAGTTTTCCGGAGACATCACCAAGGCCATCTGCGCTGGCGCCTCCACGGTGATGCTGGGGAATCTTCTGGCGGGCCTGAAGGAAGCCCCGGGACGGGAAATCATCTTTGACGGCAGAATGTTTAAACAATACCGGGGCATGGGTTCCATGGGCGCCATCAAAGAGGGCTCGGGGGACCGGTATCAGATGAAGCAGGGGGACGCCCCGGTGCCCGAAGGCATCGAAGGGCGGGTGCCCTACAAGGGAGAGCTGAAACCGTTTCTTCACCAGCTGACCATGGGGCTTCGGAAGGGCCTCTTCTACTGCGGATGTAAAAATCTGGAGGAATTGCGGCAATACAAAAAATTTGTTAAGATTTCGCCGGCCGGTCTGCATGAGAGTCACGCCCACGACATCATGATTACCCATGAGGCCCCCAACTATTCTCATTAATTCAAGGAAGGATCTATGAATCTTGTTGTAATCGGAGCCCAGTGGGGTGATGAAGGGAAGGGGAAGATCGTTGATTTTCTCGCGGAAGATGCGGACCTGATCGTCCGGTTTTCCGGCGGTGCCAATGCGGGACACACCATCGTAACCGAAGAGGCGACCTACAAGCTTCATCTCATCCCCTCGGGTATTATCTACCCCGGGAAGAAGGTTGTTCTGGGAACGGGAATGGTGATCGATCCAGAGGCCCTGTTTACTGAACTGGCTGATCTGACTGAGCAGGAAGTGGACTGGAAAGGCCGGGTTTTTATTTCTGACCGGGCCCATCTGGTGCTTCCCGACTATAAGGCCGAGGACAAGGACCTGGAGAAAAAACGGTTTAATCCCATCGGCACCACCGGTCGGGGCATCGGCGTTACCTACGCCCATAAATCCCACCGGGACGGCATAAGGCTGGTGGATATCTTCGATTCCGCCCTCTGGGCTAAAATGCCCGATAGTTATCGAACCTTCCTGGAACCCTTCAAGGCAAGACTCAAGGAAATGATGGTGGATATGATTCCCTTCCTGCAGCCCTATAAGGGAAAAAAGACCCTCTTTGAAGGCGCCCAGGGAGTCCTGCTGGACCTGGACTGGGGCACCTATCCCTACGTTTCCTCGGGGTATTCTGCCGCTGCCGGCGCCTGTCTGGGCGGCGGGATCGGTCCCCGGGAAGTGGACAGGGTCCTGGGGGTCTTCAAGGCCTACTCCACCCGGGTGGGTAATGGACCTTTCCCTTCCGAGTTTGACCCCGACAGGGACGGGGAAAGGGAAGGACTGATCCGGGAGCTGGGGCGGGAATACGGCGTTACCACCGGGCGGCCCCGGAGGATCGGCTACCTGGACCTGGTGGCCCTGAAGTACGCCTGCCGGGTGAATGCCATCGATTCCCTGGTATTAACCCACATCGATGTCTACGACGAACTCGACGAGGTTACCGCCTGTGTGGCCTACGAGTACGAAGGGAAGATCCTCACCGATTTTCCCGCCTCCGTGGAGGTGCTGGAAAAGGCCGTGCCGGTAACCCAGACCTTTAAGGGGTGGAAAACCAGCCTGAAGGAATGCAAGGATTACGCCTCCCTTCCCGAAGAAGCCCGGGATTATATCGAATACATCGAAGATTACTGCCAGACCAGCGTGGATGTGATCGGGGTGGGATACCGGCGCAGTGAAACCTTCATAAGAAAAGAATTATGGACAAGATCTTAATCCTCGATTTCGGCAGCCAGACCACCCAGCTCATAGCCCGGAGGATCCGGGAGATCGGGGTCTACACCGAAATCATCCCCGGCGACGGGCCCTACCAACCCGACGAACTGGCGGATGGACGGGGTATCATCTTTTCCGGGTCGCCCTCTTCGGTTTACCAGGAGGATGCTCCGGTACCCGATCCCCGGTGGTATGAAACAGGGCTGCCCGTCCTGGGCATCTGCTACGGATTTCAACGTATGACCTGGGATTTCGGGGGACGGGTGGAGTCTCTGGAAAAACGGGAGTTCGGCCGCAGCCGCATCCAGTACGCCGCCGAATCCCCTCTGTTCGACCAGATCCCCGAGAATTATACCTCCTGGATGAGCCACGGCGACAGCATCGAAACCCTGGCGCCGGGATTTTCTCTCCTGGCCCGGTCGGAACACCACATCGCCGCCGCCTGGAACGAAGAAAAGAGGCTCTACGGCATCCAGTTTCATCCCGAAGTTTCCCACTGCGACTACGGCAACCAGGTGCTGGAGAACTTTGTCTGCCGTATCTGCGGAGCCGCCAAAGAATGGAACATGGAAGCCTATTTTGAGCAGGTCAGCCTGGAACTGGCGCAGCAGGCCCGGGACAGGAATGTTCTGCTCCTCATCTCCGGCGGGGTGGACTCCACCGTCCTGGGGGGGCTTCTGCTCAAAGCGCTGCCTCCTGAAAAAGTACACCTGATGTACATCGATACGGGGATGATGAGGAAAGATGAGTCCGCCGAGGTGGAAAGGAACCTGAAGTCCCTGGGGGCCCGCAACCTCTATCTGATCCATGCGGAGGAGCGGTTTCTCACCGCCCTGGCGGGGGTGGAAGAACCTGAAGAAAAGCGGCGGATCATCGGCGATATGTTCATCCAGGTCCAGGAAACCGAAATTGCCAAACGGCTTACCGGCGATTACCTCCTGGCCCAGGGGACCCTCTACACCGACATGATAGAGTCGGGCAAAGGGGTGGGCAAAAAGGCCCATGTGATAAAGAGCCACCACAATGTCAGGTCTCCCCTGGTGGAGGCAAAACGGAAGGCCGGTCTTGTGGTGGAACCCCTGGCCCGGCTCTACAAGGATGAGGTTCGGCAGCTGGGGCGGAACATCGGCATCATCGAAGATATCGTGGGGCGCCATCCCTTTCCCGGCCCCGGCCTGGCGGTCCGGATTCCCGGCGAGGTGACCCGGGAAAAATGCGACACCCTCCGGGAGGCCGATGCGGTTTTTATCTCCGAGCTCAAGCAGCGGAACCTCTACGACAAGATCTGGCAGGCCTTCACGGTGCTCCTGCCGGTCAGGTCCGTGGGGGTGGCCGGGGATGCCCGGGAGTATGGCTGGGTGGTGGCCCTGCGGGCCATCATCAGCCGGGACGGCATGACCGCCGATGTTTATCCCTTCGAAATGCAGGATCTGCTGGAAATTTCCAGCCTCATCACCAATACGGTAAAAGAGGTGGGCCGGGTGGTTTACGATATTTCATCAAAACCCCCCGCCACCATAGAGTGGGAATGACGGTCTACATCCTCGATCTTTTCGGTACCTTTGTCTTCGCCGTCTCCGGAGCATTCCGGGCGGTGAAGTACGAACTGGACATCCTGGGTGTGACGGTTCTGGCCATCATCACCGGCATGGGCGGCGGCATGGTCCGGGACATGCTGCTGGGGGTAACCCCTGTATCGGCACTGCAGAACGAGACCTACTTTTTCGTCTGTATCGCCGCAGCGGTGCTGGTTTTCTTCGCCGCCCCCCACATCGCCCGGGGCTGGCAGTTCTTTGTTGTGGCCGATGCCCTGGGCCTGGGGATCTTCACCGCCGTGGGAGCCCTGAAGGGCTATCAGGCGGGGCTGGGTATCGTCGGAGTCAGCCTGGCGGGAAGCCTCACCGCCACCGGGGGCGGCCTGATCCGGGACATGCTGGTCAGGGAAATCCCCCTGGTAATAAGCCGTGACGTCTACGCCTCCGCCGCCCTGGCGGGAGGGCTGGTGCTCTACGGCTCGGGGAAAATCGGCGCCTCCCCGGGTCTTCAGATGACCCTGGCGGTGACCGTCGCCACGGGACTCCGGCTGCTTGCCTACCGGTACGGTGTGCAGCTGCCCCGGGTCCGGGCCCTTCCGGAGAATCCCGCCGCCCTGGCCATGAAGTCGGGCTGGCGGCCCCGGCTGTTTCACGGTTTCCGGAAAAAGCCGCCCGTCTAGAATCCCGGACCGGAACCTTCAAAATCCCTGCTTAATTACGATTTACCCCCTGAAACATCCTTCAAAGTTTGCCTTCTCTCTCATTGGTTATTAAACTGGAATTAGAGATTTATAAATAGGAGGCATTTATCATGGCTTTTACCCTTTCCCTGGGCGCCGAGGCGCCGGATTTTTCTCTTCTTGCCACCGATGGAAAAACCTATTCTCTGGAAGATTTTATGGATAAAGAGTACCTGGTAATATTCTTTACCTGTAACCATTGTCCCTATGTCCTGGGATCTGACGAAATCACCCGTCAAACCGCCGAAAAGTACCGCGAGCGGGGAGTGGGTTTTGTGGCAGTCAACTCAAACAGCGTGAACGCCTATCAGGAAGACGATTATCCTCACATGGTGGAACGAATGGAGAAAAATCGCTTTCCCTGGGTTTACCTGAGGGATAAAAAACAGGAAGTGGCCCGGGCCTACGGGGCCCTGCGGACTCCCCATTTCTTCGTATTCGATCAGGACCGGACCCTGGTTTATACGGGCCGGGGTGTGGATAACCCCAGGGATCCTTCCCGCATGACCGTTAACGATCTTGACAACGCCCTGAGCGAACTGGTGGCGGGTCGATCGATCTCGGTCCCTCTGACCAATCCCATCGGCTGCAACGTAAAATGGGAAGGAAAGGATCTCCACTGGATGCCGCCGGAGGCGTGCGACCTGGTCTTCGATTAATCATCCATCCTCTTGCTTAAAGAGGGAAAAAGAGGTATTTTTACCCCGTAAGGGGGTGTAAGGGTTTCGACTGAGGGATTGTACTGTCATGGGCTGCAGGCAGAGCTCTAACTCTTTAAACTGGAAAAACAAAGTAATTGCCGAAGATAATTTCGAAGCTGATTACGCTTTAGCTGCTTAGTTTTAAGCAGCCGGGCCTCCGGGATGCCGCTCTGAATGCCGGAACGCTTGACACAGATCAGGGCTTGCTCTCCCGAATGACCGGAGGCGGGAGGGGACTTAAATCCGGTCTTTAGGGGTAGAAGGCAGGTTCGGACGCCTCGTTATCCCTGAAACTTTAAGACCGAACTAAGCTTGTAGACGCTTATGGCATGCCCCTTAGGACGGGGGTTCGACTCCCCCCACCTCCAACACAATGCGGCGATCGGCCCGTTTTCCTGTTTTCCGGAAAACGGGTTTTTTATCCATCATCAGTCGCGCAGGGCCGCTGTCTTGATATGCTTGTGAAAATCAGAATAGAATAACCAAACCCCGATTCGGGTACCCTGTATATGGAGCAACCAACGTTTATGACTCTGCTGAAACCCAGGAAGGCCATATTTCTGCACCTGTCCCGTCCCATGAAACTTCAAGAAAACTTCAGCCGGGTTTCCCTTTCAGATGATTATTTGGTCATAACCGTGGGGCCTGAAAGTCAGGTTCCCATAGAACTTTGCATGCGGGGTGATGGAAATCCCCAAAGGACGGGTGCCCTGGCCGCCGGAGATACCTTGCAAGCTTTCTGCCGAAGCGCGGGTATCGAACCACGGGAGTCCTTCTATCTTTCCGATTTTGCCGCCCCCCTGGCGGAGGCGGTCAAGGCAGGGTGTTTCGGGCTTTTTATCATGGAGGGGCAGGGGGGCGGATGTCTCGATGGTTTCTCCATCGATGTTCCGGCTTTTCATTCCCTGGGGGATGCCCTGACCTGGGTCTTCCGGGACCCCGATCCCCTGGGATGCCTCCGCAAAGAAATAGCCCAGGGGGCTGAACGGCTGCGGCAGGGCGGTGTGGTGGCCTTTCCCACCGAGACGGTATACGGCCTGGGGGCGGATGCGCTTAACCCTGACGCGGTGAAGCAGATCTTTTCCCTGAAGGGCCGGCCTCATTTTAATCCCCTCATCGCCCATGTGGCTTCCCGGGATCAGGTGGAAACGCTGGTCACCCTGATTCCAAATGCAGCGGAAATACTGATGGAACGGTTCTGGCCCGGTCCCTTGACCCTGGTGTTTCCCAAGAAACCCCATGTTCCGGATATCACCACCGGGGGGAATCCCACCGTGGCGGTCAGGATGCCCCGTCATCCCGTGGCCCTGGAACTGCTTCGGCAGGCGGGTACCCCTGTGGCTGCCCCCAGTGCCAATGCTTTTGGTAAAACCAGCCCCACCACTGCCGCCCATGTGCGGGAACAGCTCGGCCCGGGAGATTACAGCCTCATTGATGGCGGAGGGTGCCGGGTAGGAGTAGAGTCCACGGTGGTATCCCTGACCGGAGCGGTTCCCGTATTGCTGAGGCCTGGAGGAATTACCCGGGAAATGATCGAATCGGTGGCAGGCCCCATCGAGGTCCTTTCAGGAAATGATCACCCCGTTTTGAAAAACGCCCCCCTCGAAAGCCCCGGCCTGCTGGCCAGTCACTATGCCCCGGAGACTCCCCTTTACATTAAGGAAAACCTGACCGCCCGGAACGACGATCCCCGGATCGGGATTCTATTGGCGGCCCCCGATTCCCATGTGTCGGCGGGACCGGTGGTTATCCTCAGTGAAACAGGAAGCCTGGAAGAAGCAGGAGCACACCTCTATGCGGCGCTGCGGAAGCTGGACAGGATGGGTTTAAAGGAAATCTGGGCCCCCCGGTTCCCCGATATTGGGGTGGGGCATGCCCTGAATGATAGACTGAGTAAAGCGGCGTATAAAAAATAATAACAAAAGTATCAAAATTATTACATAGAAAGATATTTTCTCAATAAAGAATACAGTATTCACCGGTGTTAAAACCGTATTTACCCTCCCATTCAGGAATTGACAGGGCCGCGGAGGGCAGCGGCGTATTTACTCACCGGTTCCCGGGAACTCAACCACTTCAAGCCCCCCCCTCATTCCCTGGTCTTCATGCTCGAGAAAGTGGCAGTGGTACATGTATTTGCCCAGGTGCTCCCCCGGGGAAGGGAAAAGAAGGGAGCCCCTGTTGAAGCTGGTCCGATCACCTGAAAGGGACCGCCGTCCATGTCGGCGGGATCATGGGCCCCATGCCAGTGAAGGGTTGTACCCTCATTGAGGGTGTTTCTCAGCCGGACCAGAATGCGGTCGTTCTCCCTGACCCTGATAGTCGGCCCCAGGATGTTTCCGTTAGGTTATAAGGCAAATTATCAGTAGAAAATAGATTTTTTCTTGCCTCGGGGCAGAAAAATGAAGAATAATATTAGTGATGCCCCGAAACTATTTACTTCCGCGGCTCTTTGAGAATAAGCCGCTTCATTTCAGAATTATTGTACCCAGTCTCTTTCTCCTCTTTGTGCTGATCACAGTGGGACAGTCGGTTACCGTATTTTTTCTGGCACAGAATATACGCGGGAATATTGATCAGAACATGGGGGGAAACACCCAGCAGATCCATAATTTCACCGTGACCCTCGCCCGGGAATCAGCCCGGAACTATTTGCGGGGCCTGGCTGCCGAATCCAGGGCGGTTCTGGAACCTCTGCATCAGGAGTATCTGGAGGGGAAAATGACCCTGTCCCAGGCCCAGGCCCGGGCGGCAACCCTTCTGGTGTCTCATGAAATTGGTGATTCCGGGTATCTCTACGGAGTTGACAGCTCTGGGACCCTGGTCTTTCATCCGGTTGCCGAACTGACTGGCACCAGGATCATCGAGCACGATTTTGTCCGCGAGCAAATCAAGAGTAAGACCGGTTATCTGGAATACCAGTGGCAGAATCCGGGAGAACCGGCTCCCCGGAATAAACTCCTCTACATGGATTATTTTGAACCCTGGGACTGGATTATCTCTGCTTCGGCCTACCGGGATGAGCTGCAGGGTCTGCTTAACATCGGCGATTTCCGCAATGCCCTGGCCTTCTGGGGCTTTCGGTACGAAGGATACACCTTCATATTGAACCGGGACGGGAAATTTATTCATCATCCCCATTATCTTGACCGTTCCCTTTACGAGGTACAGGAGGATACCCCTCTTATCAATCTGATTGAAGATTACGATTCCGCCTACCCCCCCGGTGAGGGGATTATCGAATACCAATGGAAAAATCCCGGCGAATCGAGACCCCGGTCAAAACGAGTCTACTACCGGTGGGTCGAGGAGTTCGGCTGGCTTCTGGCCACTTCGGTATACCTGGATACCCTCTACGATGACATCGGCCGGGTATTCATCGTTTCTCCCCTGATTCAGCTGGGAACCATGCTGGCTCTGGGATTTCTCCTGTATCTGGTCAGTCTTTCCATCACCCGGCCCCTGAGGGATCTGACCGCCCTCTGTGCTGACGGGGAACCCGGCCATTCATACTCCGCTGATAATACCCGAAATGAAATCACCCTGGTGCGGCGCTCCCTGGAACGCTATATAACAAAACTGGAAGCGGATAAAGAGGAGTTAAAGAAAGCCAGCGAAAAAATTCGTATTTTGGCAAAGTTTACCGACGAGAACCTTCTTCCGGTGATCCGCCTCAATTCCCGGGGATTTTGTTCCTACCTGAATAACGCCGCGTCGGAGGCCGGATTTCAAGATCTTCTGGGTGAGGATAACTTCCTGAAGCCCGCCTGGGATGAGAAATTTTCGGCTGTAATTTCAGGCGCCATTGAAGGTGAAAAAAACATCAATGGGAAAACCTATATTATTCAGTCTTCCCCCGTATCCGGTCTCGATGAGAATTATCTTCTCTTTCTTGATGTTACCAACCAGAGAAAATTTGAAACCCTCCAGGCGGTCTGGAACAGGGTCATCCGAAATTCCCGGGAGGGGATTGTCATCACCGATATGGATGGAACCATCCTGGAGGTGAATGAAAGCTTCACCCGCATCACCGGTTACGAGGCCCGGGAAGCCATGGGAAAGAATACCAGGATTCTTAAATCGGAACGTCATCCCACGGAGTTCTATGCCCGGATGTGGAAATCCCTGATCGAGACGGGCACCTGGAGCGGCGAGATCTGGAACCGCCGGAAGGCGGGAGAGGCTTATTCCGAGTGGCTGTCCATATCGGCTTTTACCGATGCCTCGTCGGGAGAGCGTAAGTATATAGCCATATTCCACGATGTTTCCGATCTGCGGCAGAAAGAAGAAATGCTGGAGAGAATTAATAACTATGATGTTCTAACAGACCTTCCCAATAGAATCCTTTTTCAGGAGATCCTGGGGCGTTCCTTTAAACTGGTCAGTAGAAATAACGCCCACTGTGCGGTTATTCTGCTGGATGTGGACGGGATGAAACGGATCAACGATGAACTGGGGTATCCCCGGGGGGATGAATTCCTTCAGATCCTGAGCCAGCGGCTGGTTTCCTCCGTCAGGGATGAAGATACCGTGGCCCGGCTCTCGGGGGATGAGTTCGCCATCCTGATTCCCCGTCTTTCAGACAAAAGCCACTATTTCGATTTTGTCGAAAGGATCCGAAGCCATCTTACCCCCGAATTCCAACTGGACGGAACCAGGGTCAAACCCAGTGTGAGCATGGGTATCGCCATTTTCCCCGGCGACGGCAGCTCTCCTCAGGAGATTCTGAAAATGGCGAACACCGCCCTGGAGCGCACCAAGAGAAACCGGCGCGGCGCCTTCAGCCTTTTTGACCCCCGGTTTGATGAGACGGCCCTGAAAAGGCGCATCATGGAGGGGCATCTGGAAACCGCCTTGGAGAAGGGAGAGTTTGAGCTCCACTTTCAACCCAAGGTGGACCTGGTTAAGCACCGGGTGGACGGTTTTGAGGCTCTGCTGCGATGGAATCATCCCGAACGATACACCCCCGATGTTTTCATTCCCCTGGCCGAATCAACCGGGGCTATCATGGAAATGGGACAATTTGTGATTCGGGAAGCCTGCCGTTTTATAAACCTTCTGAAAAATAACGGCTGGCCTGAAATTCATGTGGGAGTCAATATCTCCGCCCGACAGTTCAAGGATCCTCTTTTTGAATCCCACCTTATCGCCATTGCCGAATCTGCAGGAATAGACAACAGCCGACTGGATCTTGAGATAACCGAAAGCATCGCCGCCTCGGAAATTGCGGGGGTCTATCAGGGGCTTAATCAGCTGTCAGAACAGGGGTTTACCATTTCCATCGATGACTTCGGTACCGGCTATTCTTCCCTTAATTATCTGCAGGATCTGACCTTCGACAGCATCAAGATCGATAAATCCTTCGTGGATAAAATAGCCCTGACACCCAACGGAATCTCCATTGTGAAGGCTGTCATCTCTCTCGGTAAAGCCCTGGATAAGAAGGTGGTCGCCGAGGGGGTTGAAACGGCCGCTGAGCTTGCCCTGCTGGAGAAGGAAGGGTGTGATCTTATTCAGGGGTATTTCTTCAGCAAGCCCCTTCCCGAGAAGGATGTGCTGCCGTTTCTGAAGGGCTGGAACTGGGAAAAATTCTCCAAACCTGTGATGTAGCTTAATTTATTTTCTAAAAAACAGGCCGGGAATCCGGGCGGGGGCTGCCCAGGGATCCCCGGCTGTAATGGTGGTTTTTATTGCAGAGGGTTATTCAGCGGTGCGGGTTGTGGTCTTCGATTTCGAGTAGACATCGAACGACACCGCCGCCAATAATACCAGGCCTTTAATGACAGACTGAATAAAGATGTTGAATCCCAGAATGGACATCCCGTTGTTGAGAATCCCCATGATAAGGCCGCCGATAATTCCGCCGATGATGGTTCCTTCGCCTCCCTTCATGGAGGCTCCGCCGATAAAACAGGCGGCGATAACATCCAGCTCGAAATCTTTTCCCGCCAAAGGAGAAGCGGCGTTCAAACGTCCCGCGAAGACGACTCCGGCTACCCCCGCCAGCAGTCCCATGTTGGCGTAGACCCAGAACATGACCTTTTTAATATTGACCCCGGACAGGGCGGCGGCTTTCTCGTTGCCTCCCACCGCGTAGACGTGGCGCCCGGCAACGGTTTTATTGGCGATAAACGAGTAGATGATAATCAGTGAAACCAGCAGGAAAAGCACATAGGGAAAGCCGTTGGCCGCGGCGAGCCAAAGACCGAAGATGTTAATAATTACAAAGAGGCTGACAATTTTCACGATGAAGGCGGTGAAAGATCCCAGAATAAAACCATGGGCGGCTTTGCTGTTCCTGTCAAAAATCATGAAGAGAACCAGAATCAAGGAAGCGATCAGTACAATAACGATGGTCGTTACATGCAGCACCCCGGAGCCGGTGACAAAGTTGGGAACCTGCAGGCCCGCGGCTCCCAAAAAGTCAGGAATGGAACCGGAGGCAATGGTGATGTACAGGTCGGGCAGGGGAATGGTCAGTCCGTTCAGGAGCAGGTTGTTTAGCCCTCTGAACAGGAGCATGCCCGCCAGGGTGGCGATGAAAGAGGGGATTTTAACATGGGCGATCCAGAAACCCTGCCAGATACCCGCCGCCAGGCCCATTAATAATCCCAACACAATGGAAAGCCCCGCAGGCAAACCCCAGGTGACGCTGAAAAGGGCCGAGCAGGCGCTGACAAAAGCAACAATTGAACCGACAGACAGGTCGATATTGCCCCCGGTTAAGATACACAGGGTCATGCCAATGGCCATGATGAGGATGTAACTGTTCTGTCCGATTAATCGGTAGACATTAATGGGTTTTAACAGAATACCGTTAGTGGCGATCTGAAAAATTATAATGATGGTTATCAATGCCATCAGGATCGCATACTGACGCAGATTTCGTCTGATTACGATCTGCAGTTGTTCAAAGATGCTGGTATTCCTGGTGATCTCAGCCGTTTTTCCATTCATCGTACGATACCTCTCATTGTTTCTTCTCTGTTTTTCCCAGGCCTTAACGGCCGCTTGAGCTCTGGACAATACTAGTCATGATTTTTTCCTGACTGGCGTCCTTCGCCGACATTTCATCCACGATTCGGCCTTCATTCATCACGTAGATGCGATCTGATATGCCGAGTATTTCAGGCAGCTCGGAGGAAATGAACATGATACAGTTGCCCTCATCGGCCAGCTGATTGATTATCTTGTAAATTTCGTACTTGGCGCCCACATCTATTCCACGGGTCGGTTCGTCGAGAATAAGCACCTCGGGGTCGGTAAACAGGCACTTGGATACACAGACCTTCTGCTGATTTCCTCCGGACAGGCTTTCGGTTCTCTGGAAAATGCTGGAGGCTTTGATGTTCAGCTTATCCTTGTATTCATTCCCGACTTTGATTTCGATATTCAGATCAATGACGCCGTTTCTTTTTATTTTGTCCAGATTCGAGAGGGTAATATTTTCCTTGATGTCATTGATAAGAATCAATCCCGCTTCTTTTCTGTTCTCGGAAAGATAGGCCACCCCGTTTTTAATGGCATCGCGCACCTTGTTGAGAACAATTTCTTTTCCATTTTTGATTATCTGACCTTCGATGTTTTTTCCGTACATTTTCCCGAAGAGGCTCATGGCCAGTTCGGTACGACCGGCTCCCATGAGTCCGGAAAAACCGACAATCTCTCCCCGGCGAAGGTTGAAGTTAACATCCTTGATAACAACTTTTGAGTCATCCAGGGGGTCGCAGACCTTCCAGTTTTTTACTTCGAAAACAACCTCGCCGATATTCGGCGTGCGTTCGGGGAACCGGTTCGTCAATTGACGGCCCACCATGTGTCTGATGATGTTGTCTTCTGTTATCTCCGCGTCACCCCTGTTCAGGGTGGTAATTGTCTGACCGTCCCGAATGACCGTAAGACGGTTACAGAGTTGCGTCAGTTCATGAAGCTTGTGGGAAATTATGATACAGGATAATCCCCGGGTTTTGTTCAATTCCGCCAGCAGGTTGAGCAGGTTCTGGGAATCCTTGTCATTCAGGGCGGCGGTGGGTTCGTCCAGGATAAGCAGTTTGCAGTTTTTTCCAATGGCTTTGGCGATTTCTACCAGCTGCTGCTGTCCCACCATAATATCCTTAACCAGGGCATCATGGTGCAGATTCAACCCTACCATCTGCATCATTTTCCGGGCTTCCTCGGCGGTATTTTCCCAGTTTATAATGCCGTTTTTCTGTCTTTCATTGCCTAAAAAAATATTCTCTGCAATGCTCATATAAGGATTAAGGGCCAGTTCCTGATGAATGAAGGCAATTCCCAGTTCTTCGCTGTCTTTAATCCCTTTAAACCGGCATTCTTTTCCTTCAAAAAAGATTTCCCCCTCATAGGTTCCGTAGGGGTGGATCCCGCTTAAAACGTTCATGAGGGTTGATTTTCCGGCGCCATTTTCGCCGACCAGGGCATGGATATTTCCTTTTCCCACTTCGAAGCTTACGTTGTCCAGGGCTTTAACCCCGGGGAAAATTTTTGTTATGTTTCGCATCTCAAGAATATGTTCAGACATGTGGTTATACCCTCAGTGGTAAACCGGTACAGCAACCAAAGATTGCTGTACCGGTTATTTTTAACAAATGGAGAGAAATTACATAATCTCTTCGATTTTGTAGTACCCGGAATCGATAAGAAGTTCTTTGTAGTTGTTCTTGTCGGCAAAAACCGGATCACAAAGGAAGGAAGGAACAACCTTCACGTTGTTGTTGTAAGATTCGGTATCATTCACCGTTACAGCGCTGCCGCTTCCAATTTCAGAAACCATGGTAACCACCCGTTCCGCCAGGGTTCTGGTATCCTTGAAAACAGACATGGACTGTTCGCCGTTGATCATCATCTTCACGTTGATTTTATCGCAGTCCTGGCCTGTCAAAACGGGGTAGGGTTTGGCGGCGGTGCCGTATCCGGCGGATTTCAGTGAAGCAACGATTCCCTGGGCAAGGCTGTCGTTGGGGGAAAGAACTACATCAATTTTTTTAGTTGAGTAGAAAGCGGTAAGAAGGTTATCCATCCGGGCCTGGGCGCCTTCGGCTTTCCATTCAGAGATGGAAATGACGCTCATTTCGGTCTGTCCGGAGTTGATGACCAGCTGTCCCTTGTCAATGTAAGGCTTGAGCTGATCCATGGCACCCTGGTTAAACAGGTAGGCGTTGTTGTCGTCGGGGGAACCGCCGAAAACTTCAAGATTGTAGGGGCCTTTTCCTTCTTTCAGTCCCAGTTTCTCGACAATGAAAGTTCCCTGGAGTACACCGACTTTGTAGTTATCAAAGGTGGCGTAATAATCCACATTCGGGGTATCCATGATCAGGCGGTCGTAGGCAATGATCGTGCAGCCTTCGCTTTTTGCCTGAGCCAGGGCGCCTTTCAGGGCGGTACTGTCGATGGAAGCCACCACAAGGATCTTGTTCCCCGTGGTTACCAGGTTCTCAAGCTGGGAAACCTGGGTGGCAACCTGGTTGTTGGCATACTGAAGATCGACTTCATAGCCCAGGGCTTCCAGTTTGGTTTTCAGATAGGCGCCGTCCTGATTCCATCTCTGAAGAGATCTTGTGGGCATCAGGATTCCGACTTTTTTCTCTGACGCCTGTTCCTTGGCTCCACCGGCAAAAACCGGGGCCACGAGCAGTGCGAGGACAACGCACAGCAGGGCGATTCGTAAAGCTTTTTTCATATACTTCTCCTTGGAATATGTTTCTTAAATTGTATGATCCCTTGGTAAGGCGAGATACAGGATTTGTATTACATGAACTGTGGAATATTGAAATGATGAGAGTAGGGGCGGGGCACAGTAGCATAAAATTTACAACAAAATTGTGCTATTGTTTTTTTAACGGTTCCTGAAAACATCCTCCACGGAATGGAAACCATCCCTGATGATGGTTTCCTCCATGTTTTCTTTGAAAACCGCCAGAGGCATCTCGACATAATAGGGAACCAGGGAATTACTGCCATTTTCGACAAGTCTGTCGGGTTCCGGACTTTCTCCTTTTGCAATTAAAACGGCGATTTGAGCGGCCCGGGTGGCCAGTTTATTAATCGGCTTGTAGACCGTCATAAGCTGCAGACCTTCAACAACCCGCTGACATGAAAGAAGGTCCGCATCCTGGCCGACCACGGCTATTTTTCCGGCCAGACGGCGCTCTGCCAGGAGCTGAATGGCGGCATTGGCCAGCTGATCGTTACCCGCGGATATGGCGTCGATATCGGTGGTCCGCTCCAGAACTTCCGCAATCCTGGCGGCCGCTTCATCACCGCTCCACTGTTCGAGCCAAATCTCATCAACCAGGGAAATGGCCCGTGATTCCCTAAAGGGGCCGATAATTTCATGGAGGCCCTGGTTGACCAGGTAACTGTTGTTGTCTCTTATGGAGCCGTTTACGATGAGATAGTTGCCCCGAGGGACTGCCCCCGTCAAGGCCCTGCCAAAGAGTCTTCCCACCTCTTCGTTGTCGAAGGAGACATAGGCGGTGATCGGTACGCCCTGGATAAGCCGGTCGTAGGCGACCACGGGAATCTTTTGATCATTGGCTTCCTTGATGACCCCCGCCAGCATGGATGTGTCGTGGGGAAGGACCACCAGAACATCGATATTCTGGGTCAGAAGATAGCGGATCTGGTCGATCTGCGCCTTGGTGCCGCCGGCGGAAAGCTGGAAAAGCACCTCCGCTCCCAGGTCTTTGGCGGCTCCCGTGAATATCTTGATGTCCTTGTTCCACCTTTCCAGAATGAAGGTGTCGGTGGCAATGGAGAAACCAATTATCAGATTCCGATCCCCGGGGCTTTCGTCTTTTCCCTGATTCTGACCGCAGGAGGAAAGCATGATAAGAAACGAAAGAAACAGCAGCATGCCGGAAATTTGATACTTTTTATTTTTCATAGACATGCTCCTGTAGATAGGCGCTGGGAGAAAACCCTTTCTGCTTTCGGAATATGCGGCTGAAGTAGTTGGGATCCTGATACCCCACGGTGCAGGCAATCTCTTTGATGGAAAGCCGGTTTTCCAGTAATAGTTCTTCCGCCACCTTCAGCCTGACCGAGGTGAGGTAGTCGATAAAGGATATATTGAGATGTTCAGAGAAGAGTCTGCTTAAATAGCAGGATGAGATCCCGCAGAAAGCCGCCACATCGGTAAGTTGAAGGGGCTGATCATAATTTCCCTGAATGTAGTAGAGAGCCCGGTTGAGCACCAGGGGAAGGTTTTTTTCCAGGTGATGATGTCCCGCCTCCACCAGGGTCCGCAGAGACCGCCAAACCCAGGCATCCAGGTCTCGTCGGGATGTCAGGGGGGTGATCTCTCCTGCGGGATCAAACAGAATGTACCGGGCCGCTTCACGGCCCAGGGACCGGTAAAAATCGTCGAGAAGCAGGGAAAAGAAACCGATGATTCGGGATTTCGCCACCGGGAACGGGGATGATGAAAAAATCTTTTCATAATATCCAGTGAACTGCGGCTGAACCGCCTCGAAGGATTCGGCTTTACCGATGGCACAGCGGAGTTCGCCCAGTTCCTCCCAGTCATTGTGTCTCTGCACGTCCCCTTCGGCCGCGTCATTAAAGGCGTGCAGGGCTTCTTCGCAGGAGCGGAAGAAAGAATCGCAGGAATGCCGGCCCCCCAGGCCCTTCCGGACCATCGCGGTGGAGGGAATCGTGTGGGTAAAAACCTCATCAAGAAAAGACAGGAGTCTGTCGGACTCTTCTTCCCCGGGAAAGAAGTAAAGCTGCTTCCCCAGGTATTCGGTGGATATCACCTGATATTTCCTTCGGATTTTCCGGGAAACATCTCCGTAAATTTTCTCCAGGGCTTCCGGATCGGGGCCCTCGATACGGTAGACGAAGATGCGGCCTTGATCCGGCTCAATGGAGAAAAGCCGCTTGTACTGGTCCCATTCTTCTTCCGTCAGGCTTTTCCAGCTGATCAGCAGCAGAAAATTCCGTTCTTCCCAGACCAGGGAATCGGCGGATACCCGGGCCTTGTCCAGACGGGAAACGGTTAATTTCTCCTGTTCATCCAGGTGCTGTTTCGCCTTCAGAAGGGTTTCCATGAATTTCTTCCGGGATATCGGTTTTACCAGGTAATCAAAAACCCCCAGGGGAATGGCTTTTTTCGCAATATCGAAGCGCTCGTAGGCGGTGGACAGGATGAACAGGGTGTTGGGGTGGTTCTTCTGAAGTTCGTTGATTGTCTCCAGTCCATCGATCCCCGGCATCCCTATATCCATGAAAACAATATCCGGGCTGTTGTTATGGGCCATCGAAATGGCTTCAAAACCGGTTCGCGCCTTACCGCAGACCGAGAAAGACTCGGATACCGATTCCACCATGAAAGAGAAACTCTCCAGGACCGGGTCTTCATCGTCAACAATCATAACTTTATGCATGGTTCCTCCTCCAGGTTGATCCGAATGACAATTTCGGTTCCCTTTTGGGGCTCACTGTGGATGCTGATAATCTCTTTGTTTTCAGGGTAGAAAAAGTAGAGCCTCTGAATGACATTTTCCAGCCCCATCACCTTGGAAGTATGCTCCTGGTCCCAGGTGTATCGTTTTAACAGGGAATCTTTTATTTCCCGGGGTATCCCCGTTCCATTATCCCTGACCGACAACAGCAGAATATTCTCCTGCTTTGTCACCTTTACAATGACCTCACCTCCGGTGCCGGTGCCTTTGAAAGCATGAATAATGGAGTTCTCCACCAGGGGCTGAAGAATCAGGGCGGGAACCGAACAGGTATCAAGAATATCCTCCTGAATATCGAGCCTGAAGGTGTAGGTGTGGGGAAATCGGATTTCCAGGATGTAGAAATAGGAATGAAGCCCCTCAATCTCATGGCGCAGGGGAACAATCAGCTTGCGTTCACGGATGTTGTGCCTGAAAAATGTGGCCAGGTTTTCCATGAAGGCCGCGGTTTTGTCGGCGTTTTCGATGATGGCCAGCTGCACCCCCGTATTGATGGTGTTAAAAAGAAAATGGGGATTCATCTGGGCCTGCATGGTGTAGAGTTCCATCCGTTTTAACAGCTGCTCCATCTTCATGTTCCGCAGTTTCTCATTCAGATATCCCTGCTCGATGCTTTTCTGGCGCTGAATTTCATTGATATACTGACGGATATCGTTTTTCATGTTGTTGAAGGCTTCGACCACCGCACTGACCTCGGTGACCGACGAAAAATGAAGATCGTCCATGGTGAAATTCCCCTTGGCAAGCTCATCGGCCATCCTGGCCAGCCGGTGCATGGGGTCGGTTACCTTGCTGATGGAAAAAAGCATCCAGGTCATGGAAAAAAGAATGGCGAATATGATGGTCAGAAGATTATAGAACTGCAGGTTCCTGGCCGCTTCGATGACCGATTCGTAAGCCGCCAGCTGGTTCCGGATGCCCGCCAGGCTGATGCTGTCGATCCGCTGAGCCATGTGGGCGTTCATTTTCTCCATGTCTTCGTAAATCCTGGTATACTCATTGATCGCCCGGCCCCGTTTCATGGTGATGGCCTGTTCCATCATATCGAGGTAGTGGGAGAGCATGAAGAATATTTCCCTCTCCGCCAGCTGGTAAGAGCTGGTGTAAATGGGAGTCTCTTCGGGAAGCATCCTTCTGAGTTTCTGCTCCTGAATTAACAGCGCCGCCAGGGCCTGGGAGGATCTGCTGGAAAGATAGTCCAGCAAAGGCTCCCTGATTTCTGCAATCTCAAACTGCAGATTCTGATAGAACTGTTCCTTCTGGAACTGACTGTTAACAATCGTCTGAATTCTCATGGAACTGTAGAAGGTGTAGGACATGGAAATTACGATGATTCCAAGTCCCAGAAAAATATTCAGAAAGAGCTGCAGCCGTAAAGAACGTCTCATTCTTTACTCTCGCTTTTTCT
>Ga0334882_1002102_pt1 | contig 21453 bp, 14 predicted proteins | sample GraSluR1_MG_5_FD_207226 | JGI IMG/M metagenome (GOLD analysis project Ga0334882, IMG submission 207226) | Sludge microbial communities from methane-producing bioreactor in Wageningen University, Netherlands - Granular Sludge_15_04-R1 | ecosystem: Engineered > Bioreactor > Anaerobic >...
GGAAACTTTATAGGAAATTTTCTTAATATAATTTTTATGCTTAATTTTATAATATATACTACTACTATTGCGTCAGGGCTGACTATTCTTCTGGCTACCTTTATAATGAGCTTTATGTCGCCGATAAAACTACTCATATTTGTAATTTTTCTGGGAGCCATATCAAGTTACAGCGGACTGAAACCTCTGGCAAGTATAAATGAATTGATTTTTGTAATTACTATAGTTGTTTGTCTTATTTCTCTTGTTGCACTTGGCAAAGGGAAAATTTTAAATGTTCTTCCTGTATTCGATTTGGATGTTAAATCCCTGCTCAGTGCAAGTTTTAAATCATATTTCTCATATGGCGGTACGGAAATAATTTTTTTACTATATCCCTTACTGAGCGATAAAAAGAACTTTAAAAGTTATGCGGTAATAGCTGTGCTGTTTATAATATTTCTGTATTCATCCATAACTTTTTTGACAATATACTATTGCGGAATAGACTTGATAAAAAAATCCTTCTGGGCAATACTTATATCTACTAAATCAATTGAAATACCCATAATAAACAATTTCAGATTTATATTCATGTTTCTATGGACCATAGTCAATTTTAAAACTATTTCTAACAATTATTTTGCATCTGTATTTATATTGCACGATTTACTTAAAAAGTTTTCAGTCAAGAAGCTGTCCATAATTATGTATCCCATTTTAGTGTTTATGGCTTCCAACTTCATAAATGAAGAATCCAGGAGAACTTTTTTAAAATTTATAATTCCAAAATATGTTTTATTCAACATAGTATATTTTACTATAATATGCTGTATGGTACTTGTAAAAAGGAATGATTTAAATGAAAAAAAATAAAATCCTGATTATTATACCACTCTTATGTATGATATGCGCATTTTTTATGGTAGGTATAAAAAATGCAGATGCAGTTGAGAATCTTGAGATAGTTGCAGGAATAGGTTCGGATATTGAATACAATACTCCGAATTTGGTATCATATAGTATACCATTATCTACCTATATATTTGGAGATACGGGTGAAGATGGAGAAAATACCAGAATAAGCAGTACAATAAGAAAAGGTGTGGGGAAAACCATAGGTGAAACTAGGGAAAACAGGCAGTCAATATCGGATAAAAAGAGCATACTCGGATTTGAAAAGGTGTATGTGATAAGTGAGAGCAATGCTGTTTATGGAATTGAGCCGATAATAGATGTATTATTCAAAAATCCGCAGCTGAATGATACCGGTTATTTTGTAATATGCAAGGGCAAAGCTGAGGATATGCTTTCACACAAGGTAAAGGGATATCCGAGTTCCTCTGATTTTATAGAAGGCCTGATGAAAAACGAGTTCAATTATTCCTTTTTCCCAAAGAATACAAAGATAACGGACTTATATACCTCACTTTATGTTGAAGGTGTCAATCCTGTTATACCCTATATTGAAATATGCGATGGCAAGATAAAAGTATCGGGTATGGCTTTGTTCAAAGATGCAAATATGGTTGCAAAATCAAACCCTGATGACAGCAAATGGCTTAATCTAATGAGAAATGATAGAAGCTTTGGAATTGTGAGCCTTCAGAAGAGTTCAAAAAATTATGCAGACTTTTATGCGGATTCATCAAGAAAAATCAGTGTAGACAGAATTGATGGAAAACTTCATTTCACAATAGAATTGAAATTGAAGGGAAATACAATTACGAATACTTATTTTAAAGATCTTTCAAAAAACGTAAATACTAGAGAACTTTTTGAAAAAGAAATTGGAGAAATAGTGCATAAAAATTGTTGCTTGGTTATAAATAAGATGAAAATGGAATATAAAACAGACTGCATAGGTCTTGGACAGTATGCTGCAGCAAAATATGGAAGGTGGAGCAATACGGATTGGAACAAAGAAGTGCTTGATTCCAGTATAGACGTAAATGTAAAAGTATCTGTAGAGAACTGCGGACGCGGCTCTTTTCAAAAATAATAAAGAAAGTATATATAAAAACGATAATAAATATGTTCGGGTAATCAAATACATCTGGGAGATGATAATATGGATATAGCAGCACTATCAATTGTAATGAATCAGTCAAAGGTTCAGCAGGATGCAGGAATAGCAGTTATGAAAATGGCTATGGACAACAATAATGATACTGCTTTGCAGATGACTGAAATGTTGGATGATATTACAGTAGATCCCAACCTCGGAAATAATATAGATATGAGGGCATAGATCGATGTTCTCAATCTATAGCTTGACTGACTAACATATACAGTAGAGTTGTCATTATTATATGGTGACAGCTCTACTGTAATTTAGTTTGAAATAAAAATATAAATTTGTCAGTGTACAATGATGACAATAATGATTTTCTTTTGGTTGAGAAACCCATTGAAAACGTATTATAATTAAAGCGAAAAGAGGTGACGCTATGAGGTTCTCAGCAAGATTAATCCAAATTTTATTCCTTTTGCTCAGGTCGGATAAACCTATTCCCGCTGGAGTTCTTGCTGAAAATTTGCAGATAAGCAAAAGAACTATATTTAGAGAATTGAGAAAAGCAGATAATTGTTTGAAAGAATATGATCTTAGCTTGGATACTAAATCTAAAAAGGGTGTCAGTATTACTGGAAATGAATCCGATGAGAACAGACTGCTGGAAGAATTGAAGAACCTGGAATATATTGATCCGCAAAACAGAAAAGAGCGCCATAATCATCTTATTCTGGAGTTATTAAAGCAGGAAGAACCTCAGAAGATGTATTATTATTCAAGCCTTTTAAAGGTTAGTGAAGGTACAATCAGCAATGATCTGGACACTGTAGAAAACTGGTTTTTAGAAAACAATATAAAATTGGTTAGAAAATCCGGGCTTGGAATTTACCTGGATTATAAAGAAGAAGATTACAGGAAAGCATGTATGAGATATGTATATCAGAATTCAGAGGACCCGTTTAAATTATTATCTGATCTAATAGAGCCTGATATCATAGATAAAATAATTGCTTCAATGAAACATGTAAAGAACAGTATATTAAGTGAAATGGCGGAGAGTTCCTATACGGAACTCACAGCGTATTTGTCCATAATCACAAAGAGGGTACTTATGGGCAGGAAAAATATAAGAGAAAAGAGTATAGATTTAACAGAGAAAAATATTAGGGACTATGAATTTGTAATAGAATTAATTTCCATGCTCGGTGGGCGATTTTCAATAGAATATACTACTACAGATATAATAGATGTGTATATATACATCAAGGGTTCCAAGCTTCAGCACATAAATGAAAGCGAAGATGTAGTTGATACAGAACCCGACATCAGATATATGATATATGAAATGATTCAGCAATATGATAGTACTATAGCTTATCAGCTTAAACAGGATACGGATTTTATAAAGGGGTTGATAGCACATGTAAGACCTACAATAGTGCGATTGAAACATGGAATCGAGATTCAAAATCCATTTCAGGATGAGATAAAGGATTTATATCCTAGGGTATATGAAAAAGCCCAGAGAGCTGCAAAGGTAATTGAAGAAAAATTTGATGTTGAAATTCCAGAGCAGGAACTGGGCCTGCTGGCAATACATTTTGGCGGAGCTGAGGTACGGCTGAAAAATAATTATAAATTCAGGAGAAAAGTAAATGTAGGTGTCATATGTTCCAGTGGAATAGGAATTTCTGCACTGCTGTCTTCAAGAATATCCAATATTTTTCATGACAAGGTAAGGATAAGAACTCTTTCCTTTGAGGACCTGTACTCTGATAAAATAAGTGATGTTGAAATATTGATATCAACCTTTGACCTGAATACTTCCAAATACAATTATATAAAGGTAAATGCAATGCTTACGGAAAAAGACGTTCTTTTGATTTCAAAGGAGATTGAAAACGTATTAAAAAATTCAAAATTGGATGAAAGTACTGAAAAAACAGATGATACACTTACCCAGGTGGAAAAGATAAACTTGATAAGCAGGGAAATAAGCTCTATTATCAAAAATTTTGAATTATATACTGTAAATTCGTATATCCAGCTGGATGAAATTATGACTTTTGTGAGTGAAATACTTGGAGAAAATGAAAGCAATAAAAATTATATATACAATGATCTGAAGAAAAGAGAGATGTTGTCTACACAGGTTATACCGGAGTTTGAATTTGTACTGCTCCATGCGAAGACCAAAGGAGTGGATGAATCAAAATTCATATTGATAAAACCTGAATCTGATCATTTTGAAAACGAGTATTTTTCAAAGGCTAAAGTAGCTTTGGTTATGCTTATACCGGAGGGCGATCCGAGAGATGTGCCGGCAATTTCAAGTATAAGCAGTGCACTGTTTGAAGATGAAATATTCCTGGATGATATAAAAAATGGAAACAGGGAAGCTGTGAAAAGTTATATAGAAGAGGTGTTGAAGGAATATCTTGCGGAACAGATAAAAAACTTATGAATGGGGAGATGATAGTATGCTGAAAGAGATGCTGGAAAATAATATAAATGTGGTGGATGAAGTGGCAAATTGGAAGGAGGCCGTTAAAATTGCAGCTGCTCCATTGAAGAATGGTGGATTCATAAAGGATGAATATATTGATGCAATGCTGAACAATATAATAGACAACGGACCTTATGTGGTTATCATGCCTGGTGTTGCCATGCCGCATTCAAGGCCGGAGGATGGGGTATTGAAAACGGGAATGTCACTTTTGAAGCTGTCGAAAAGTGTAAAGTTCCCGGAGGATAAAGATGTAAAACTGATCATTGTCCTGGCGGCAAAAGATTCCGACAGACACTTGAAATTGATCTCTGAACTGACTGAACTGCTTATGGAAGATGAATCTGTAAAAAAACTGTTTTCGGCAAAATCCAGGGAAGAGGTACTTGAGTGTATATGTTAGATAGAATTGTGTCATATAAATTTTCAGTTAATTCCTTTGAGGTGAATGCAGATTATTATGAAAGGGATATAAAAAATATATTCATACCCATATTGAAAAAGTTGACTCATATGAAGAAAAATAAAAATGGGAGATTCCTTGTGTATTTGGCGGCTCCACCCGGGGCGGGTAAAAGTACTTTAGCTTCATTCCTGGAATTTCTCTCAAGGGACAATGAGGAGGTTCTGGAAATACAAGCAGTTGGAATTGATGGATTTCACTATCATCAGGATTACATTAAAAACAACAGTATAGTAGTGGATGGAAAAAAAGTACCTATGGTAGAAGTCAAAGGGTGTCCGGAAACTTTTGATCTGGATAGATTGAAATCAAAAATAGCAGCTTTAAAACATGAAAATGTCATGTGGCCGGTCTATGACAGAAACCTTCATGATGTAGTAGAGGACCAAATACTTGTAACAAAGGATATTGTGTTGATTGAAGGCAACTGGCTTTTGCTGGATGAGGACAAATGGAGAGAATTAAAAGAATATTGCGACTACAGTATCTTTATAGACGCCGATGAAGCAATGCTGAAGGAAAGGCTGGTACAGCGAAAAACGAGGGGGGGATTATCCAGGGAAGATGCAGTGAAGTTTTATGAAAAAAGCGACGGCAAAAATTTGAGAAGAGTGATGGACAATAGTTCCGGTGCCGATTTATATTTGAAGCTGTCGAAAGATGGAAAATATGAAACAGGAGGTATTATAAATGGAAATTAGTAAACAAAAAAAGAGTGCGAGATCAAAAGTACAGGCTTTTGGTGGATTCTTGACGGGGATGGTTATTCCAAATATGGGTGCATTCATTGCGTGGGGATTCATAACTGCACTGTTCATACCGACGGGGTGGATTCCCGATGCGTACTTTGCAAAGCTTGTATCACCCATGATAACTTATCTGCTTCCGCTGCTGCTTGCATATACAGGCGGTACGCTTGTAGCAGGAGCGAGAGGCGGAGTGGCAGGTGCCATCGGAACTTTCGGGTTGATAGTAGGTGCAAATATACCAATGTTTCTTGGGGCAATGATCATGGGACCGCTCAGTGCATATATAATAAAGAAATTTGACAAGCTTATTGAAAATAAAATACCAACTGGATTTGAAATGGTCATCAACAATTTTTCACTGGGAATAATAGGTTTGCTGCTCTGTCTTGTTTCCTATTCCCTGATAGGACCTGTAATACTTCAGGCCAACAAGGCAATAACCGTGGCTATAGAAGGTCTCATAAAAACGGGATTTTTACCAGTTCTGTCACTTATAAACGAGCCTGCAAAGGTATTGTTTTTAAACAATGTAATCGACCAGGGAATTTACTATCCATTGGGAATGCAGGCGGCACTGAAGGCAGGAAAGTCTATCTACTTCATGGTAGCTTCTAACCCCGGAGCAGGTCTTGGACTGCTGATTGCATATTCTCTGTTTGGAAAGGGTACATCCAAGGAAACAGCACCGGGAGCAATAATAATACATTTCCTGGGCGGCATACATGAGATATATTTTCCATATGTACTGATGAAGCCGATATTGATTGTGAGTATGATACTCGGAAGTGCTTCAGGTATAGCAACATTCAGTTTCTTCAAGGTAGGACTGGTTGCAGGACCGAGTCCGGGATCAATATTTGCATATCTGGCATTGACGCCAAAGGGAAATTTTGTAGGAGTAATTGCAGGAGTGACAGTAGCTGCATTGGTAAGTTTCCTTATATCATCTTTAATACTGAAATCATCGAAACAGACAGATGAAGAATTTGAAGAGTCGGTTAAAAAGTCAAAACAAATGCAAAATGAAGGCAAGAAAGTATTAAAGGATGTATTGACGCAGGATGAAACTCCTGTTGATGCACCGATAAAATTTATTGCATTTGCCTGCGATGCAGGTCTTGGAAGCAGTGCCATGGGAGCCAGTGCATTTAGAAAGAGAATGGAAAAGGAAGGACTTTCAGTCACAGTCAAAAACTATGCCATTGAAAAGGTACCACAGGAGGCCGATGTAATTGTGACCCATGAAAGCCTGCTGGAAAGAGCTAGATCCGTATGGCCGGATAAACGTATAATAACTATTGAAAATTTCATGAGTGACAGCAATATAGATGAATTATTATCAGAATTAAGGAAACAAACTGAAAAGTACAAAAAATAAGGAGATGTTGATTTATGAAAACGAGAGCGGCAGTTCTGGCAGGAAAGAATAAAATATATATAAGAGAATTTGATTTGCCGGAAATTACAGATGATGAATTGCTGGTAAAGGTGATTTCGGACAGTGCTTGTTTATCTACTTACAAAGCTCTGATAAGAGGAGAAGAACACAAGAGGGTTCCCGAAGATGTATCAGAGCATCCGGCAATCGTAGGCCATGAATTTGCAGGAATTATAGAAAAGGTGGGAAACAATTTAAAAAATAAATTTAGGGAAGGGCAGAGATTTGTACTGCAGCCCGCAATGGGACTTGAATCAGGCTACTCTGCCGGATACAGCTATGAGTATTTTGGAGGGTGCGCCACCTATTGCATAATTCCCAAAATAGCAATTGATTTAGGCTGTGTGCTTCCCCTAAACGAAACATACTTTGCAAATGGATCACTTTCAGAGCCAATGTCCTGCATAATAGGAGCATTTCATGCCAGCTACCACACAAAGCAGTATGTTTACGAGCATGATATGGGAATAAAGAAAGGAGGAAAGGTTGCACTTCTTGGCTGTGCCGGTCCCATGGGACTGGGAGCCATAGAGTATGCCATCAATGGCCCGGTAAAGCCGGAACTGGTTATAGTTGTAGATATAGATGAAGCGAGATTGAACAGGGTGGCCGGACTGATAAAAGCTGAGGAAGCCATGAAAAAAGGTGTTGAACTGATATATCTTAATACCCGGAATAAAGATGCGGTGAAAGAGCTGATGAAATTGTCAGGGGACAAAGGGTATGACGATGTATTTGTATTTGCAGCTGTCGGGCAGCTGGTGGAAACTGCCGACGATATATTGGGCAATGACGGCTGCCTGAACTTTTTCTCCGGACCAACCGATGACAGGTTCAAGGCTCCGTTCAATTTTTACAAGGTTCACTATGAAGGAACCCACATAGTTGGAACATCAGGCGGATCAACCGGAGATATGCTGGAATCCATAGAACTGTCGGAAAAGGGTCTTATTAATCCATCCTTCATGATAACCCATGTTGGAGGGTTGAATGCAGTTCCGGAAACTATAAGGAATCTGCCTCATATTCCAGGAGGAAAGAAGCTGATTTATCCCCATATAGAAATGGAGCTGACGGCAATTGAGGATTTTGAAAAGCTGGGTGAGGATAATGAGCTTTATAGAAAATTAGCTGAAATATGCAAAAAACACAATAACATCTGGTGTGAAGAGGCTGAAAAATTCCTGCTGAATTCACTTGAGAAATGAGAATACTATTTAAACAGCTGTAAAAGGCTGTTTTTTTATTGGTAAATGCTAAAGTATGACAAATAAGGTTCCGATAACTTATTAAAGAAAGATTATTTTAAAGTGAAACTTACATTGAGTTTGGAGGAAAGACTGTGACTATAAAAAGAAAATTTATAATTGGATTGACATTGACTGCCATCTTCAGCTTTGCCTCATTGCATAAAGTCAGTGCCTCAATTCCGACAACAAAGAGGCTGGCGGGAGCCGACAGGTATGCTACGTCTTTAAAGGTTGCGCAGGATGGCTGGTCTTCCTCATATTACGCTGTCCTTGCTTCCGGGGAGAATTATCCGGACGCATTGAGTTCCATTCCACTGGCAAAAAAGTATGATGCACCTATACTTTTGACTCATGGAAATTATATAGATGGTTCCATAGTTACGGAACTTGAAAACCTTAATATTGGAAAGGTGTTTGTAATAGGTGGTAGAGGTGCTGTCAACGACAGTGTAATCAGCAGGCTGAATTCGCTTGGCATGCAGACGGAGAGGATAGGTGGGGCAAACAGATATGACACCTCCGTAAAAATTGCTGAGAAGTTCGGAAAGGTGGATACCCTTGCAGTTGCAACAGGTATGGATTATGCTGATGCATTGTCCATAGGTCCGGCAGCTGCGCTTATGGGAATTCCGGTGATCCTGGTGCCAAAGAACATCATGCCGGAGGAGACAAAAGCTTACGTTAAAAATTTGAATACTACAGTAGACAAGGTCTTTATTGTAGGTGACAATAGTGTGGTAAGCGACAATGTAGCAGGTGAGTTTGAAAATACGCTGGAAAGCGATGATGGTGCCCAGCAGTTTGGGAATGTGGAGAGAATAACAGGGAAGGACAAGTATGAGAGAAACATAAATGTAATAGCCAGATTTCTTGAAAAAACAGGAACCAGTGAAGATTACAACAGCAGCAGCGACCTGTTCAGCTTGAACAATCTGTATATTGCTTCAGGCGAGGGATTTGCCGATGCGCTGTCAGGTGCAGCTGAAGCGGCTAAAAACAAGGCTCCTGTAATACTTTCCGGGGAATCGAATTCAGAGCTGATAAAGAATTTCATACTTACCAAGATACCCAATTATGAATATGACAGTGATATACCTGAATATCTTACGGTTCTGGGAGGACAGGGAGTTATGCCAGATTCCAGGGTAGGCGACATATTTGGCGACGTGTTCTGGGACAAAAATGCAAGTACGGGAGATTCATCCACAACTGTTTTCAAGGACAGCAATCTGGAAAAGCTCATAAGAGAAAAGGTGGGAATGCCTGTAGGAACTCTCAATTATTCAGACCTGAAAAATATTACATCACTGGATCTGAGCAATCAGGGAATAAAGGATATCAGCGGACTTGAAAACTGTGTAAATTTGAAGAGTCTGGATCTTAGCTATAATCAGATAACGAGCGTAAAACCTCTCCTGAAACTGTACAATCTTCAGGATCTCAATCTGAGCCACAACAGAATATCCGATGTTTCGTATTTGTCCAATCTTACGAGCCTTGGTCAGTTGAATTTAAGTGACAATGATATAGATACCCTTGGCTATTCACGAAAAAATTCCAAGGATGATGACGACGATGATTATGACAAGACAAGTGACAGTGTTTTTGAATACATGACGAGGCTGACTTCTCTGGACTTGAGCAATTCCAGTACAGATGGAAGCTACAAATACAAGAATTCTATAAGCAGCTCCGATCTGAGTGATTTGAAATACCTGATAAGGCTTACGTCTTTGAATCTTAAGGGAACAAATGTAGGAAGCCTTACAAATCTTGAAAAACTTACAACCTTGAATACTCTCAACTTGAGTGATACAAATGTAAGCAATCTGGATACCCTGAAAAAGCTGACAAACCTTACTTATCTGGATCTGAGCAGTAATGACAGCATAGACGGAAATGACCTGAAACCGCTTCAGAATCTGACGGGGCTGAAGTACTTGAATCTGAGCAACAACGATATCGATAAACTGACCTACATAAGCGGCCTTACAAATTTGAAAACACTTTACTTGGAAGACAATCCCATACTGGACTATACACCGATACTGTCCTATGAAGAATCTCTCTATTACAGGGATTTTGATATAAGCTCCATAAGCGGCGATGCAGTATATTCTCCGGACAGTACAATAAATGCCGAAATAAAAAGTCAGATAAGTGATTTTGAGAGTTCATACAATTATAAAAACTACGATAAACTCAGATTCAGAGTGCTTTACAGGTCCTATGATTCCGGAGCCTACAATGGAACACTTCAGACTCTTAGAAGTGAAATGTCCTGGCTGAAGCAGAAGATAGCTTCAGGCGGTCTGTCTGATACTGAACTCAAGGATGCAAATGAAAGCCTTTCAAGTGTCCAGAATGAGCTGGCGGATATAGACAAAAAAGACAGTATGAACAAGAAGGTCAAAGATCTTGAAAATCAGCTGTCAACATCCAACAAGGCAAATGATATGGAAGAGATAATAAATAAAATCAACTATATATATTCTGATTACAGATATGATTATTATAGAACGCTTGAGAAAAGGTATGCCGATGATATACAGAATATAGAGGCACAGATCCAGACAATAGGGCTGCAGGATCCGGGTTACAGCGGAAGTGATACTATTGACAGCCTTCAGAATGCACTTGAAGATAAAAAAGATGACAGGGATTTTGCAGAACAAAAAATAAATATGTACGATAACTACAGGAATTTCTTTAATGCAGTTAATTCCGTACTTGAGGAGAATTAGGGAAAGGAGTGCCTATATATTAATGAATAATCTAAAAATGCCGGGAGTGCTCAGAAGCAGAAAGTTGGCTTTATTGGTTGCAGCTGCGGCTATTGCAGGTGTTTTGAGTACTACAAAAGCATATGCGGCACCATCCGTTGAAAGATACGGTGGTATAGACAGATATGAAACGGCGGCCAAGGTGTGTGATGCAGGGTGGAATACCGATACGAAATATGCAGTTCTGGCAAACGGGGAAAACTATCCCGATGCTCTCTCTGCGGCTCCGCTTGCAAAAAAATATGATGCACCCATACTTTTAACAGGTGCCGGTACCTTGAGTCCGTACACATCTTCCGAGCTTACAAGATTGAATGTAAAAAATGTGTTCATAGTGGGAGGAAAGGGTGTTGTATCCCAGAGTATAGAGGATTCGCTGGCGGCTAGAAATATAAAAGTTACAAGAATCGGAGGGGATGACAGATATGAAACGGCCCTGAAGGTTGCGGCCAAGGTCGGAAAATCCGGGGAGGTAGCACTGGTCAATGGGAATGACTTCAGAGACGGCATGACAATAGCCTCCATAGCGGCCTTAAAGGAGATGCCAATAATACTGACCGGCGGGAATTATATGCCTGCTTCTGTAAAGAAATATCTTGGGAATGGTTCCAAAATGGATCAGATATATGTAGTGGGCGACAGCAATACTATAAGTGACAGTGTCATAAATGGATTGTCAAATGTAAAGAGAATAGGGTCGGGAAATTCATATAGTAAAAATGTAGGAGTAATACAGGCTTTCCAGAATGAAGTGGATACAGGTACTTTATACATAGCTTCTGCCAGGGATTTTCCGGATTCACTGGGAGCTTCCGCACTTGCACCAAAAACTTCATCGCCGATACTCTTCGTAGACAGTCCCCTGGATGAAGCTACGTCAAATTTTCTTAAAACCCACATAGTCAACGACCTGAAGGTGCTTGGAGGTACGGGAGCTGTAAGCTATGAAGCGGAAAGCATAGCAAAGAGCCTGTCTCTTGGAGTGGGTAATACTGACAACATAACCGATACCATATGGCAGAATGAAAAGTACACACCTAGAGAAACAATAGTTATAACAGCTACCGACGGTACTAAAAAGGAAATGCCCGTTGAATGGAATCTTACCAAAGTAAACACCACAAAGCCCGGTATTTACACATTTACCGGGACGGTGAAGGGCACTGACGAAAAAGTATATGCAACACTCACGGTAAAACCGCTGCCTTACAAGATTGATGACATTGAAAAAACAGCGGCAAGCAGGAACAGCTTCAGCCTGCCTACCACGGTTCCGGCACAGATGACCGACGGCACTACAAGCCAGGTTGCAGTGTCCTGGGACTATGGAACGCAGTCGGGAAACAAGCCAGGTGTCTATGTCTTCTACGGTGCAGTGGACAAATACAGCAAGAAGGTCAAGCTTACGTTGACAGTTACCGACAGCGGGTCGACAACCAAAACTATAAAGACCATAAACAATATAAAGAAAACTGTAAGCAACAAGTCCGATTATAGCCTGCCAACCAAGATACCTGCCATAATGACGGACGGCTCCACAGAAAATGTATCTGTAACCTGGGGACCTGAAAATGATTATGCCGAGGGTGTGTATACCTATGAGGGAACTGTAAGTGGGTACAGCAAGAAGGTAGAGCTTATGCTTGTAGTTACCGGTGAAGGTGGACAGGACCCTAATGATCCAGACTATCCTGATAACCCGGACAATCCGGATAATCCAGGAGATAATGATACTGATATCCAGGCAGATCCGATGTATGTTATTCAGGGTGAATCTTATGATTTGCCTAAAAAAGTTACTAATCCATCAACTAAAAAATCATTTAAGATAGATTCCTGGAGTACTAAATCTATTGATGTCAATGGAATTGATTCTGAAGATTATGATGATTGCTCAGTTACCATAATAAATTTTGAGGGAATTATAAATGGGTCAGATAAAAAGGCCGGTATTACAGTTTATATAAAACCAAGAATTGTATCAGTATATCAGCCGGACTTGATTATAAATATAAATGCGGAAGATTACGCAGGTCAAGAATATAAATTACCTGATACTATAAGAGTTGTTACAGCTGATGGCAAGATTAAAATAGCTAAGGTAACATCCTGGGATAAACCATATGTAAATATAAACACTCCTCAAACCTATTATATAAAAGGTACTGTAGAATATTTTGCAAATCCTATACTTGTAAATTTAACAGTTAACTAATTAATTTAAAACTATGAAATTTTGGGAGGGAATTCAATGAAAAAAACTAGATTGTTGGTTTTAACAGCAGCATTTGTACTGGGGATTGGTACTGTTGCCTATGCTGAACTGCCTGACAATGCCCTTATAGTAGGGAATAATGCTTACAGTTTAAATTATGTAGTATCGCACATATCGCAGTTGAATGATATACTAAACAATTCAAACAGTTATAAGGATATATATTATAAAAATAACAGCGGCAGCATTGTTTCTCTGTTTAATGGATCTGATGTTACAGAGGATACTGTGTCATCTAAGGGGCTGATTAAAAATATAACCTACTATGATATAGATAATAATGGAACAGGTATAAAAACCAATTATGCATATTCAGGTAGCGAATATGCACAATCCAATTCCACTATAAAGGCAGATATTACCAAGACAGAAATATCAGGAGGATATTTTATAAATATTCATGTGAAAAGTGCTGATTTGGTGAATCCGTCAGACTTATTGCCACAATTTTTTAAAGTGGTAGATGAGAGTGATCTTGTTAAGAGAATAGGTATACCTGGAGAGGGTGAGGTTATAGACGATTATCAGATAACACTTATGACGTATAAACCTTCACTTACATTGGCCATTCTTGCCAATGACAGAACGGAAATAGGAACAGTTGCCATAAAGCTGGATTCTGATCTGGAAGATGGTTTGAATAAAGATATGAATCTTGTACTTAATATAGACAGTTCTGTGGAATATAACTCAAATGGTGGGAATACTTCAGGAAATATAAACAATAATGGATTACTGTCAGACGATGGAAGCTGGATCTACTACAGCAACCTGGCGGATGGGGGTAAGTTGTATAAAAAGAAAGAGGTACAATCTGCCGATAATACTGTAACTTTGTATGACCAGAGAATATGTGAAGATAATGCTAAATTTATAAATGTAGTTGGAGAATGGATATATTATTCCAATTATTCAGATGGCCAGAAAATATACAAGATAAGGAAGGATGGAACAGGGAGAAGAATAGTATGCAGGGATCAGTCATCCTATCTGAATGTATCAGGTGAATATATATACTATGCAGCCCATCAGGAAAACAATCTGAGCAATATAGGAAAGTTGTATAAAGTTAAACTTGATTCTCAGAATGCAACATCAGGAGATAAAATATCAAATGATGAAGATGAAGTAGAAGATATAAGTGTAAAGGGAGATGTTATATATTTTATCAATGTAACTGAGAGCAGATCACTGTATTCCATACATACGGACGGCACCTATAGGCACAAGATGAATTCCGGTGATTCATCGATTAAGTATGCCACATTACTTGGAGACAATATATATTATATTACTTATGGCGGTGACTTATTCAGACTGTCTACCTTAGATCAAAATCCTACAAAGATAACGGTAAAGAGCAATGTAGTAGACAAAGCTGGAAATTCAACACAGGTTGATGATAAAATATATGGAATAAATATAACAGAGGATAACCTTTATTATTGGAGTTACAATGGAGAAAATAAATTGTACAAGGCACCTATGAACAGTATAAGCTCCAAAATTACTGGTGATAAAATAGGCGATGATGCTATTGATGCTGTTAATCTAACCAGTAGCGGAGAGGCCTACTATACTAAAAGCGGAAAGCTGTATATTGCGAATCCTGTACAGACTACCGACAGTTCAGGCAAGACCATTTACAAATATTCGCCTGTAGCAGTAAAAGCAGTAAAGCCTTCTTTAAAGCTTGTCAGTTATGATAAGGTGGCATTTCCTACTGACCATATTCCGTCAGGCGTAACTCTTGACAATATAATAAATTATTTACCAGACAAGGTTACAGCCACATTCAGTGATTCAAGTGTTTCAGAGGTTCTGGTAAACTGGGATCTTGAAAACCCTATAATTGGCAAGGATGGTACTATAACCTACAGAGGGGCTATAGTTGGCTATGGAAATACCGTACAGTTTAAAATGACTCTGGCAAGTGATCCGCTTACTGTTGATAATATTATTACAGAGGATATTGTTAACAATCCAGGGACATCCTATGATACAATTACGGTTAAAAATCTGAATGATGGTGATGTTATCAACATTTACAGGACGATGGACTCAAATGGAGTAGGTCAGGATTTACTGGGAACTGCTACAGCCAGTGCAGGTACTGTTACCATAAGACTGACGGGCAGTAATGTTCTTCCGGATAAAGCCGGCAAAATTTATTTATCAAGGACAAGTACCGGAAAAACGGAAAGTGATTTATACAGCTGTGAATTCGGAGATGCTAAATTACCTCAAAAATTAACTGTTTCCAACATAAAGATTACAAATTACGGAGATCTTGACAATACTACCGTACCTACCACGGATATTGTAGATGTATCTGATGATCCTGTACTCCAGGAAGGCGACAGAATAGTCATATACAGAGATACTGAAAAGACCATGCCTATAGCAAATGTAGAGGTGCAGCTTGATCCTGACTCTGCAAGCGGGCCTTTTGATGGATTCAGATATCGTGCACTTGGAATACAGCTTTCAAATGCAAATTCAATAAAATACGATAAGGATCATCCGGAAAACAATTATATATATGTGGCAAGAAATACTGGAAGTGCTGAAAGTGAAGCTGTAAAAGTTGAATTTGGTCCGGACCTGGCACTGCCTATTAATTATAACAGTGATATAATCAATATTACCGATGTACATGGAGTAGATAATAATAATGAAGTTACTGCCAATATCAACAGGGAAAATGGATATGATTACTATTACAGGGTAGTTTCTTCACCAATCGAAATACCTCTGAAAGCAAACCTGGATACAGATTCTGATATCGGTGGAGGATGGCAGCCACTTGTTGATGCAAATACACCTATAGATGCTTCAAATGGACAGTATGTATATGTAGTTGAAACTCCTAAAAATACAAAACTTGCCTATAAATATGGATATGCAAAGGTAGTAGAAGGTGAGAATCTTATAACGGAGTATCCACCTGCAGCTCTTACGGGAGTAAGTTATGGCAATGGAACAGGTGCACATAATGGACAGACTCAGATTACTATTACTTCGAGTGGCACATTCAAGTATAAAGTTACATCGGATAATATATCCGGTAATATAAGTAAAGGTGATTCTGCTTCCAGCGGATGGACGAATGTTGAAAATGAAGATTGGATCCCAGTTTCATTGAATAAATATATAACTGTTGTACAGGTGGATGGGAATAATAATATAACAAACATAGACAGCCACCTAGTTTTAAATAGTGAAATAAATAAAATTGCACCTGTTGATTCATTTGATGAGAATCCTTTTGTATTTGAAGATGCACCTGGTGCGGAAAACAACGGCAAGACAAAAGCGACAACTGTTCCACCTAAATTAAGCCTGACAAATAAATATTTGTATGTAGTTTCTGATACTCCAAAAGATGCGCCAACAAGCACTGATACTATAACTGCAGGCACTGATGATTGGGAAACTTGGCCGACTGATAAATGTATAACAGCTAGCGATGGACAGTATATAAGCATAGTAGAGGTTGATTCTTTAAATAAAGCACAAAGATTTGGAGTGTTTAGGGCAGTTGTAGGTGACGGTGAAGCACCTGATCCTGCAGCCTTTCCAGATAATAATGATGTTTATGTGGGACCTTCTACACCAGATTTAAATGTAGAATTTAACTTTACAGAAGGACAGGCTGATGAGGCAAGATTGTTTATAGACGGATCTTTTGCAGGAGAGAATCCTAACTTGAGTGGTACATCTGCAAGCATTGATGTTGATTCTGATAATTTAGCTGCAATTAAAGATCTTTCAGAGGGTAACCATGAGCTGAAGCTTGTACTTTACAAGTCGGATGCAGCATCTGAAGGCGTTACTAAGAGACTGATAGTGGATACAACGGCACCTGATAAAGCAGCTTCTGGAAGTTTCACGGCAGGTGGATATGATGTGGGAGACAGTGTGACACTTAAATTCAGTGAACCTGTTAAGACATCTGATATAGCTATAGAAAATTTAAGTATAAGCGGTGGACATACTTTTGATACAGCTTCTATAAACCCTCTGGATGCTTCTGGCGAATATGCTACTACCTTTAGAATTACTCTGGGGACAGGGACTACTCTGGCTGTTGGAGATACTATAACTATTGATGCAAATAAAGTCACTGACAGAGCTGGTAATACTGCAGGATCTGATGTTATATTTACAGCAAATTAGAAAATTGATTTTAGGGGGCATTTGCCCCTTTATGTAAATTCATGTCTATGAATATGTTTGAGAAGGAGGAATAAGATGAAAAAGAGGGTATTTTTGACTGTTACTGCTTTGATTTTCATTCTATCAGGTTTTACTGTGTTTGCAGCATCTGAAAGCGGGAACAGTCAGGTTAAATTTGATAATAAAGTGGTTTCAGATGTAAACAAAGTCTGGACGGTAAAATTTAACGGCAATGTGGACTTCAATACTGTGAAAGATAATATAAGTGTGAAGGATCTGTCAGGCTCTACTTTAAAGGTGGATATTTTCCCGGGAAGTGCTTCCAATCTTGTAAGTATACTTCCTCCAAGCGGCGGTTATAAGATGAATCATACTTATAGAATAAGTGTGAATGAGGATTTAGGGTCTTCAAGCGGCAAACTACTTAATAAAAACATTACAATGGATTTTAAAGTTTCCGATAACCCGGATGATTTCCCACCAGAAGATGGGGATGAAGATCCAGACGATGGAAATGACAAAACTTATAAAATACATGCTGAAGTTGAGGTATCTCCAGTGTTGAGTGTGTTCAAAAATATAACCATAGATTCCACTACGGTACCGTCAGGAACAAAGTTCAAACTTGAAGGTTTGAATAAGGTATATGATATCAAGGATAAAGCATTATTGATAGCAGATGGTGATACTGTAGAAGCCTATATACTGGACGATAACTACAATGTTCTGGATACTTTTGTTTTGCCTGTGAAGGAATCAAGTCCGGATGGTGGTATAGATATAGAATCAAATTAGAAATATAACTTCATATAACAAAATCGGGAAAGTGCTGTAAGAAGCATTTTCCTGATTTTTTAACATATTTTAGATATCTAATGCAGCGTAAATATGTTAAAATATATGTTATCAATTATGGGAATATACCCGTAGATACAGAAGGCGGCTTTTCAATGAAATTACACAGTAGAAGGCTATTTAAGATAAATGAACTTCATATTCTGATATTCGGTTTTTTGATTATAATATTTGTGGGAGCGTTGCTGCTCTGTCTCCCGATATCGTCACAGGGCTATAAATACACGAATTTCATAGATGCTCTTTTCATGGCTACTTCTGCAACCTGTGTTACGGGACTTGCAGTTGTTGATACGGGAACCTACTGGAGTTATTTTGGAAAATCCGTAATCCTTGCACTCATTCAGATAGGAGGTCTTGGATTCATGGTATTTTCAACTCTGCTGGCACTGCTGTCAGGTAGGAAAATAACATTGAAGGAAAGGCTTCTTATACAGCAGTCCCTCAACTCCTTCAACATACAGGGTCTCATAAAAATGTCAAAATACATATTGATTTTCACTTTTTTAGTGGAGACTGCCGGTGCTGCCGTGCTGTCTATCCAGTTTATCCCCGAATTTGGATTTGCAAAAGGCATGTTTTATTCAATTTTCCATTCCATTTCGGCCTTCTGCAATGCAGGGATGGATCTCATGGGAAGGGATAGAAGCCTTACCCCATATTACGGCAACGATCTTGTCGTATTGACTGTAAGCGTCCTTGTGATCATAGGCAGCCTAGGTTTTTACGTATGGCAGGATATATACGGATTGAGAAGCTTCAGGGACATGAAGAAAATTTCACTCAATTCAAAGATCTGCATAAGCATGACTGCACTGCTCATTATTTCAGGAACCCTGCTGTTTTTCATCTTTGAATCCGGCAATTCCAGTACAATGAAAAATATGACCTTCGGGAACAAGCTGCTCTCCTCCTTTTTTGCATCGGTATCCTCAAGAACCGCAGGTTTCAACTCTGTTTCCATCCAGGATATGACCGGCAGCAGCAAGTCCCTTATCATAGCATTTATGTTCATAGGCGGTGCACCCGGTTCTACTGCAGGGGGAATAAAGATAACCACTGCGGCACTGATTGTAATGACTGCGGTATCTGCCGTGAGAGGAAGGCAGGAAACTGAAATCTACAACAGGACAATAAAAAAGGAGCTTGTATATAAAGCTATTGTAATAGTAGTAATAGACACATTTCTGGTTTTTGTATCCTTCATGATACTGGGACTGACTGAAGGAGACGAATCACTTCAGACCATATTTTTTGAATGTGTGTCCGCATTTGGAACTGTTGGGCTGACTTCCGGAGTTACAGCGGGACTGAGTACAACCGGCAAAATTCTGATAACTGCAGTCATGTTTTTCGGAAGGCTTGGAGGACTTACAATAGTTATGTCAATGACAAACAGAAAAATTCCAAGATCCATAAAATATCCAGAGGACAGGATATTGATTGGATAAAATGTTGGGCAGGGAGGTTGAGTTATGAAAAAGAAGCAGTATCTTGTAATAGGACTTGGAAGATTTGGAAAATCCATGGCAAAGACACTCTATGAGCTTGGAAATGATGTACTGGCAGTTGACTCAAGAGAAGATAATGTACAGAATATATCTCATTATTCAACTGAAGCTGTTCAGACTGATGCAACAGAGGAAGAAAATCTGAAAGCCATAGGTGCAGGCAATTTTGATGTGGCGGTAATAGGTATAGGAAATGATATCCAGAGCAGTGTCATAGTGACTCTGCTGCTGAAGGAAATGGGATTGAAATACGTAATTGCCAAGGCAAATACGGAACTGCATGCAAAAATTCTGTACAAAATAGGTGCGGACAAGGTTGTTTTTCCCGAAAAGGATACTGCCATAAGAGTTGCACACAATCTTGTATCAAGCAGCATACTGGATTTCATAGAGCTGTCCTCTGAATACAGGCTGACGGAAATACTGTGCATGAAGGAGTGGATTGGGAAGGACCTCAGCAGTCTTGATATAAGACAAAGGTATGGTATAAATATTATAGCTGTAAAAAGAAATAGAGAGATAAATGTATCACCATCCTCGGATTTTGTATTGCTGGAAGGAGATACAATCATAGCCATTGGAGGACAGAAAGAGATAGAAAAGCTTGAAAGACATTTTTAGATATTATTATTCATTATGAGAAATGGGGGCAGTGGAATGGAAGATATTCACGAAAGAAATATATATGAAGGACTGAGAATTGAATTTATAAACAACAGAAAATTTTTTGAGGGAGTAGTCATAAAGGTATACGATGATTATTTTGCCGTAAATGTACCTGTGGATCAGGACAATTATTATGCTGTAAAACTTGCGGACAATGTGGACTATCTTGTGGCGTACAAGGACAAAGCTTTGAGATGTCAGTCAAAGATACTTGGATGCAAGGTGGGAGACAAATTTTCACTTGTTATAGTAGATAATCCAAACATATTGAAAAGCATAGAAAGAAGAAAATATCCCAGGGTAAAAGCTGTGATGGATGTTGGTTATTATTTTATAAATGACAATCTGGAGTATAAAAAGCTTGAAGAAGTGCCGAAGGCCTATTTCTCAAAGCTGAAGAAGACCTTCAGTATGGATTTGAGTGCAAATGGCATAAAGCTTATAACATACGGGGACAAGACCATTCCCAAATATGCACTGATTTCTCTTTTTATAAAGGAAAAAATTGACATACTCTGCACCATAGTAAGGAGTGACTACGATGAACTGAACAAGAATTACAGGACTGCAATGCATTTTGAGGATCTTGACAACAATAGATGGCAGTACATAAATGAATTCATACATTCAAAATTAAAAAAGTGATATTTACTCTTAATTTCTAGTATAAATGTGGTAAAATAATATTTATAAATCGGAGTTTTATGAAAGGAAAATAGATATGAAGAAGATTAGAATAGCGCTTATGGGACTTGGAAACGTAGGTATGGGAGTCTGGATAATAC
>Ga0334882_1002103_pt1 | contig 21453 bp, 12 predicted proteins | sample GraSluR1_MG_5_FD_207226 | JGI IMG/M metagenome (GOLD analysis project Ga0334882, IMG submission 207226) | Sludge microbial communities from methane-producing bioreactor in Wageningen University, Netherlands - Granular Sludge_15_04-R1 | ecosystem: Engineered > Bioreactor > Anaerobic >...
TAAATTTTTTATTCAGTTTTAAAATTCCTCCTAAATAGAATTGCCCAAATCCTATACCAAATACTATTACTCTTATCCTATCATTCATTAGATTGTCCCCTTCTCAATATCATTTTTTTCTATATCACCATGAAACATTTGTGTAATTTTAATAATATTTTCTTTCTGCAATTTATCCATTACATCAATAGAATTTAATATTTGAAATGGCCAGTATATTCCACACAAACTTTTTAGTTTTAAAATGCATTCAGCACACATAGATGCTATAAACCCATTAATAGCATTACTTTCTTTGCATTCAAATAATGCATTATAAGTCTTTTTCTTTTCATTCTTTAAACCCTTAGACTTAATATAAATATTGTACCAATTCCTGGAGTTATTATTTTCACCCATTCTAAAAATTATATCTTCAGAAACTCTGTAAATTTCTTCTTTAGTTTTATTTTTAACTATTTTAAAAATAGCATCTTCCAAAACAGATCTATATTGTTTATTTACCTGAACATTATACCAATGAAATTCGTTTATATTAAGTTTATTTGCTGAATCAAATATTTCTTTTGTCATATATTCAAATAAATCATAATCTTCTGAAAATCCTATAACCTTATTATCTATAACATACTTGTTATTTAACATTTTATGATTTGAGTAATAAAAATTCGGCTTTCCAAAATTATGAAATATGCTCAATAATAGATCAGCACAGGCTGCTTTACTGATATATTCCTTTCCTCCAGCATATATATATAAATTCTCAATCCTGTCAAATTGGGAATTTATCAGCCAATTAGGAAGTATTCCAGATAATCCTGGAAAACTTCCTGCCCCTAATATAATTTTTTTATTTCCGGAAATCCATTCTTTGTTTAATAAATTTACCCCAAATATATCAATATAATTATTACTTACTTTTAAAGCAGTTCTGGCTATTGTTTCTGAAACAAAATATGATGGCCCAATACAATTTATAATTACATCACATCCCTCACAAAATCTTTTTAACAAGTAATTATCATAAATATCTATTTTAATATATTCAATATTAGAATTTGAACTATCAATATAATTTATATTTCTTTGTCCACATCTTAAATAATATCTATGTTTTAAATAATCCACAACTACCCTTCCAACATTTCCGCCATACCCTAATATTCCAATTCTTCTATTCTGCATTTTCTTCTCCATTCATTATTAAACTTGAAAGCTCTTTAGAATATTTTTTAGATAAACATGATAAGTGATTTCCATCAATTAAAGTTTTCTTTAAATTTCCATATGTTATATTTTCCCAAAACTTATTATTATCATTCTCCTTTATTGGCAAAAATGATGATGACTTGTCTTTGCAACTTAATGACCATACATCTCCCGCAAATACAGTTTCATTATATTCTTTCACTGCTCTAAAGCTATGACAAAAAACTTCAAATAATAAATCCAATCTTTCTTTTTGATATCCCCATAATTCTTTATTTACTTGTGGCAATGTTTCATATATTTTTATCAATCTATCTTTTTTACTTTTATTTAGCATTTTTTTATAACAATCACCAATTGCTTCATATTCTCCTGATAATGAAATCAATTTTTTATTTGAAACAATACTCTTATAATCCATTTTCAAATTTTGGACAGCTAACTTTATTAATCTGTCATCTACTGTATGACCCGCTTTTATTATATCTGCTCCTATTAAAAGTCCAAATGCTCTTTCCATCAACAATTCATTATAAACCATATGATCATTTGGAGTAGTATCAATACTTATTACCGGCCTTATTTTCAAATCAGTTCCCGCCAAATTTTTATATATTTCTAATGCTATTAATCCACCCATACAATAACCTATTAATTCAATTTCTTTGAAATCAGTCTTTTTTATTTCATTTGCGTATTTATTCCCAAGAGTTCTAATTAAACTAGAATAATCTATGGACAAATATTCATTCATATCTGAACATATAAATCCTCCTAGACTGTTATTATCCTCTTTTAAATATGGTATAAGTTCATTATATGGAGTAATAGTTCCAGTTCCATCATGAATCAATATTCTTAACAGATTATGCTCAGCTTTTTCTTCAAGAATAGCTAAATTATGTTTCTTTTCCAAAGTTATATTTATACTACACTTTTGTAGCTTACCGGCAAGTGATTTAATTGTAGAATTTTCAATAATAGCAGACATAAGCTGATCCCATGTCCATTCTTTCGCTTCAACAATTTTCTCTTTAATTTCAGCAACAATTTGAGCTGCTAATAATGAATCTCCCCCTATATTATAAAAGTTATCATCTCTATATATAACATCCTTTTTTAACTTTTTGCACCAAATCCCTGCAATACGCTTTTCCAGATCATTTGCCGGAAGTTCTCCATATTTATTCATTTTGTTATTACTATTTTCTTCTACTCTCTTAAGTAAATATCTTCTATCTATTTTCCCATTAGGTGTTATTGGTATTTCATTTATTATTTCAATATAAGATGGAATCATATATTCAGGAAGTCTATTTCTTGAAAATTCATCTATTTCTTTTTTATCTATTTTAATTTTATTTGATTTGAATATCCCAACAAACAATGTTTGACCTACCCTATTTAAATAACTATCACTTTCAGGGAACGCAGATACTATTTCAATTCCAGATTTTTTAAAGGTATCTTTCCATTGTTTTTTAGATAAAAACACTTGATCAGATCCGCCTCTAAAATCTTCAACTCCATTTAATCCATTATGAAATTCCATTGATGTTAAAAGCGCATAATTTTTGCCTGTAGCATCTATAATAAATACATATCCATTTATTTTGCTCATTTCATTAAATTGCTTTAATATTCTAATTTCATCATTTGCATTATGGAGAACATTATTACATATTATAATATCCCACTTGGAGGATTCCATGTTTTGTTTCCAAAAATCTTCATTAATATCATATAAGGCATAATCCACCCATGAATAGTTCTTAAATCTTCTTTGAGCTTCATTTAAAAACGAATAGGATATATCTGTAAATAAATAGCTAATATTATATTTATCTAAAGCAGGAATTAAATCTATACTAACTCCTCCCACTCCGGCACCAACTTCTAAAATTTTTATATGATGCTGAGGATTCTTTTTAGTTAATAATTCAACAATAGTTATAATATTAATAATCAAAATCCTATTTAAGTATTTACTAATAATATTATCTCTATAAGCCGCCAAAGCTATAGAAAAATCTCCCTTAGGAAAAAATAAATCTATTGGATCAATCTCTCCTCGCAATAATGGTAACAAGTTCTCTTTTGATTTCATAAAATAATTCATCATAATATCACTATAATTAATTTTTTTTGCGATTTCATTCCAAATTTTCCAAGATTCTTCTACTTCATTTTTACTCATCTTATAATTTATTTTATATTTTTTATTTTCTTCAATAATATATTTTTCCTCTTTTAATGCATTTACCCATCTCTTTAAAAGAGGTCTATATGACTCTATAACATCTACCTTCTCACATATCTCATTTAAAGAATATCCTCTTTTAGCATCAGTAAAAATATCTAACTTCAAAAATAAATTTATAATGTCCAACAAAGGTGTTTTATTTGATATTTCGAGCCATTTATTTAGTTTATCATTTGAAATATGTAAACTAACACCATTACTTTTTTCTGATATTACTTTTTTTAAATCAATTAATTTTTTTTGTAATACACCACTTTCTTCCATTATAGGTTGAACAAAAGCTGCTATCTTATCCTTATTTTCTGAGAAAGAGATAATTATTGAGTTCTCTACATAGGGATGACTTTCAATAACTGACTGAATCTCATTTAATTCAATTCTATGCCCTCTTATTTTGAGTTGATTATCTTCTCTTCCTAAGAATTCTATATTTCCATCAGGCATATATCTTCCAAGATCTCCCGTTCTATATAAACGTTTATTCAATATCTTATGATAAATGAATTTACTATCAGTAATTTTCTTTTCATTCAAATATTCTATTGCTAAACCATCTCCGCCTATATATAATTCTCCCTTTACCCAATCAGGACATTCCTTTAAATTTGAGTCCAGGACATAAAAGCTTTGATTCGACAGTGGCCTTCCATAGGGAATACTCTTAAAATATTTCCTTTTTAAGTCAATATTATAATAAATTGACCAAATAGAAGCTTCTGTTGCTCCACCTAAACTAACAATCAACGCTTTATCAAATATTTTGTTCAATCGCTCAGGTAATTTTACCGGTATCCAATCTCCAGACAGCAAAATTAACCTTAACGATTGTATATTTTTTATATTTTCCGATTCTAAATAGGAAAGTAACATCTGAATTTGTGCCGGGACACTATTCCATATGGTAACAGAATTATCTATAACTAACTTAGCCCATTCTGAAGGATTCTTTTTTCCATCAGGTAAAATAATACTTCCACCCACTTTTAAAATTGCAAAAATATCAAACACAGATAAATCAAAAGCAAGATTTGCCACTGCTAAGACTTTGTCATCTTTTGTAATATTAAATCTATCAATTATGTCATTTATTGTATTCATAGCTGCTCTATGACTAATAACCACCCCTTTAGGTACTCCTGTACTTCCTGATGTATATATTATATAAGCAGGATTAGATGGATCAACTTTTTCTGATATTATTCCTGAATGTTCAAATGTACATATTTCATTAACATTAATTTCAATCAAGTTGTTAGCTTTATTTATGTTATCTGCACCATAGGTAATTACAAATTTAGATTTTGAATCTATTTTTATCTGGTTTTTTCTTTCTACCGGCTGTTCATTATCAATTGGAAGATATACTCCTCCAATCATTAAAATACCAATTACTGATGCAATTTGCCATATGCCCTTATCCAATTCTACTATAATTATATCTCCATATTTAGCTCCCTTTTCTATTAATACATTTCTTACAGCATTTGCATAAAGATATAAATCCTCATAGGAATAACTTTTATTTTCTATATTTAAAGCTTCCAAGTCTGGATGGATTTTTACATTATTAAGAAATCCCTCATGCAGAGCTTCTTCTTTAAAATATTTTTTATTATTATTAATTTCATCTCTCTTTGTCTTCATTTCTAAAGGTAATCCAACAATATTCTTTTCATTGAATACATTACCCTTAACTATTTTTGCCAAAATATTTTCATACATAGAAAACATATGCTCTATAATTTTATCAGGGAAAATATTGTTCCTGACATCCCAGGTTATTAATATTTCCTCATTATGTTCCATAACCTGACAATCAATCAAAACTTGGGGAGTCTGACTTATTTTATATACCAATTTAGATTTATAATTTTTGCGATCATCGCTATTATCTAAACCGAGTGTACTTGTATATACAAAAGGCATAGTAAAACTTTTCCCATATATCTTTTTCATCTCCCGTATAACCTCAATACCAGTAAAAGATAAGTGAGAAATATCATCAAATAATTGTTTCTGAACAGCTTTTACTCTTTCTATAAAATTACAGTCATTGATATCCTTAACTTCTAATATATCATTAACTGTAAAATCTCCAATAATATTATTAATCTCAGAATGTATAGGAGGACGATTTGAAATAGTAACATTTATACAAAAACTCTTTTGTTGAGACCAATAAGACAATATTTCTATATACAATGATAGTAAAATATTAGATACTGTAACTCTCTCATCTTTTGCCAACTGTTTTAATTTTTTATAATTATCTTTATTAATTATTGTATTAAACTGAGTTATTGAGACATTTTTCTCCTTCATACTATCTATAGGAAGTATTGGCGAGCAAGGTAACTTCTTAACCCTGTCTGTCCAATATTGCTTATCATGTTTTCTCTTGTTAATATATTCCGGATTGTTTTTTCTATTCCTATCATATATCATTACATCCCTAAAGGATAACATTTTTCTATATTCTTTATTTTTCATATTTATATTGAAATAGCATTCTTCTAATTCCTTAACAATTAAATTTATACTTGTAAAATCAGCTATAAGCATATCCAGAGAAAAATGAATGATGCTTTTCTCCTTAAATTCTGATAGTTCCAAATCAAATAAAGGCCATTTTTCCGGGTGATACTGCTTCTTTATTAAACGTTCTCTTATATTTTTAAAATGCTTATCTATTTCATTTTCATCTAGGCTCTCTAAATTCCAATTCGTTATTCTTGGAATTTTATAATTTTCTAGTATACTTTGTGTCCCATTATTATGTATGACGGCATGGAGCATATCATTATTTTCTATTACTTTTTCCCAGGCAGCTTCCAATCTTAAAATATCTATTTTAGGAAATTCAAATTCAGAATAAATTTTACAGCCTATTCCACCATATTCATATACACTATTTCTCCCTACAAGATATGCAGATTGAATATCAGTTAATGGGAATTCCTTATATTTGTTATCAATATCTACTACAATCTTACTTGGATTATTTTTTATATATTCTATTAATTCCATTTTTTGCTTTTTTATTTCATCAATAGCTTCTTTATTTATAGCACCCTTTGGACTGCTATATTTCAATTTATTATCCTCTACTGAAAAAGTAATTCCCTTTTCTTGATATTTCAAGATCAAATGTTCTATTTTCATAATTTCTCCCTTCTTAAATCAATCCTTGATCAAAATTACCAGCAGCAAAATTCTCTTTTTTGGTACCTTTTAAAAATTTTGATAATTGTACTATATTAGAGTATTTAAAAATATCCTTAATAGAAATACTTACATTAAGCTCACTTCTTAACATATTTATCAGCTGTATAGCCTTTAGTGAATCACCTCCGGATCTAAAAAAGTCCTCGTATTTATTTACAGATGCTTGTCCTAAAACAGTCATCCATATTTTTGAGATCTTCTTTTCATAATCATTCAGATTATTTTGAAAACATGAAACATCTTTATCAATAATGTTTTCATGTTCATCAATATGAGACTTTTCAATACTAAACTTTTTAATTATAGAATATTTATCAGCTTCTACTAAAGAATCTTTTATTTTTTCATACATATTTTTATTTTTAACCAATGATTTTAATAAATTTACATAAGACTTAAACATATCATCAAGCATTCCATGGTAAAACAGCTCATCTATTGAATCCCAAATAAGATACAAATTTTCATCTTTTTCAATCACTTGATGGTCAATCCAAACCTGTGGTGTTTGCGATATATTATATATTAATTTACCTGGCCATTTTTCTTCTTTCCATTGCTCTATCCCAAGTCCGCTTGTAAAAACAACCGGCATGATGGATCCCGAAATATTTCTCTTTTTTCTCAGTTCTCTTTGAATTTCAATAGCACTATATAAAGAATGCCCTAAATCCATGGATAGCTGTTTTTGTATTTGAACAGCTCTATCTATAAAGCTGCTGTTTTCTATATTCTTTAATTCAAGCAATGTTAATGAGGTAAAATCTCCAACTAACTTATCTACATCATGATGCATAGGGATTCTATCAAATCTGGTTAGATTAACTGTAAAATCATCCTTCCTGCTCCACGCTCTTAAAACTTCTGAATAAGCAGTTATTAGTAATACAGTAGGTGTAATATTATATTCTTGAGCTACTATTTTTAAAACATTCCACTCCTGACTGGGTAATGTTATTGCTCGTCTCCGGAAAATCTGTCTTTCTAAAAAGCTTTCATTTTTTACAATCGGAAGTTGCGGTGCCAAAGCAATTGATGGAATTCTGTCTTCCCAATATTTTTTATCTTCTTCATATGCTTTAGTTTTCTTTAATTTCTCTAATGCTAAAACATAATCTCTAAAAGAAATATTCATATGAGGCAATGATTTGTTTTCATCTTTATAGATTTCTTTCCATTCATTCAAAATATGAAACATGCTCCAGCCATCAAATATAATATTATCAAAGCTTATATGAAGTCTTCCTTTTCTTTCATCTAATACGCTCATTTTAACATCAAATATCGGCCACTTTTCTACATCAAGTATTTGATGAGACATGACATCTCGAATATTCTTAAGTTTATTTCTAATTTTCGATTCAGGTAATTTTTTTAAGTCATATACTTCTATCTTATAATCTGAAACACTCTTTAGTATTTTCTGCATTCCGTTCGGTAAAATAATAGCTCTCATCATGTCATGATGTCTTATCAAGACATTCCATGCCTGCTGCAATCTTTTTACATCTACATCTTTTATATCCAATTCAAAATAACAATGTGTAGAAACATTTCCAAGCTCATACACTCCACTTCTTCCAATCCAGTACGCATATTGAACATCTGTCAGAGGGAATGGTTCATTTTCATTTTGAGCATCATGAGACAAATTATAAGCTTTGCCTCCACAATCAGATTTGTTTAGAGATTCTTTATCTATGGCCATGGACAATTCGTGAATTGTAGGATATTCAAATATATTACTGATTGTCATTTTCACTGAAAACTCTTTTTGTATCATAGTTAAAAGTCTAGTTGCAACGAGTGAATCCCCTCCGAGAGAAAAATAATTATCCTTTATACTGATATTCCGATTTTTGAAAATTTCCATCCATAAAACTTTCATTCTCTTTTCAGTAACTGTTTCTTTTTGCTGCGACAAACTGCCATATTGCATAGCATTTTTCTCCATCAATCTCTTTTTTAATGTTTTTCGATCAAGCTTACCATTTGGAGTTACGGGAAATTTATCAAATGAATAAAATTTATCTGGGATCATGTACTGGGGAACTTTCTTTTTCAAGTAGGATTTCAAATTTTCAAAAGAAAATAATTTCATAGCAGACTTACAAATTCCCACGAATAAAATATTCCCATAGATGCTCTTTTTATCGTATTCTGATATATACGAAGCTAAAAATTTATTTCTATTCATCAGCTTTATTATTTCATTAGAGGTAGGAATCACTTTACAGTTCTTTTTTCTAAAGTCTTTTATTTCCATAAAACCATTTTCTAAAAAAGAAGCAGATACTTCCTGTAAATAAGATACTTCACTGAACTCATTCCCAATTATTATTCCTCCAGGAACTAGCAGCTCAGCAATATTTGAAAAAGAAAGATTTAAATTCTTTTCCCTGTGTAGAGAATTTATCGCAATGATACAGTCAAATTCATGCTTTATAAAGTCCTGTTGCCCAATATCCAAGTCCAAATGAATAGTTTGAAAAGATACAGCTGGATACTTTTCCAATAACTCTTCCATTGTTTTCTTATAGTAAAAAGAATTATCCGCATAAATATAATTCATTTTCATATCTCTTGTCATTTCCATAATCTTAGAAGAAAATTGTATATCCCTTGTTCCGATTTCCAAAACTTTAAATCTCTTTTTCTTTTGTGATATATATTGAAATACTTCTCTGATTATACTCAATAAGTTATTACAATTTTCTTTATAACCAGGAATCTTTTGTAATAAATAATTTGGACTTAATTTTAATTTTTCATCATAAAATACTTCCACTGCATTTTTTGATCCCCTCAACATTGGCAATACATATGGATACAAACATTCAAGATACTTACTCACAAAGTTTTCTCTCCCGGGCTTTTTTGTTGCATCCGGATAATCATTGTCATCAAAAGATCGTTTCAATCGGTATCCGTTTCTTTTTTCTAAGATACCAGAAAAAACAAGTACATTTAACCACCTTAATATAATTTCTCTTTTATCTCCTTTTATGTCTGATTTTCTAAAAATGTCCGCAATTGAATACTCCTTTTCCCCTGTAAATATTCCAAATTCCTGGAAAATATTCATTAAAAATTTTTCACAAGTTAGATCAGTATCTTGCATAAAATCTTGAAATAACTTATTCTCTTTCTTATCAAATTCCACGTTTCTACAAATATTTCTTATAAACCTTCTTTTTTCCTCCAGTTGTTTCCCTGAGATGGTGATTATATCATGAAATTTCTCTTCTGCTTTTCTGAGCTCCAAAAAGGCAGCCAGGCTTTTACCTCCATTGTTCTTTTCTATAACTTCCACAACGGCATTATTTATACTTGGATAATTTTTTAATGCATCTTCAATCTCTCCAAGTTCTATTCTATGTCCCTTTATTTTTACTTGATTATCTTTTCTTCCTAAAAATTCTATAGTCCCATCGTTCCAAGTTCTCCCTATATCTCCCGTTTTATACCATGGAATAATATTCTGTACAAATTTTCTTTCCGTAAGTTCCTTATCTCCCCTATATCCTTTCGCAATTCCGGTACCACCAATCCATAATTCACCAGGAACATAATTGGGACAAACTCTTCCAAGACTGTCAACTATTCTATAAACTTGATTGTCCAATGCCTTTCCATATGGTATGGAAATCCAATCCTTGGGGATTTTCTTTGGAACATTTAAATAATTAGACCATATTGAAGCTTCCGTGGCCCCACCCATTGCTACAATCACCGAATTTTTACTTATTTTATAAAATCTAGAGGGAAGGGTTATTCCTATCCAATCTCCTGAAAGCATAACTATCCTTATAGAAAGTTTTTCATTTAAACCTTCTGCCATAGTAACCAGCATATCAAATAGTATCGGTACGGAATTCCAAACGCTAATTTCGTAGTCTTTAATTAGTTTAAGCCATAATTGCGGATCTTTATAATTGTCTTCATCAAGAACAATTACTTTCCCACCAACAGATAGCAAGCCAAAAATATCATATACTGATAAATCAAAGTCAATTGCAGAAACCATCAGCACAGTATCCCTCTTGGAAATATCATATTTTCGATTTATAGCTTCAATCGTATTTACTGCACCTTGATGACTTATTTCCACTCCCTTTGGAACTCCTGTACTTCCGGATGTCATAATGATATAAGCGCTATCGTCCGGCGAAGAAGCTTTTGGTTCAAATATTCTTTCTACATTTATTTTTTTATCCATATTAATAAATGCAATATTTTCAGAAATCAGATTCTCTTTTTCCAATGTTTTGGTATCACTCACGACCTGTTTGATTCCGATTTGTTTATATATTTTTTCTCTTCTGCTTATTGGCTGATTAATTCCAATTGGAACATATGCAGCTCCGGAAAATAGGACTGCAAGGATTGCTTCTACCTGTTTATATCCCCTTGGAAGCGTAATCGCCACATAATCTCCCTTCTGTACCCCTTTTTCAAATAACAAGGAAGCTAAGTAGATTGCTTTGTCATATAATTCTTGATAGGTAATCCTTTTTCCACTGATTCCATCTATAATTGCAGTAAAATTTGGATTTTCCTTGACATTTTTCAGAAAACCTGAAAATAAAAGCTTATTTGGATATTGAAGTGGCAATATTCTATTCAGTTCACGTTGTCTTTCTTTCCTTTGATGAACTGGAAGTACATCAAGAACCATATCCCAGTCTTTATTTTCTGCAAGGGTATAAATCATATCCGTCAGGGATTGGAACATATCATCAAGTAATCCTTCAGGATAAAGTTCTTCCACTGCATCCCAACATAAAATTAAACAGCCCTCCTTAGTATATGTCTGAAAATCCAACCATACTTGGGGAGTTTGAGATATCATATAACTTATCTCTCCAAGTACCTTCCTAGATAAATTAGTTTCAAGAGGTATATCTATATTGCAAGCAAATACAATTGGAGCCACAAATCCATTATTTCCTCTTTTTTTAGATATATCTCTCTGGACACTCACTCCAGAATATTTACAATGAGATATATTTTCAAGAAAAGTTTGTTTTATTCTGTACATTGTTGTAAGAAAAGTATCATTTTTATTTCTATGAAAATCCAGGAGGAGTAAATTAGTAAAGTCCGCCACCATATTTTGGACTTCCTCATTTTCCGTATATCGATCAAACAATGGAATATTTATTAAAAAATCATCTTGATTGCACCATCTTTCCAAAACTAAAGCATAACAAGTAAGCAAAAACATTGACGGTGTTGTTCTATATCCTGCTGATGTTTTCTTTATAATATCCCATACTTTTTTATCTACAATTTTTTCTCTTCGTTTAAAAATTGGCTTTTTTATCATTTCCGGCCGTTTCTTCAACGGTATATTAGGAACTTCTTTGGACAAAGCTTTTATCTTGTTGTTCCAATAATCAGCATCTACTTCTCTTTCTCCCCTGTTGTTCTCTTCTTTTCTATCCTCAAGATAACTCTGAAATGTAATTTTCTTATTATCATTAAATTTCTTTCCATTGTATGCATCTGCAAGATCACGAATTATAATACTCAAGCTCAAGACATCAGCTACTAACAAATCTATATCAAAATTTATTCTTGTTTTATTATCTGGAAGCAAGCAAATAGAGATTCCTGCAACTTCACCCTTTTCAACTTGTAATTTGCGATGATATAAAATAGACTTTAATTTCAACAGTTCTTCCTCTACTTGCGCTTTTGTCAATCCTCTAAAATCATACACATCAATTTCTTCAGAAAATGGAGTCTGTAAAATTGTCTGTTTCCCTTGTTCAGTAAACTTTGCTCTTAACATGGGATGGTAGTACTGAATTTTATTCCACGCATTTTTTAATTTAGATGGTTCTACATTTTTACCATCTATCTCCAAATAGGCATGGCAGCCAACACCACCCAGATCCTGCTCATCATCACGCCCAACCCAGTAAGCATATTGGACATCTGTCAGATCAAACTCCTTATTGTTTATTCTTTCTGATTTTGGAATATTCTTTACATTAGATTTCACTTTAATTTCACAGTTATTTATTATATCTGTCCAAACTTTTATCGTAGGATTCTCTACCATTTTTGAAAAAGACACTACAATTCCAAATTTTCTTAATTTACTAGATAGTTTCATAACCATAATGGAACTAAGTCCTTCTTCTATTAGATTAGCCTCAGAACCAATTTTATCTTTACCTAGCATGGTAAGTATTTCTCTGTTCAAAAATTTTATTGCTTCTAATTTGACCTTATTATCTTCTAAACTTTTCAAAACACTTTCCCCCTTCTAAATTTATCTTGTCCCATTTTCTTTAATCTGATCTTATCTATTTTTCCAACACTTGTTAGTGGCCAGTTTTTTATAAATATAAGTTGATCCGGAAGTTTAAAAGTTGCAACACCTCTTCCTATCAAATAATTTCTTATCTCATTTAACGTAGGTTTCTCCTTCTCATCCAAAATGAAAGCACAAATTCTTTCCCCCAAAGAATCATCTGGAATACCAACTACTTGAATATCATGAATAGATTTATGTTTAAGTAGTAATTTTTCTATTTCTGAAGGAATAATCTTTTCTCCTGCCCGATTTATAATTTCTTCCAATCTCCCTACCACCTGGTAATTTCCATCCTCCAATTTTCTTGCTTTATCCCCAGTTCTAAAATAACAGTCTTTTGTAATGCATTTCTTGTTAATTTTATCTAAATTATAATATTCATAAATTGTGTAAGGTCCTCTGACAATTAATTCTCCATATTCTTCATCCGGCAATTCATTTCCATTTTCATCCACTATTAGAACTTCATCATAGGCGGAAATTGGTTTTCCCTGTGTATGATATACAGTATCAGGTCTATCACCTAAAGATGTGCAGCAGATCAAGCCTTCTGCTATCCCAAAGATTTGTTGCAGTTTGCATCCAAACGTTTTTTCAATTTTTTCAGCAAGAGAGGAATCTAATACAGAACCACCTACCTGAATAATCTCTAGAGAAGATAAATCATAATTATCTTCGTATTTTAAAAATTCCATACACATATTTGCCATTGCAGGAACTAAACTGGTGATAGTAACTTTTTCTTTTTCAATTAAAGGAATAATTTCATCAGGGCTGGTAGTATTACATATCACTACTTTTCCTCCAGCACTCAATGTTCCTAATAATCCAGGGCAACATAAAGGGAAATTATGTGAAATTGGCAACGCAACCAAATATATCGAGGAAGCATCCAATTGACAGCGTTTTGCCGTTTCTTTTGCTACATATAAATAATCTGTATGTCTCCGAGGAATCAACTTAGGAATTCCTGTCGTCCCTCCAGATAATAAAAGAAGTCCCATCTGTCTGCTGTCCACTTGCCTCTCTTCCTTTTTTAATTTTCTATCTGATGGCAACTCGTCAAAAGATTGAAACTTTTCATTATCCCCAATAACAATTACTTTTATTTTTTCATTGGTTTCTCTAAATATTTCTCTAGCCATTTTTCTATAATCAAATCCCAAATATTTGTCCTTTATAATATATCCTGCCGCATTAGATTTTTCTATAATTCCCTTAATTTCTGTCCTTCTATGGGCCGGTAATGCCATAATAGGAACTACACCAATTTTAAAAAGAGCGAATGAAATAACTACAAACTCCCAACTATTCGGAACCTGTAAAATTATTTTATCACCCTTTTTAAATCCATTATCGCAAAAACCACAAGCTAATTTTCTAGCCTGTATATTTAATTCCTGATATGTAAGTTCTATTTCATTATCCAATACCGCAACATTATCTTTATAAATTTTACTCCAGCAGGTCAATGCCTCTCCTAATGTCATGTCTTCCCAGACATTACCATAATAAAAATCTTCTAATTGATTTTTCACTTTTGTATTCACTACATAACTCCCCCTGTTACTAATTTTTCTTATTATCATCCCATGCATAAACCCAATACATATTTTCCTTCCAGCTCAAAAATATAAACAAAAACTTCTTTATTTAACTCCTTGTCTGAAAGATAAACTCCATCCTCTGTGTCTCCAGATATATAAACGCTGTTAAGACTTTTATATAATCCTGTTCCCAAGTATTTGAAATATGCTTCCTTGGCCACCCATGCAATAAAAAATTTTTTATGACTTTTTCCAATCAAAGATATCTCATTGGCACAAAAACATCTGTTAATAATTTCAGTATATTCAAATTTTTTATCAATGTATTCAACATCAACACCTACTTCTCTATTACTCAAAGCAATTACAGCACGTTTTTTCGAATGGGTTATATTATATTGAATATGATGTTTATTATAAATATATGGTTTAAAAAATTTACCTTTTTTAATATTTATTTGATTTATTTCATTATTTAACCATGAGGTAAACAAAAAATTAATCACACTATGTGAAATTAAAAAGTTTAACTTGTCTTGTCTTTGACAATAACTATAAAATTTTTCTTTTTCTTCTATAGTTAAATAATTCAATTCAAAAAAATTACCATTTAGCCTATCTATATCCATTAATATAAATACAGTTATTTTTTCTTGAATATATTTTAAAATACTTTTTGAGTTTAATGATAAAATATCAGTAAATAAATACTTTTTGATTGTATTACTCATTAATAAATTTCCTTATTTTTATGATATAAGCTATTTCAACTTTTTTACAAATTTTTTTATGGCAGCTATTACTTCATTCCCATTTTTATTTATAAACATATGATCTCCCTCTATATATTTATAAGAAAATTCTTTCATTGTAAAATCTGACCATTTATTTAAATCATCAAATGTCATTTCTGAATCTTCGGTTCCTATTAATCCCATGATGGGACAATCTATTTTATCCACCTTATTTTTTATATACTTTTCATCCATAATAAAATCTGCTCTTAATGCAGGCAAAAATAAACTCATCATTTCTTTATTATTTGCAATTTCATTAGGTATACTAGAATATCTTTTTACTAATTCTCTTATAAAACTTTCATCATCCAAACTGTATATAGGATTTGGCTCTATTAAATTTGGCGCTCTTCCTCCGGAAACTATAACACCTTTGGGCCAAATTTTCTTCTCATTGTATATTTTAAGTGATAATTCATACACCAATTTTGTCCCTAAACTATGTCCAAACATAATAAACGGGCATTCTTGTATACTATATTTTAATTCATCATATATTTCATCTACTAATATTTTAATATCAGGAATTGGTCTTTCCATAATCCTATTTTCTCTGCCCGGATACTGAAGAGGATAAACTTTAATATATTCAAACATTTCCCTCCATGTCTTGAATACTGAAGCTCCTGCGCCTGCATACGGAAAACAAAATAACCTGATTCCATCGAAAATACTTGTTCTTTCTATATAATGATTTTGACATACATTCTCCATTATACAACCTCCGACTATTATTAATATAATTTAGTTTATTTCCAATAGATTGCAATTTTAATGTTTATATCTATTTATTCTAACTACTGTAATTTATTATACTCTAATTGATAATGATAATCAATATCTTTATTGGATTAATTATCAAATGGCTTCTTTACATTTTTGTAGAATATAAAAAAGGTGAAACATTAAAGCCTCACCTTTTTCTTAACATTTATTCCGATGAAAAACAAAATTATGATGCCGGTTATGGTTTTCCCAATAATCCAGCCGCATTTCCGTCAATATTTTCATGATATCCATATTTTAAAAAATATTTTCTTTTTCATATAGCTCGATCCAATCCTTGGAGAAACGGTCAACTGCTTGTTTTATTGATGCATTATCAAAAACAGTGGCTAATATATTTGGAGCAAAGGTAACTGCATCAGCTTCTGATTCAATTGCCTCGGTAATCTGAAAAATATTTTTGATGCTTGATGCCATAATTTTTGTTTCATGTCCTTCTCTATCAACAAATCTTCGACTTGCTTTAATAATTTTAAAAGGATCTACTCCAATATTTTCTGATCGATTTGAATAAACGGCAATATAGTCTGCTCCAGCTTGAATGGCCAAAAATGCCTGCATTTTTGAATATATTGCCGAAGCTGTTATATTGCATTCTCCCTGACTTTTCAAATATCTAATGGCTTTAATCCCATTATAAGTCGCCGGAATTTTAACAAAAACATGTTTGTCTATTTCATTCCAAATTGTTTTGGCATCCTTTACCATGCCTTCAAAATTTCTTGCAACAACCTGCATATGAAGTGTTCTTTCATTTCCAATTATCCCTCTTGTTTTTTTCATGTGCGGTATAAAATCAATTTTGCCTTCACGTTTAATAATGCTTGGTGTTGACGTTATTCCTGAAATAGGAATACTGTCAATATATTTCTTAATTTCGTCCAATTTTATAGTATCCAACATAAATTCCATATTCTACACATTCCCCTTTCATTTATATCTTGTTTGCGGACATTTATCCACGGGATTTTCCACCAGCGATATTCGTAATTATTCCTGACATATAACTTGCTCTGCCAGAAATATAAAAACAGACTAAATCTGCAACTTCAGTCAATTTTCCACTCCTGCCTAAGGGAATACTGGAAGATTTTTTGTAGCCTTCTCTTAAACTTTCTACAGTTATTCCCCTTGTAAAAGCCAATGCTTCTTCATATTGTAGTGATCGCAACTTTGTTTGTTCCATGATTCCAGGAGCAACACCCAGTACTCTAATATTGTATTTTCCCAATTCCTTAGCCCAAGTACACGTCATGCTATTGATTGCACCTTTAGTGCCGACATAAAATCCCTGACCAACTGATCCTTCACGTGCACTTTCAGTTGACATATTGACGATCACTCCATATTTTTGCGTGATCATAATCCTTGCTACAGCCTGTGACATAAGAAAAACACTTTTTTGATTTACTGCTGTTATCCTATCAAACATTTCCTCTGTGAGTTCATATTTCCCAGAACCATCCGGATTTACCAACATTCCCGGTAATGCTATTCCTGCATTGTTTACCAGAGCATCTATTTTTCCGTACTCCTCCCATACTTGCTGTACACTGCGATCTACCTGTTTTTTATTTGAAACATCTGTTTTGTAAAAAGAATATTTTTTTGAAGCAATTGAATTATCATCACTTAAATCAAAATTAATTACTATGCAACTATTTTCCAATAACTTCCTGGCTATACTTCTACCGATTCCTGATGAACCACCAGTGACAATAACTACTTTATTTTCAACTTTCAACCAGCTAGTCATTATTTTTTATACTCCCTCTTAAATATAAACTTATATGTTGAGATATCTTCGACAATTCAATTATAACAAATGTGAACTATTTATATATATGTTTAAAATCAATTGTTTTAAAATTGTCGTTATATCAGTACCTAGTATAAAAAACATATTTGTAATCTGCACATTTGTGCTTTTATTTGTATATAAATTTTACTAAACCATTATTGAATGTTAAAATTAAATATAATAAATCTATTAACCAAAAAGTGATGTGGAAATAAATGCAAAATGATAAGTTAATTGCTAAAATTGCCTACTTGTATTATATGGAAAATAAAACTCAGGAAGAAATATCAAAGGAATTGAATGTATATAGAACCACAATAAGCAGATTACTCAAACAAGCAAAAAAGAATGGAATTGTCCATATTGAAATCAAAAACTTTGATCCACAAATTATCAAATTGGAACGAATTTTTAAAAAAATGTTCAAACTGAAAGAGGTCATTATTGTTGAATCACCAGCAGAAGCAACCACTATAGAAAAGAACAATTTATTGGCAGTTGAAGCAGCCAATTTTATAAAGAAATGCATAAAAGACAACATGACTGTTGGCTTAGCATGGGGTTCAACTATAGGTAACATGGTTGAAAAACTTGAAAAAAGGAAACTGCACAATGTTACATTTATACCCCTGGCTGGTGGACCAAGCCAAATAAAATCTAAGTACCATGTTAATACCTTGGTTTACGAAATGAGCAGACACTTTAACGGCAACAGCATATTCATAAATGGAGCGGTAATTGAAGAAAACAAGCAAACAAAAGATGCAATTGTCAATTCAAGATATTTTGATAAAATAAAGAGTAGCTGGAATAACCTTGATATAGCTATTGTTGGGATTGGCGGAGGTCTTAATTCCAGAAGCCAATGGAGAGATTTATTAAACGAGGATGATATTGAGGATCTTAAACTTAGAGAAGTAGTCGGTGACTGTTGTGGACGTTTTTTTGATATAGATGGAAATTTAATTAAAAATGAAATTGATGAACGAACTATTGGTCTGCCTATTGAGCAATTATCAGAAATACCAACTTCAATTGCAATAGCACGCTCCAAAAACAAAGCACGAGCTATACTACCCTTTATAAAAAGGCAGTATATTAATACTTTGATTACCGATGAAGAAACAGCAAAAGAAATTCTTAAAAGAGCAAAATTTTAATTTAAATACTTAGAATATAAAAGATGAAGTATTAAAACCTCATCTTTTTACTACTCTCGTTTTTATCAGGGATAAAATATCATAAATTTCAGAGTACCGAAATATTCTCCCTTGAGAAAGCATGTTCTTAAATTCTTCTACCGACACAAATTTCACATCGCTTACCTCTTCATTTTGAAGAACTATTTTGGATAAATCAATGTCAGCATATACAAAATAAATATCCCAGATCATGTTGCTGCTGCTTTGAAATATTCTTCTGACAAAATCCAAGTCCTTCTTTTCAAGAGCTATGCCCAATTCTTCTTTTACTTCTCTTACAGCCCCATTTGGCGCATCTTCTCCACTGACCATGCAGCCTGTGGTAAGCGTCCAAATATTAGGAAGAATTTTTTTATTGGCAGATCTTTTCTGAATCAATATTTCACATTTATGATTTATTATCCATATTTCGGCAGCGAGATGATATTCCCCTGTATTTAAAATGTCAGCGCGTTTTTTTATTAAACCTGTTTTACAACCTTTTTCATCATATATATCCCATAGTTCCATGTAAAATTCCACCTTTGTCTTAAATATGTTATTATTAAAGATAGATAATTTATAAAGGAGATGGTTTATTTGGACAAAAAATTGTCCCTGTCATCGTACATAGTAGTCGGTTCCATGTTATTCGGGCTTTTCTTCGGAGCAGGAAACCTCATATTCCCAGTACATATGGGGCAAGAAGCAGGTGCCAGCGTATATCCTGCAACAATTGGATTTTTAATAACGGCCATAGGTCTTCCATTTTTAGGTGTTGTTGCTATTGGTGTATCCAAAAGCAAGGGACTTTTTGATCTTGCAAGCAGAATTCACCCTATTTATGGATACATAATGACTATACTGCTGTATCTGACAATAGGTCCATTTTTCGCACTTCCAAGGACTGGAACAGTCTCATACGAAATTGGTATATCTCCTTTTATTCCAGGTCAGTACACCAATTTGGGACTTGCTATATTCACCATTGTATTTTTTCTTACAGCATTGTTTTTTTCTTTGAGGCCAAATGAAATTCTCACCTGGGTGGGAAAGGTCCTAAATCCTGTTTTTCTGGTATTTCTTGCTGTTTTAATAATAACGAGCATCATACATCCCATGGGAAGTATATCAGATGCAAAAGTCGTTGGAACATATGTCAGCGCCCCTTTTTTTAAAGGTTTCCTGGAAGGATACAACACCATGGACGCACTGGCTTCCCTTGCTTTTGGAATTATAGTCGTAAGAACCTTGAGAGAACTTGGGGTTAAAAGTCCCAGTGGAATTGCTGTTGGAACAATTAAATCGGGTATAATTACTATTTTATTAATGGGACTAATTTATGGATTTTTAGCATATATAGGTGCAACAAGTGTCGGAAAGTTCTCCATTTCTGAAAATGGTGGAATTGCACTGGCTCAAATTGCAAATTACTATTTCAGCTCCGGAGGCGGCATTCTGCTTGCAATAATTGTAACAGTAGCCTGTCTAAAGACTGCAATTGGACTTATAACAGCCTGTTCTGAAACATTTTGCGAGTTGTTTCCAAGAATTTTCAGCTACAGGGGCTATGTAGTTCTCTTTACAATATTAGCCTGTCTTATAGCTAATATCGGACTAACACAGATAATTCTGCTTTCAATTCCCGTATTAATGCTTCTATATCCATTAGCTATTGCATTGATCATACTTGGTTTGCTTTCTCAATTTTTCAAGAATCGCCAGTGCGTATACGCACTCACCACCTTGTTCACACTTTTAGCAAGCGTAGCCGACTGTATGAACGCCCTGCCGGCTGCAGTTAAAGCTTCCCCTTTTATACAGCATATTTTAAATTTCTACGGAACCTATATCCCATTTTTTAATCTTGGTATGGGATGGGTTGTACCTATGATTACAGGATTTATTCTTTCAGTTGTTATATCTTTTTTTATAAAACCCAGAGCAATACAAGTTTAACCACTTAACCTTATATAATAAGTCAACCACTTTGAAAACATTCAGGGTGGTTGACTTGTATTTGTAATGATTATTCAGCATTTAAAACCCGAAGTACTGTACCAACTATCTGATCAACAGATGGAAAACGCGAAGGATGTTCACCGTTTCCATTATTTACGAAGGTAAAGCCATCACCTTTGAGGGTCTTCACGTTGCGCTGTACACTTGGGCTGTTATACATCTTGTCGTTGATATGTGTAGCTATGATTTTAGGGCCACGCATCGACATAATAGTTGTCGACAGCAAATCATCCGCAATTCCGTTAGCTGCTTTTCCCAAAATATCTGCAGAAGCAGGTGCAATCAGGAGTAGAT
>Ga0334882_1002109_pt1 | contig 21413 bp, 18 predicted proteins | sample GraSluR1_MG_5_FD_207226 | JGI IMG/M metagenome (GOLD analysis project Ga0334882, IMG submission 207226) | Sludge microbial communities from methane-producing bioreactor in Wageningen University, Netherlands - Granular Sludge_15_04-R1 | ecosystem: Engineered > Bioreactor > Anaerobic >...
TAGTCATATGGGATTAGAAACTTCCTTAAAAACGTCTTTAGAATTTAGTATGAGTGAAGCGGTAGATCCGCATGTAAATAGAAAGCGATTTACCGAGGAGTGGTGGGCTTAACCGATGACCAATGGGATGCGGTCACAGGACCCATCTATGCCCCCTGTCCAGAGAGGTGTTAATGTTTGAATTTTAACATTCATAATCATTACCTGTTCCATAATTTATAGCTGCCACAAACCCCCCCATCCCGAAATGCGCCCCGTACGAAATGCAAGCCCTATGGTCACCTCGGTGACTGGAGCCACAAACCCCCCCATCCCGAAATGCGCCCCGTATCCCACGGCCACCGGCCCGCGGACCGGCTCGGCAAACTCGATCCGAAAGCCGTATCCAGCCGACCCCGCCCTCCGCCCGTCCCCGCTGTTTCGCGCCCGCCGGAAGCTCGACCATCCGACCCTCTCCCCCGCTATCTCGGTAAAGGAGACCGGCTCGACGGCCACCGGTTCGGGAAAACCCGCCAGGGCCAGGAGCCGCAAGAGCTCGTGCTCGGGGCCTGCGATCTGTCTTCCGGAGGGGTCGATCTTCGGCGCTCCCGCCCGGGTCGTCTTAGGGTGCCTGGTGGGGATGAAGGGGGTGCGCGAGGTCCAGATCCGCGACTCGGCGAGGAGGGGGGAGCCGCCTTTGGCCGGGTCGGCTCCGCCGAAGTCGCCGGGAAAGCCGAGGGCGAGGAGGGTTAGGTCCGCCCCGATCCCGTCGCCCCGGACCTCCCGCAGATTTTCGAGGGCGGCTGTTTCGCGTGGGCCGAAGCCCCCGGGGGCGTATACGGTGACGGAGGTCACCTCGCCCTCCCTTCCCCGGCCCAGGGCCTCGACCGACTCGGGGAGGATGAAGGCGTGGTTGTGGCCGACGAGGGGCCGTCCCTCCCCGTCGCAGCCGGTGAAGGTCGCCGAGCCGTCCGATAGCTCCACCAGGGCGGCGTGGACCCGCTCCGCCAGGATGATGGCGTCGGTGAGCCTCTGCGGCCGGCCCCCGACGGCGTAGCGTCCGACGGTGGGCCCTGGGATCAGGCCCCGGCGGAGCTCGGGGGATCTCGTTGAATTCATGGGATATCGAGAATATCGGGGGACTGGGCCGGATCGGTCTTCCGAAGAGCTGATGGCCTTCAGGGCGGCCCCCACCTCCCCTGATGGGAGGCGGCCGATCCCCCCGCTCTCGGGGCCCGCGAGCCTCGATCCTCCTTCCTCCATCTGGCAGAATATCTCCCCATGGAACCCGGCGGCGACCCCATCCCTCATCGGTCGAAATAGATGGGGGTTTCAGTATAAAAATCTGCCGCAAATTCCTTATTATTGGGGTTATGACCTCCGCCAAAGTAAGCTCCATATTATGTAGTCAAAATTTTTATCATTTTTTATCATTATAGGTTCATTAAACTCGCCCCAGCCCAGACCTCCCCTGGAAGGAAAGAAGGGTGGGAGGGACGGCCCACCAACTCCCCACCTCCCTCCCGGCCACGCCCCGCCGCCGGATCCCGTCCAGCAACAGCCTTTTTATCCCATGCCATGTACGGCACTGTGGCTTTTGAAGAGACGAGACCGAGATGAAGGATCAGGATTAGGAGGAGGCGGAAAGGTGCCGAAGCGAGAAGACATCAAGAAGATCATGATCATCGGGTCTGGGCCCATCGTCATAGGGCAGGCCTGCGAATTCGACTACTCAGGAACCCAGGCCTGCAAGGCCCTCCGGGAGCTGGGATATGAGATAGTCCTGGTGAACTCAAACCCCGCTACGATAATGACCGACCCGGGGATGGCGGACGCCACATACGTCGAGCCCCTCAACGTCGAGAGGCTCGCCCAGATCATCGAGAAGGAGAGGCCCGACGCCCTTCTGCCGAACCTCGGCGGCCAGTCCGGCCTCAACTTAAGCTTGGAGCTGGCGAAGGCCGGGGTCCTCGAGAGGTACGGCGTCCAGGTGATCGGCGTCGAGCTCGACGCCATAGAGCGGGGGGAGGACCGGATCATCTTCAAAGAGACGATGAACCGGCTGGGGATCGAGATCCCCAGGAGCACCGCCGTCTATTCCGTCGAGGACGCGGAGAAGGTGGCGGCGGATCTGGGGTACCCCGTCGTCGTCAGGCCCGCCTACACCATGGGGGGGACCGGCGGCGGCCTCGTCTACAACGTCGAGGAGCTGCGGACGGTGGCCAGCCGCGGCATCTCCGCGAGCCTCATCGGCCAGATCCTCATCGAGGAGTCGGTCCTGGGGTGGGAGGAGCTGGAGCTGGAGGTGGTCAGGGACGCTAAAAACCAGAAGATAACCGTCTGCTTCATCGAGAACGTCGACCCCATGGGGGTCCATACCGGCGACTCCTACTGCACCGCCCCGATGCTGACGATCTCCAAAGAGCTTCAGGAGAGGCTCCAGGACTACTCTTATCGGATAGTCGAGGCGATCGAGGTGATCGGGGGGACGAACGTCCAGTTCGCCCACGACCCCAAGACCGATCGGGTCGTAGTCATCGAGATCAACCCGCGGACGAGCCGCTCCTCGGCCCTCGCCTCCAAGGCCACCGGCTTTCCCATCGCCCTCGTCTCGGCGAAGCTCGCCAGCGGCATGACCCTCGACGAGATCCCCTACTGGCGGGAGGGAACCCTCGACAAGTACACCCCTTCCGGCGATTATGTGGTGGTGAAGTTCGCCCGCTGGGCCTTCGAGAAGTTCAGGGGCGCCGAGGATAGGCTCGGAACCCAGATGAAGGCCGTCGGGGAGGCGATGGCCATCGGCAAGACCTACAAAGAGGCCCTCCAGAAGGCGATCAGGTCCCTTGAGATCGGAAGGTACGGCCTCGGCTTTGCCAAAGACTTCAACGAGAAGCCCCTGGCAGAGCTGCTGGATATGCTGAAGTGGCCGACGAGCGAGAGGCAGTTCATCATCTACGAAGCCCTCCGGAAGGGGGCGGGGGTCCAGGAGATAAGCGATATCACCAGCATCAAGGGCTGGTTCATCCAGGAGATGAAGGAGCTCGTCGACCTCGAAGAGGAGATCCTCGCGTACCGGGGGAAGGGAGGAGAGCTTCCCGACGACCTCCTGGAGCGGGCGAAGATGGACGGCTTCGCCGACGGGTACCTTGCCAGGCTGTTGGCGGTCTGCGAGACGGATATCAGGAGCCGCAGAAAAGCCCTGGGGATAGTCCAAGGGTGGCACCCCGTCCCCGTCAGCGGCGTCGAAGACGCCGCATACTACTACTCCACCTACAATGGGCCCGACGTCACGAAGACGACCGGCCGGCGGAAGGTGATGGTCCTGGGCGGCGGCCCCAACCGGATCGGCCAGGGGATCGAGTTCGATTACTGTTGCGTCCACGCCGCCTTCGCCCTCCGGGACCTCGGCTACGAGACGATCATGGTCAACTGCAACCCCGAGACCGTATCCACCGACTACGACACCTCCGACAAGCTCTACTTCGAGCCCCTTACGGTCGAGGACGTCCTCAGCATCTACGAGAAGGAGAGGCCGGAGGGGATGATCGTCCAGTTCGGAGGCCAGACCCCCCTGAACATAGCTAGAGAGCTGGAAGAGGCCGGCGCCAGGATCTTCGGGACGACCGTCGACGCCATCGACCTCGCCGAGGACCGGGACCGGTTCAGGATGATGATGGAGAAGATGAACGTCCCCATGCCCGAGTCTGGGATGGCGAGCGACCTCGGAGAGGCGCTGGAGGTGGCGGCCCGGATCGGCTACCCCCTCATGGTCCGACCCTCCTACGTCCTCGGAGGGCGCGGCATGGAGGTGATCTACGACGAGGAGATGCTGGAGCGGTACGTCGCCGCCGCCGTCGACGTGACGCCGGAGCGGCCGATCCTCATCGACCGGTTCCTGGAGAACGCCCTGGAGGCGGAGGCGGACGCCCTCTCCGACGGGACCGAGACCTTCGTTCCGGCGGTGATGGAACATATCGAGCAGGCCGGGGTCCACTCCGGCGACTCCGCCTGCGTCATACCCCCGGTGACGATCCCCGCAAAACACCTTGCGACGATAAAAGAGTACACCCGGCGGATCGCGGGAGAGCTCGGGGTCGTCGGCCTCATGAACATGCAGTACGCCATCGCAAGGGACGCCGTCTACGTCCTGGAGGCGAATCCCAGGGCCTCCCGGACCGTTCCCCTCGTATCGAAGGTCTGCAACGTCTCCATGGCCCGGATCGCCACAGAGCTTATGATGGGAAAGAAGCTCTCGGACCTCTCCCTCCGGGAGAGGAAGATCCCCCACTTCGGGGTCAAGGAGGCGGTATTCCCCTTCAACATGTTCCCGGAGGTCGACCCTCTCCTGGGGCCTGAGATGAGGTCCACGGGGGAGGTCCTGGGGATGGCCGACTCCTTCGGGATGGCCTTCTACAAGGCGGAGGAGGCGGCGAAGCAGATCCTGCCGAAGGGGGGGTCGGTTCTGATCACCGTCGCCTCCAAGGACAGGGGGAACGTCCTGGAAGCTGCAAGGGAGTTCTATAAGCTCGGGTTTGCCATCAAGGCGACTGGTGGCACTCGCGACTTCCTCGCCGAAAACGGGATAGAATCCGAGCATATCCTGAAGCTCACCGAGGGAAGGCCCAACATCGACGACGCCATCAAGAACGGGGAGGTTCAGCTCGTCGTCAACACCCCCATCGGAAAGGCGAGCCAGTACGACGACTCCTACATCCGGAAGGCGGCTATCAAGTACAGGGTGCCTTACATCACCACCCCCGCCGCGGCTTCGGCGGCTGCCAAGGGGATCGCGGCCTTCATCAACGGCAGGTCCGGGGTCAAGTCCCTCCAGGAGTATCACGCCGAGATCGAAGGATGAAGAGACGGCCAGGGGGTCGTGGGATGAACGAAGATATCCCCGATATCTCATTCTACGATATCCCCTTCTTCTCCATCCCCTTCTTCTCCATCCCCTTCTTCTCCATCCCCTTCTTCTCCATCCCCTTCTATTCTTCAATCTTCGCCGCTTCCGACCTTCCTCAGGAGGCGGGCGGTGCATATCCCTCCTAAGATGGTGTGAAACCAGAGCTGGGCGACCCTCGCCAGGATCGTCGCCGCCGCGGCGTCGTGGAGCGATACCCCTACGGCGGTGAAGAGGGCGACCATGAGAATGTCGACTATCCCAACCCCCCCTGGGAGGATCAGGGGGAGGGTCTGGAAGACCATGATCACCGAGTAGACCGCAAATATGGCAAAGATGGGGATCTCCACCCCCAGGGACCGAAACGCTGCATAGGCCACGAGGTTTAGAGAGAGCCAGCCGAAGAACGCCCAGAAGAAGCTCAATATTATGGGTCCGCTTCTATTTTTGAGAAGGAAGATGCTCTGCTGGAACTGGCGGGTCATGGTGGAGCACAAGCTCCTGTTTACGCTCCTCTTAAACGACCTCTCCACCTGATCGATGACGAGGTTGACGGTGCCCAGCAGCCAGCTCTCCGAAGAGCAGAAGCCCAGAAGGAGGAGGCCTGCAGAAGCCATCAGGATTACCATCGTGAAGCAGGTGGTGAGAGCCCAGTTGGGAACTTCGTACCACAGGACGAGGTAGGCGAGGCCCAGGGAGATCCCCAGGAAGAAGGGGATCGCCGTTATGATCCTGGTGACGGCGACGGTGGCGGTGCTGGCCTCAAGCCTCCCGTTCCCGGCGATCTTGGAGAGGAAGTAAATCCGTCCGGCCTCCCCGGAGACGGACCCCGAGGGGATGAGGTTGTTCAAGAATATGCTGGACATGTAGATGGAGAAGACGTCCCATAGAGAGATCCGACAGTCCAGCTCCCGGACCACCGTCTGCCAGGATAGGGCGTTGAAGACGACGTCCAAAAGGGAGAAGACGAAGGCGAGGCCGAAGATGGCGAGGTCTACCTCCGCGAGAGCCGCCGAGACGTCCCCGAGCCCCAGGCTGTAGAGGTAAGCGAAGTAGGCGGATAGGCCCAGGACGACCAGGGCCGTCGATCTTCGAGGGTTTATGGTAGGAAGCTCCGCGTCTTGGACCACGCCGCCGATGGAGGCGACGACCGGAGAAATAGTTATCCGCTCATAACTCGAAAGGACGACTCATCGAGGGGTGTGACCGTTGCACAGCTGGAAGCCGGATAAGTACGAGAAGAGCTCAGAAGCCCAGCAGTTATGGGCTGCAGAGCTACTGTCCAAGGTCGAGATCGATGGGGGCGAGAGGGTCCTGGACATAGGCTCTGGCGACGGCAAGATCACGGCGAAGGTCGCCGACCTCGTCCCCGATGGATCCGTCCTGGGGATCGACAGCTCCGCAGCGATGGTCGCCTTCGCGGCAGAGAGCCATCCGCAAGAGGAGCATGCGAACCTATCGTTCCAGCTCGGCGACGCTCGGAACCTCGACTTCGACGGAGAGTTCGACCTCGTCGTCTCCTTCGCCGCCCTCCACTGGGTCGGCGACCACGGACCCGTCCTCCGGGGGATCCGGCGGGCGCTGAAGCCCGGCGGCAGAACCTTCCTCCAGTTCGGCGGCCGCGGCAACGCCGCCGAGCCCCTCGCCATCGCCGATGGGATGATCAAAGAAGATAGCTGGCGGCGCTCCTTCGAGGGGTTCGGCTTCCGGTACGCCTTCTTCGGCCCCGAAGAGTACCGGATCTGGATCGAAGAGGCGGGGCTCGTTCCCCTGAGGGTGGAGCTGATCCAGAAGGATATGGTCCAGCCGGGGCCTGCGGGATTCGCCGGCTGGATCGAGTCTACCTGGCTACCCTACCTGGAGAGGGTCCCTGAGGACCGCCGCTGGGAGTTCATATCCGAGATCGTAGGGAGGTACCTCCGCCTCCATCCTCCCGACGGCGAGGGGAGGGTCCACGTGGGGATGGTGAGGCTCGAGGCGGTGGCAGAGAGGCCCGGGATCTGAAGAGACGGCAAAGCAGATCGTCCAAGATCGAATCTTCCGCTCTCAGATCGTCGCTGCCTGTGTCTTATGCAGCCCGCCCCTCGTCTTCTTCTTCTTCCTCCTCCTTCAGGGACCTTCCCGTCAGGGCGGAGTTGGGCTTTTCCTCCAGGACGTCCTCATCGGCTTTCGCGAACTCGTCCTTCATCTTAACCAAAATCCACCGCTCGTTCTTCCCCCGGCCGGTCCGGGTGAGGGCGAAGCCGCCCCGAAGCTTCTTTCCCGAGAGGATGAAGGTGGCGTGCCCCCGCTCCAGGGCCTCGGCGATCGGGACTTCCTTTCCATCGGCGCGGGTGGTGTTCTCGTAGGTCCCGATATCCCAGACGATGACGGTTCCGGCCCCGTACTGCCCCTCGGGGATCGTCCCCTCGAAGTCGATGTACTCGAGGGGGTGGTCCTCGGTGGGGACGGCGAGCCGCTTCGTCTTCGTATCGAGGGAAGGGCCCTTGGGGACCGCCCAGGATTTGAGGACGCCCCCGACCTCGAGGCGCAGGTCGTAGTGGAGCCTCTTCGATCTGTGCTTCTGGATGGAATAGCGGGGCTTATCGCCTGGGTTTTCATTGCCAGAGCCGGAGGGCTCGCTGGTCCTGGAGAAATCCCTTTTTTTGCGGTAGGCTTGGAGCTTATCAACTTCGAACATGCTGGTGAGATTATATCATCGAATCTTAATCAATTGATGGGAGGGTTCGGATCTGACGGGGCTCATCGCATCCTTCGTGATGAATACCGCCCATCGGTCGCCCACTCCATCCCATGTCACGAACTATATTTAACTGCGGGATAGAGGGAAGAGCGCCGACACCGAAACCGAATTTAAATCAAAAGGTGACTATAATTATGGAGGCGACCGATGAAGATCGACGATCATGAAGAGCCGGAGGGGATCTCCCCAGGCGGAAGGACGGAGGCTGCGCCACAGGCGCCCCCCCGGGTCCTCTTCACCACAGTCTGCCGCAATCCTGGAGAGGGGTACGACTACATCGGCGCCAACTCCCGCTCGCGGTGGTTTCGGTTCCGCTGGCCGAGGGACCAGTCCTTCGGCCTGCGTTTCCTCAAGCAGAACATCCCGGAGCTGCAGATCGTCGAGTTTCCCACCTTCGAGGGGTACAAAGAGAGGCTCGCCGAGGGGTGGGACGTCGTCGGCATATCCTTCTACATAAGCGAGACGGAGGAGGCGGTCGCGATGGCAGATTTCGCCCGGGCGTCCGGGGCGGTCGGCGAGGTCTGGGCGGGCAACTACGGAGCCCTCACCCCGTCCGTCCAGGAGAAGTTCGACAGGGTCTTCGTCGGCTACGCAGAAGAGCAGGTCGCTGCCTACTTCGGCCGGAAGATCGAGGAGATCATTCACCCGCCCCTGGTCGAGCACCTCGCCGCCCCCTTGGGCCTGAAGCTGAACATCTACGGCGCCCTCTTTACCATCCGGGGCTGCGCCGTAGGCTGCAGCTTCTGCCAGGCGACCTCCTTCTGCAACCGGCCGAGGCCCCTCCCCCTGGAGTCGATCGAGAGGGTTTTGTCGTACTACAGGGACCACGGGATCAACGTCGTCGTCATCGAGGACGAGAGCTTCGGGGCCAACCGCAGCCATGCCGACGGGGTCGTCGACCTCCTGGACGAGTACGAGATGGTCTGGGGGTGCATGGCCAGGGCCGACTACCTGATAGATAAGATCGACGAGTGGGCAGAGATGAGGAGGCGGCGGCCCTCCAGCGGGGCTGGCAAAGGCCGTAACCCCGTCAGGGGCTTTGCGGGCGCAGCCATCGGTATCGAGAACTTCCACCAGGAGGTCCTCGACGGCGTCGCGAAGAGGGAGGCGACCGGGGAGATCCTGGAGACGGTCGAAAAATTGAAGAGCTACGGCCTGGGGACCGTCGGCTACTACATGATCGGCTTTCCGACGGATACGGCCTCTTCGATAAGAGAGGACGTAGAGAGGCTCGCCTCCCTCAAGCTCGACCTCACCCAGATCTGCGTCCTAACCCCGCTGCCCAGAACGAAGCTCTGGGAGGAGGTCGCCGAAAGGTACGGGATATCCGACCTCGACTACCACCAATTCGACGGAAAGCACCTCGTCTGGAACCACCCGAATTTATCGCCGGAGGAGATGGAGGAGCTCCTCGACTGGTCCATGAGGAAGGTGAACCCCCGGACTGCGCCCCTGCGGTCATCGGCGAGGATCTGGAAGAAGGCCTACGCTGAGGCGGGGGTCGCCGGGATCAGGGTGCTATTATCCTGCCTCGTCCGTGCAAACAGGTTCGACTACGGCGCTGGCCCGAGGATGCTGGATCGGGATTGAAGGGGAAAGGATTGATGGGAAGAGAGATGACGTCGAAGCTGGCCGGGGTGCGATCTTGAAGATCGTATATTCGGAGAAGTTCGAAGAGCGGTACTCAGCAAACCCCGTGGAGGGGCCCGACCGGGCGAGGCTCTCCGCCCGAAAGCTTCAGGGCCACGACTTCGTGGAGCCCCTCCCCGCGAGCCTCGAAGAGGTATCAAGGGTCCACAGCAGAGAGCACATTGAGATGGTAAGAAGGAAGGGGATGCTGGCTCCCGCCCTACTGGCGGCCGGCGGGGCGAATCTCGCCGCTGAGATCGCCCTCCGGGGCAAAGCCGCCTTCGCCCTTGTCAGGCCGCCGGGCCACCACGCCTCCGCCACCACCGCCTGGGGGATGTGCTACTTCAACAACGTCGCCGTCGCCGTCAGGAAGATTGAAGATCGGATAGAGGGCAAGATCGAGGGGCGGACGGGTAAGGTCCTGATCGTCGACATCGACCTCCACTACGGCGACGGGACCGTCGGGATATTCCGGTGGGATGATGGCGTGAAGGTTGTGAATGTGGGCGCCATCGACCCCGGATTCGACTATCTTGCCCTCGATCCGGCGGGCTACATCGGTCAGGTGGAGAGGGCCGTCGCGGAGTCCGACTTCGACCTCCTCGCCGTCTCGGCGGGGTTTGACACCTACGTCCTCGACTGGGGCGGCCTCCTCGACCTCGCCGACTACCGCGAGATCGGCCGGATCCTCCGGGAGGGGGCGGAGGAGAAGAGCGCGGGTCGCAGGTTCGCCGTCCTGGAAGGGGGCTATCACCAGGACCTCCCCCTCTGCATCAGAAGCTTCGTTGAGGGGTTTGGAGGAGATTAAGCTCCGGCTCGGCCCTTTCTCCTCTATCGACCCGATCCCCCGCCCTACCGATGCCGGACCCTTCGGCAAAAGAGACTTAAAGTTATAGGCCACGAGTTGAGGGTAGAGGTGAGAAGAATATGACAAAAGTAGGTGAGGTTTATCGGTGTGACGTCTGCGGAAACGTCGTCGAGGTCAAGGAGGCTGGCGCGGGCCAGCTCGTCTGCTGCGGAAAGCCGATGGTCCCGGCCAAGAAGGGATGATCGGCCCTTTTTTTAACCCAGGATTGTATTAGAATGGCGGCTTCAAACGCCGGGCCGTCGAAGGCGACATCAGGCCGAAAAGCTGATATCCCCGCGAAGGGAGTCGAGATGGGGCCCGATATTGATGCTTGAGATCGGATACCTGAAACTGGACAACCCTCTGGGGATCGTCTCGCCGAATGGCTCCAGGAACCCCGGAAGCCTCAACGGCTCGGCAGGGCTGGTGATGCTGGGGCGTTTCGACCTCTCCGAGGCGGCCCCCTCAGAGATAAAGAGGGCGATGGAAGGGTGGCAGAGCCCTTCGGCCCTGGGGTTCTCGACGACGGGAGGAGAGATCGAAGACCTGGCAGAGGCAGGGAGGATGGCTGCGGAAGAGGGGCGGCTGATGGAGGTGGTCCTCCCCCGGACCGGCGAGGTCGCCGACGCCGTAGAAGCGGTCAAGAGGACGGGCGCCACCCTATCGGTGAGGGCGGGCCCCGACGCCGTCGAGGATCTCAGGACCCTCGGGAGGGAGCTGAAGGAGGCGGGGGCCGACCTCCTCCACCTCGACCTCCGGGGTGCCGGCCCCGGGGCGGCGAAGGTGGTGAAGAGGATCTCTGAAGGCGGGTCCCCCCCCATCATGGCGAGGATCGAAGTCGGCGACTTCAAGGCCGCCAAGGAGATCCTCTCCATGGGGGCAGATATGATATCCCTATCGGATAAGGCAGACCCCGAGTTCGTCAATTGGCTCGCCGAGACCCTGAAGAGCTACCAGAAGATCGTAGGCTGGTACAACGCCCCAAAGCACATCTGCTCCGGGGGGGATCTGCGGGCCGTCGCCTTCTGCTGTCCTCCCGTCAAGAATTGCCCCCTCCTGGGAGCCCTTAAGAAGATCGATGTAACCCCCCAGGAGTTCGTCGATATGAAGCTCGCATTGACGAGGGGGACGCCCCTGGAGCCGGGGGAGGGGACATGCTTTGGAAGCCTCGCATGGTGCTGCAAGATCACAAAGCCCTGTTTCATGAGGGATGCGGTCCTGGAGAGGCACGGGATCTCCCCCGACGAGTACATGAGGCTGAAGAAGAAGCTCGCCGAGGATCTTTTGAAGAGATGAAGACGGATCCTGACCGCATAGCGCAAGGGGCACAGCTATCGATGCTCATCGAGCTCTCCTCCACGCCGAAGCCGGGGAACGTCGACCGGTCCCACGACTTCGAGGAGATCAAGTTCCACCACTTCCTGATCAGCGCCGTCTCAGCCTACCCCGTATTCAGGGACGCCGCCCTGGGAGTAGAGCCGGCGGGCACGTTGATAAGGAGGGCGGTCTCGGCCTGGAGGGGCTGGGGGCTATCCCAGAACACCCACTTCGGGACGATCGCCCTCCTCGTCCCCCTGGCGAAGGCCGCAGGAAGGGGCGGAGATCTCCATGAAGAGGTAGCCCAGGTTCTGGAGGAGACGACGGCGGAGGATGCCGTGGAGTTCTACGCCGCCTTCAGGATCGCCGGAGCGAGGGTGGCGGAGGTGGAGGACATGAGCCTGGAGGACCCCACCTCATCGGACCGATTGCTATCGGAGAAGAGGACCCTCCTGGACCTGATGCACCTCTCCTCCGGCCATGACCTCGTGGCGAGGGAGTGGTCGACGGGCTTTGAGAGGAGCTTCGCCCTCTCCGGGATCCTGGCAGAGAGGGTCAGAGATCTGGGGATGAACGACGGGGTGGTCATCGCCTACCTCGAAGCGCTGGCACAGGTCCCCGACGGCCTCGTCGCCTCGAAGTTCGGCCCTGCCAAGGCGGAGGAGGCGTCTTGTAGGGCGAGGGCGATCCTGGGGCGCGAGGTCTCCGAGACCCTCCGCCTAGCCGGGGATCTGGACGATGAGTTCATAGAAGAGGACGTAAACCCCGGGTCGACGGCTGACATCATCGGCGCGGCCCTCTTCATAGCCCTGATGGAGGGCTCCATTCTCAGGAGTGAAGAAGGATGATTTATGATCTTGGAGAGATCGAAGAGCTGGGGATATTTGATGGGATCAACGAGATAATAGCCACCACGGAGGATGAGACGGGCGCCCCCAACGCCGCGCCCATGGGGCTGATAAAGGAGGGCGACCGCCTCTCGGTCCGGCTCTTCGCCGGATCTCATACACGGGACAACATATTGGCCAAAGGAAAGTTCGTCGCCAACGTATCCCACGATCCGATGCTCTTCGTCGAGACGGCGTTAAACGACATCCCCGAAGATAGGTTCGTCGATAGGGACGGCGAGCTGACCCTCAGGGACGCCGAGGCCTGGGCGCTCTTTAAATGTGAGCCCAAGGATCTGGACATCGCCCTCCCGCAGGCGGAGTTCGTCAAGGGGGAGGTATTGAGCAGGGAGTTTCGGGCGGTGAACAGGGGGATTAACCTGGTGGTGGAGGCGGCCGTCGCCGCCACCCGCTACGTCGCCCTGAGAAGCGACCTCTACCTCGAGGAGATCTTCAGGATAAGGCGGATCGTGGGGCGGTGCGGAGGCCCCAGGGAGATCGAGGCGATGGACCGGCTCGATGAGCTGATGGAGCAGGCCATTGACGATTGAAAAGCTCTGAAGGGCTGTTGGAAGTCGACGGTGGAAGATGCAGGAGAGGCTCTCTTCGGGGTGTGATGGGCTGGACCGGCTCCTGGGCGGGGGGTTTGAGCCGGGGGTCATAACCCAGATCTACGGCGAGGCGGGGACCGGCAAGACGAACATAATCCTCCAGCTGGCGGTGGGGGCAGTGGGCCGGGGCTATAAGGTGATCTTCATCGATACCGAGGGGTTCTCCGTCGAGAGGTTCAAGCAGATCGCAGGGGAGGAGGCGAAGGAGGTGGGGGCGAAGATCGTCGTCTTCGAGCCGCTGAACCTGGAACAGCAGCACGCCTCCATCAAAGACGCCACCAGGATCATGGGTAAGGAGTTCGGCCTCGTCGTCCTCGACTCGGCGACCTCCCTGTACCGGGCCGCCTTCGAAGGGGAGGACAACAGGCCCGTTCGGAGGGCTCTGGCTGCCCAGCTCGGCGACCTCCAGGAGATGGCGAGGAGGCACAGGATCCCGGTGGTGGTCACAAACCAGGTCTACATGGAGATCGAGACTGGAAACCTCCGCCCCCTGGGGGGGATGGCGATGGACCACGCCACCAAGACCTCCATCTTTCTGGAGAAGAAGGGGGTGGGGAAGAGGACCGCCCGGCTGATGAAGCACAGGTCCATGGCAGAGGGAGCGACGGCGGAGCTGTTGATCACCGCGAGGGGCGTCGAGTGATGGGGGTGTTGGCGGCAAGATCTCCCTTCGGCAGACGCCCCGGCACCACGGCTACATACCCCCCTCCTCCCTCCTGGCCGCAGAAGAATCAGGATCGTGCGCTTTTTTTATCTCTCTTTATACAAGCTCTCGATACCGAAAGTATATTTAGCGATTAAGTGCAAACGGACTTTGGTGAAATGAATGGTCAAGATGAACGGAAGGCTCGGCAAATCGAAGGGTAGCCCCACGGGTGGGGAGAAGTTTGAGCAGGAGTTTTACATGACCGCCTCCGAGGCGGCGGCCGCCTTTCGAGGCCTCGCCGACGAGATCGAGGCTCGGGGAAGGGTAGAGGCGTCATCGGGGGACTGGACCCTGGGAGTGAATCTCGCCGAGCCGATCAAGATCGAGGTTCAGTATAAGCATGATCCAGCAAGAAGGGAGCTTGAGGTCCAGCTGAAGCTCAAAGAGAATCCCTGAATCAACCTGAGATGCGGGACTGGTCCCGATCCAAAAATCACCCCTTGTACTCCCCGCCCACCAGCTCCCGGATCCGCTCCGCCGTCTTCGGCCCCACCAGGGGGACCGCCTCCAGCTCCTCCGCCGGGGCGGCGAAGACCCTCTCGACGGACCCGAAGGAGCGCAGAAGGTTCTTCGCCACCGCATTTCCGACCCCCGGTATCGACGAGATGAGGTACTCCTGCTGCTCCTTCAGCGTCCGGTGGGTCTTCTTGCCGTGGGCGTGGGGGGCGCCGCCCCCGGCCTGCTGCTCGCGCCTCGCTATAGCCGCGATCACCGAGACGGTCTCATCCTCGTCGGCCGTCGGGATTATGGCGACGCCGAAGTCGACGGCTATCGAGGCGAGGGCGCCGCGGATGGCGTTGGGGTGGACCTGCCGGGCGTATAGGTTCCGCCCTTCCAGGATTAGAATCGGCCTCTCGTAGTTTCGGGAGAGGTCTTTGAGCTGGGCGAAGAGGTTCCTTTCGCCGCCGATGAGGGAGTCGACGAAGTCGTCGGCGGTCTTCCTCTCGATACCGACCCGATCGCTTACTATGTAATCTCCCACCTCCAGGACCCGAAGGGTCACCCCCACCCCCATCGACTCGAGCATCCGGGCGAGGCTCCTCTCCCTGGGGTCGACGGCGACGAGGGCGGAGGCCTCCTCCTCCTCGGGGCGGTCGATGAAGGCCGGCTGCCCGCCGGCAGCCGCCCCAGGACCGACATCCCCGATCGACAGCTGCCGTCCCCTCCCGCCTGGGGGAAGGGCTGCGCCACCTCCGGCCGCCGACCCCAGATCTCTCCGATCAGGCCAGCTCATCTCCCGGATCTGCTGGCGCATGGACCTCTCTTTGCGATCGCTGATCCAGCGGTACGCCTCGTCCCTCGTCCCCCTGGCGACGAGGACGACGACCCTCCCTGCCCTGGCCCGGCCCGTCCTCCCCTTCCTCTGGATCGACCTGATCTCGCTGGGGACCGGCTCGTAGAAGATGACGAGGTCCGTCGCCGGGATGTCGATCCCCTCTTCCCCGACGGAGGTGGCGATGAGGACGTTGTACTCCCCCTCCCGGAACTTTCTGAGGATCTCGGCCTGCTTCTTCTGGGATAGCCCCTCGTCGGTGGCCCTGCTGGACTGGCCGACGAACCGGACGGGCCTGATCAGGTCGCCTGCCCCCTCCCTGAGGTAGTCGAGGACGGAGCTCGCCGTATCTCGGTAGTTGGTGAAGACCATGATCCGCGAGTCAGCCTTGGCGACGAGCTGCTCTTCGACGAGCTCCCGGACCGCCCGGAGCTTCGGATGGTCGACGTCCATCCTGGCGAGGTCGCTCACTGCCTCCACCACCCTGGGGTCGGCCATGATCCTCTTCGCCGCCTTGCTCCCTCCGGGGGAGGAGGCCTCCGATTCGAGCCTATCCAGGTACCGGGCGAGGGAGTCGACCCCCTGGGTCTCGGCGAGCTCCACGGCGTGCTTCAGCTTCAGGACCTCCGCCAGGACCGATACCGCCTGGTAGAGGCTCGGCGACGGGTTTTTTGCGATCATTCCCCGGAGGGTCTTCTGCATCTCCAGAAGCTCTTTCTTCGAGGTTCTGTCCATCCTCTTGGGCATCCGCAGGCCGTCGGACCCCCCGAGATGATTGAGAGCCTCGCCCCGATCCTCCAGTACCTCTTCCAGGAGGGTCCGCAGCCTCATGATCTCCGGAGGGACCGCCACCTTGACGACCTCGATCTCCCTCTCGTGGACGAAGGGAGATACGTCGGGGTCAGCCTCCGTCTTCGTCTCTATCCTTGCAGCGCCGAGGTTATTGGAGACCTCCTCGATCCGCTCGAGGCTGCTTCCGGGGCTGGCGGTGATCCCCAGGACGAGCCGGTCGTTACCCTCCCTCTGGTAGCGCTCCGCTATGTAGACGTAGGCGTAGTTTCCGACGGCCCGATGGGCCTCGTCGAATATGATCAAAGAGACGTCCCGGAGGGATATCCGCCGGGAGAGGAGGTCGTTTTCCACCACCTGAGGCGTCGATACGACGACCCTGGCCCCCTCCCACATCTCCCTCCTCCTTTCAGGGGGGATCTCCCCTGTGAACGTGACCGCGATGGATGCGTCCTCGAGAACTTTCTCCAAAAAAGATGCGTGCTGCTCCACCAGGGGCTTTGTGGGGGCGAGAAATAGCGCTTTGCCCCGGGGGAGCCTCGCCAGGAGGACCATCAGGGCGACGACGGTCTTCCCCAGGCCCGTCGGGAGGACCACCAGGGTCGAGGCCTTGAGGGCGGTTGAGGCGAGCTCCAGCTGAAATAGCCTTCTTTCCACCGCCTTCTCCTTCAGCATGGGGTGCTCGAGGTAGGAGGTCATCGCCCTCCTCTCATCTCATGATCTCATAATAGTCCTTGTGAGGGTTTATCAGGAGCCTCTCGGCGATCTCCTCCGCCGTCCTCTCGGGCTCCTCGGCCCGAAGGGAGAGCTTCCAGACCATAGACCTCTCGACGGACCTGACCATATCGAAGCCGAGCCGGTTTCGCAGCCGGTTCTGGGCGGAGATCGCCTCGCCATCCTCGATCCGGAGCCCCACCCTCACCGGGACGTAACCCTCTTCAAAGTCGATGGAGTCGACGGTGGCCTTGTAGCTCTCCTTGTTCTCGTTCACCAGCTCCCGGGCAAGCCTGCCAGCCAGGTCTGCGGGATCTGCGACGGAGTCGTCGACCTCGATGGACCAGAGCCTCTCTTTGCCCAGTTCCGCCAGGACCGCCCCGTACCCCATCCTCCTGCAGAGGGTGTTCTTGACGGTGGCCGCCTCTGCGTCCGGGATCTTCAGCGAGACCCGAAGGTTGATCTTCATCTCATCACCTCGATATACCGCCTCATCGACTCGAATATCCTCCTTCCAGGCCCCGGGGCCGTCATGTCCCCTGCGCTCTTCGCCGAATCCGTCGGCGGGAGCTGCCAGGCGAAAGAAGACCTCTCGGGGTGGGGCATCAGACCCAGGACGTTCCCCTCAGGGTTGCAGATCCCGGCTATATTCTCCAGGCTGCCGTTGACGTTCACCGGAAACTCCCTCTCCACTCTGCCGCCCTCGTCGCAGTACCGGAATACTACCTGATCCTCCTCGTTCAACCTCTCCATCAGATCTTCGTCGGCGGTGACGAGGTTTCCCTCGGCGTGGGCGAGGGGCATCGATACGAGGTCGCCTTTATCCAGGAGGAAGCTACCGCTGCACCTCCTCGCAGGGGTATCGGTGCGGAGGGTCGTCCAGGCACAGTAGAATCCGCGCCTTGCGATCTCCCCCTTCGAGACCATGACGTTCGAAGCTAGGGCGACGTCCACACCGCCCAGGCCCGGGAGGAGCCCCGACTCCACCAGGATCTGAAAGCCGTTACAGATCCCGATGATCGGTTTGCCCCCTTCTGCCTCCTCCCGGAGGGCGTCCATCACCGGCTCCTTGGAGGCTATCGCCCCCGCCCGGAGCCTGTCCTGGTAGGAGAATCCGCCGGGGATTATGTATCCGTCGAAGGCGCAGAGCTCTTCAGCCGGCCGGTTCCACCGAAATATCTCCCCGGATAGGTCTGCGGCGCGGGCCGCCACCAGGGTCTCATGCTCGCAGTTAGTCCCTGGAAACTGGATGACAGCGATCTTCATCTCATCGCCTCCGATAGGCCTCCGGTCCAGGCCTTCTTCGCCGTCGAGAGGTCCATCGAAAGGACGGCCCTCCCCTTATGGGTCATGACCAGCTCCGGCGAACTGACCACCTTTCCGATCTTCATGATATCGAGGCCGTATCCCTTCAGAAGAATTTCAAGCTCCTCTTCAGCGCCTTTCCGGCACTCCAGGAGGAAGCCCGAGGACTCGCTGAATACCAGCCGGTCGGCGGGGAGGTCCGAGCCGGCGGCGTCCAGGTCCAGCTCCAGGCCGAGATCGGCGCGCCCTGCAAGGGCCATCTCGGCGGCCGTCGCTCCAAGGCCGCCGTTGGATATGTCGTGGGCGGAGACTACGAGCTTCTCGGCGATGGAGTCGATGACGGCGTAGATCATATTCCTCTCCAGCTCGAACCTGACTACTGGGACGTTCTTGCCCGTGACGCCGTGGATCGTCCGGTAGTACTCCGAGCCGCCGAGCTCGTCGAACCGGGGACCGATGAGGTAGACGGAGTCGCCGACTTTCTTCAGTTCCATGGTGACGGCGTCCCCGACGTCGTCGATGAGGCCGACGCATGCGATGATCGGCGAGGGGTCCACCGCCCCGTCGGGAGACTCGTTGTAGAAGCTGACGTTCCCGGAGACGATGGGGACAGGCGTCTCTTCGTACCCCTTCAGCCATAGGGCTTTGGCGGCATCGGCGAGGCCCCTGACGCACTCCCTGAACTCCCAGAATGCCTCCGGCTTCTCGGGGTTTCCGAAGTTGAGGCAGTCGGTGAGGGTCGCGGGGTACGCGCCGACGGCGGCGACGTTCCTCATCGCCTCGGCGACGGCCGTCGCCCCCGCCCAGTAGGGGCTGATCCTGCCGTAGAAGGGGTTGGCGTCCACCGATAGGGCGATGCCGAACTTCTCTCCCCGGACCGGGGCTATGAGGCCTGCGTCCGCCTCCCCTGGTCTGATCACCGCGTTCCCCTGGACCTCGGTGTCGTAGTAGCGGTAGATGTGCTCCCGGGAGGAGACGTTCGGCGATGCCAGGACCTTAAGGAGGGCGTCGTTCAGCTCATCGAGGGGCGCTATATCCGGCTCCTCGAAGCTCGTCGTCCGGGGGCGCTCCTCCCTCTCGTAGCGGATCCCCCGCGTGAGGTGCTCGATGGAGATGTCACAGGTCACTATCCCCCGGTACCGGGTTATGTACCTGCCGTCCGTCGTCACCTTACCGACGACGGAGGCCCTAGCCCCCTCGTAGACGTTGGGGAGGTCCCAGTCCTCGTTGTATATCTTCAGCGCCCGGGCAGTCAGCTCCGGGGGACATATCAGCATGAACCTCTCCTGGGTCTCGGCGCAGGCCACGACCTCGGGGGGGAGGTCCTCGCTCGCCTTGTGGAGGCTGTCGAGGTCGAGGTCCATCCCGTACCCGGCGCTCGCCCCCATCTCCGAGGAGGCGCAGGTGAACCCGCCGCCTCCCAGATCTTTGAACCCTATGACGATCCCCTCCTCGCGGGTGAGCTGGAATAGGGCCTCGTTCGCCTTGAAGAGGACGTTCTTGAGGAAGGGGTCGGGGATCTGGATCGCTCCTCTGTTCGCCTCCTCGTCCTCCTCCCGCAGCTCCTCGGAGGCGAAGGTGACGCCTCCAAAGCCGCTGGAGTCGGTGGGCTTTCCGACGACGATGACATCGTAACCCTTCTCTCCCGCCCCCGCTGGCGCGCGGCTCTTGATGATCTCTCCGCGCTTTACGACCCCGACGGCGACGACGTTCACGAGGCAGTTGGAGTCGAAGCTGTCGTCGAAGACGACGTCTCCGGCGATGATGGGAACCCCTAGGGCGTTGCCGTACTGCCATATTCCGTCGACGACCCCCTCTGCCACCCATCGGACGTGATTCTTGTCTTCGCCGTAGGGGTCGCCGAACCGAAGGGGGTCGGCGGTGGCGACGACCTTGGCGCCCATGCAGTTGACATCTCTTACGATGCCGCCTATGCCGGTGGCAGCCCCCTCGTTGGGGAGGATCTGGGAGGGGTGATTGTGGCTCTCATGGGCGATGACGACGCACCACTCGTCGTCGATGGCCACGATCCCCGCGTCCTCTTCGGGACCCTGGACGACGTTGGGGCCTTCTGTATGGAGAAACTCGTTCAGGGTGGCGCGACTGCTCTTGTAGGAGCAGTGCTCGCTCCACATGGTATCATAGTTGAAGAGCTCCGGGACGGTGGGGTCCCTGCCCAGAGCCTCGGCGATGGAGCGCGCCTCAGGAACCGATAGGCCCAGGCCAGCCCTTCGGAGGGCAGCCTCGACCTCATGGTCTTCGAGACCGATTATTTTCAACGGTGGACACCTCGTTTAATGAGGGAGACTATCCCCTCGTAGGCAGTTATGTATCTATCGATCCGATGAGGTCGCAAGCTACCTTCGAGGGCCCAGCAGCCAGATCGGTCCCTCCTGCAGCCTCCTCCAGATCGAAACCTCCTCATCAGAGGTCCTCGTGGAGGTCCTCGTCTGAGGTCTTCTTCTTCTCGCCTCTTGGAAGGCTTCCATCATGAAAGCCGTCCCGCTAGCCTCCGTCTCCCCCGGCGGACGGAGAGCCGGGAGGGGAGACGGGCCAGACAACGGCAAAACATTTAAAACCGGAGACGATAAATCCGGTCATGGTCATAGTGGTGATCTGCGACGACTCGGAGATCGAGGTCCCCGAGGGCGAGAGGTGCGCGATCTGCAACCGTCCACTCGAGGAGTACGACGAGGTGACGGGTACGGGGATCCTCGGATATTACCACTGGACCTGCGTAACCCACTTCGATTAGAGCGGGGGTAACCAAGCCAGGTCAACGGTGATAGACTCAAGATCTATTCTCGCAGGAGTTCAAGGGTTCGAATCCCTTCCCCCGCACTCCAGCTATCGTATTTCGACCGGTTTTTCAATCCCACAATTATACTAAACCGCCTCAGAATACTAAACCGCCTCAGAATACTAAACCGCCTCAGAAGGTTTCGAAAAACCTAACATTATACGTAGGGACCATTGTCCAGTGAGTAAATGCTCTTGATTTCCTTAAATCTCGATGAGGCAGCGATCTCGGTAGCAAGTACGGTGAGATTGGCTTGGTCAAAGAGGCTACAGCAAGTCAGTCTTTAAATCGGATCAAATCTAGATGACGCATAATTCGTATGAAAAATGGCAATATTGTGTAGCTTAAACTCCTTAACCGATGACCCATGCGTTGCTCTTCAGCCTCGAAACGAAGCATCCGCCGTTCTCCTTGATCCAGGTGAAGATCTGATATTTGAAGAACCCCAGGTCAATAAGCAGGATCCGGTCCCTTATCCATGGCCCTATCCTGAGGGTCTTTATCTCGTTCGTGTTTTCGGGGAAGAGAGCTACGCTCTTAGGACCCCAGGCTACTTGCGATGGTGAGGACGGAAACCTTGAAGCCTGCTGCCACTTTTCCCGATCTTGTAGCTGGCCAGATCTTTGCCAGCTTTGGAGGGTAATCTGACGATGGGAGAGTCCTGGATCAAGACGTCTTCGAAAGGTGAAAGACGATTCCTGAGGGCTCGACCGGGTTTCTGAGCCGAGTATTCTTCGCCTCGAACCGCGCATTCTCGGAGAAACGCAGCAGGCTCTGGAGTGAACATCATTGGTCATCGGTTAAGCCCACCACTCCTCGGTAAATCGCTTTCTATTTACATGCGGATCTACCGCTTCACTCATACTAAATTCTAAAGACGTTTTTAAGGAAGTTTCTAATCCCATATGACTAA
>Ga0334882_1002112_pt1 | contig 21355 bp, 14 predicted proteins | sample GraSluR1_MG_5_FD_207226 | JGI IMG/M metagenome (GOLD analysis project Ga0334882, IMG submission 207226) | Sludge microbial communities from methane-producing bioreactor in Wageningen University, Netherlands - Granular Sludge_15_04-R1 | ecosystem: Engineered > Bioreactor > Anaerobic >...
TACCACTCCGGCACTCCATGAGAGCGCATTAACTCCTCTTCCTCCGGTTTGATTCCTCGGCCCTTTCGCACAGATTCCATAATCTGAAAGGCAGCCTGATCTTCAACACCTTTCGCCATCAAATAAAGCAAAATGGCATCTCGGGTAGAAATGGCTTCTGACAAAGGCACATTCTGTTGAACAATCAACTCTCTGGCATTCCCAGCCCAAACATCGGTTCCATGTGAGAACCCTGAAAGCCGAATCAAATCAGAGAAGTAGCGCGGTTTGGCATCGATTAACATTTGCCGGGTGAAGGGAGTTCCGAACTCCGGTACTCCAAACGTACCGGTTTCCGAATCAATATCCTCCGGACGAACTTGCAACGATTCGGTTGAAACAAATAATTTCATGGTCTGAGGGTCATCCAACGGAACATTCCGGACATCCAGTCCAGTCAATTCCTGTAACCTCCGTAAAATAGTAGGATCGTCATGCCCGAGTAAGTCCAGTTTGAGAAGATTATCATGAATCGCTTGGTAGGGAAAATGGGTTGTAATCACTTCAGAGCCATCTTTTCCTGGGGGATGCTGTACAGCAGTGAAATCATGAATATCCATATTACTGGGTACAACCATTAATCCTCCCGGATGCTGCCCCGTTGTTCTCTTAACACCGGTACACCCAAGGGTAAGGCGATTGATTTCTGCTTTCCTCAATTGAGCTCCGGTCTTCTCCACATATTTCATGACGAACCCATAAGCAGTTTTATCGGCTACGGTGGAAATGGTACCGGCTCGGAACACATATTCTTTGCCAAATAATTCTTCTGTGTATTTATGAGCTTGTGATTGATACTCTCCAGAAAAATTGAGGTCAATATCCGGAATCTTATCACCTTTAAAACCCATAAAAACTTCAAAACGAATGTTAAAACCATCTTTGATTAATGGATTTCCACATTTGGGACACAATTGATCTGGCATGTCGGCACCACAGTCGAATTCTTTATCGTGGCTGAAATCCGAATAACTACATTCCGGGCAACGATAATGTGCCGATAATGGATTCACCTCTGTGATTCCGGTCAAAGTTGCGACTAACGATGAGCCTACGGATCCCCGGGATCCCACTAAATAGCCGTCTTCCATTGATTTCTTAACCAATTTATGAGCAATATAGTAATTGACTGCGTAGCCATACCCAATAATGCAAGTTAACTCCCATTCGATTCTCGATAATACATTCTTTGGCAAGGGATCTCCATACATTTTGCGTGCGGTCTCATAAGTTAACCGAGTCAATTCTTCTTCTGCTCCTGGGATAATCGGTGGATATAACTTATCCAATAAAGGGCTGAATGCCTCAATCTGGTCCGCGATACGATTTGGATTCGTGACCACCACTTCATACGCTTCTTCTGCGGGCCAATCGGCAAACTCTGCTAACATTTCATCGGTATTTCGCAAATGCAACAACGGTTTCGACTCATCTGCTTCATAGTCTTGACCGGCCTGAAGGATATCACGGTAGATTACGTCTTCTGGTTCCAAAAAGTGAACGTCACCGGTAGCAACCACCGGCTTATCTAATTCTCTTCCAATTTTAAACATGCAACGATTAATCTCTCGCAGAGCGTCTTCGTTGGCGACCTTACCGTTTTCAATGGCAAATCGATTATGACCAATTGGCATCACTTCCAAATAGTCATAAAATTTAGCCAACTCTTTCGCTTGCAGGTATGCTTTCTCGAAGTTACCCTCATACCCATCAATCAGAGTACTGTAGACCTCTCCGTATGCACAAGCTGAGCCTAAAATCAATTCTGCCCGTGCACTTTGTAAATCTGCTCGCAAAACGCGGGGGCGTTTGTAAAAATTTTCCAAGTGTGCTTTACTGGTCAATTTATAAAGCTCTTTCAGCCCAACTTTGTTCTTGGTCAAGACCACACAATGTCTATATTTCCTATCGTCTTCGTGATCAATCAAGTAAATCTCACAACCATACAAAACTTTCATTCCCAGTTTTTTCGCTGCTGCAGCGGCTTCAGGATACGCTTGTAACACACCGTGATCTGTAATAGCAATTGCGGTATGTCCCATGTCATAAGCTCGTTTTACAAGTGCCCCTGCATCACACAAAGCATCCATACTACTCATATTGGTATGGGCATGAAGCTCGATTCGCTTCACTTCATGGGTGTCTTTGCGATTTTTGGGAGGAGCTTCTGCTTCATTAATTGCGTCCGCAGTGAGCGTACATTCATTATCTTCAAATCGGTCGATAGCTGCTTTGCCTGAAACAAGTACCCATTGCCCTACTTTCAAATCATCCATTCGGTGAGCAACAGGGGGACGACTACGATTCCCATAGCCATTGCTGCTTTGTTGGGTTGAATTATTAGTATCACGAATCATGGCCTTTACAGTCAAAGAATCCGTCCCGTCATAGAGGTCAAACTTATATAAAATCTGCCCATTTCGAAGATTCTGCCGATCTAATCGGAAAATCTCCCCTTTGATAATCAGAGTCTGTGGAGATTCCATCACGTTTTTGATTGGAATTGCTTCTCCGGTTATACTTCTACCGAGGTAATGCTGACTCTTGGATCCTGCTTTTCGAATTGCTTGCTTACTTTCCTGCTTGATTTTTTCGACTTGAGCCATAACTTCTTCGTCTCGTTTTCTGCGGAACTCTTCTTCCAGATCTTCATCGGTCTTTTCTATTTCAATCGGCTGCCACTCCGTATCTATTTCAGCCTCAAGCTGTTCAGAGACAAACGGAGATTCCTGGGGTTCGCTCTCCCACATCGGAGAATCAGAATCCAGTTGTTCAGCCAAAGGATCCTCAAATTCAATGCTGACTCGAGCAGGTTCTTGCCAACTTACCGTCAACGACCATCGCTGATCGATCACTTTCTGTAAGTTGCTTGAACAGGCCAATCTCTCTTCAGGAGAGATATTTCCTTCTAATACTAAATGCCATAGGCGCGCATTGACATCGACATATAAGCGTTCAATACTGCATTGCTCAGGCATGGCGTTGGTCAATTGTTGACAAAAGCGTTCCAACTCTCGATCTTTTTCACTCATCGGTTCGCCCCCTTCTCCTAGAATTTCGGTGTAAGGCTATCTGAAAAAGACAACCTTACACCCACTTCTCTGTTCCTAAATTCGGTCACTCGTGAGAACTTGTATCTTGGCATCTTCGCATGCCAAAAGCACGCGTTCCATGTCGCCTTCAAATTTCACGATAACGAACACATTTTGATCTTCCTGTTTAACACCTGGTATGTACGATACGGGTAACAACCCCTCTATATTGGCCCCTGCACGCAATAATTGACGCGCGAGTCGAGCTAATTCGCCCTTTTCATTACGAAGAGACACTGTGATTCGATTCCCTTCGCTATGAAGCCCGACTGCTGACATAAAGATTTGCATTAGTCGATTCGAAGGAATGATTCCAAGAAACTGATCTCGGGTATCATCTTGTAAAACGGGGATGAACATACTGCGTTGCTGGGTCAGCAGTCGGGCTGCGGCTTCCACCACATCAGTGCCGTTAACATATGAGAATTCGGTTTTCATCACATCACGGACCAAGGATTCCTCGGCATTGACATCTTTCTTAACGTAGAGGTGCTCATAAATATCGAATAACTCGATAACCCCTAAAATTCTGCCAAAATTGACGACGGGTAAGGCACGAAAGCCATAGAAATCCATGCGTCTTAGTGCATTACTCAGCGTGAAATCTTCATTTACAGATATCACTTCTTGTCGATCAATCATAATGTCTTTACAATACATAACGAACCTCCTTATATTTTTGTTTTTAGACCTGCATCGTTTGCCATTTGCCCAAGCGATACCGCCAAAGGACTAAAAAGAACCGAACAAATAAATCAATCGTCATCGCCCACCAAACACCCATGATGCCGAAGCCGAGTTGAATTCCTAAAATATAGGACAGAGGAATCCGAAGTAGCCACATGCCAATGGCCTGAATGTACATCACCCATTTGGTATCGCCTGCCCCGCGTAAAACCCCATTGATAACTCCACCCATTTCTAGAGGGATTTGTGCAAAGCCCATGAGCATTAAATACTTTGCACCTAAACGAATAACTTCAAGATCATTGGTGAGTAACGACATAATGAAACGGCCACCGAAAATCAGGAGGAATGACGCGAAAACAAAGAACGCCATGGACCAATTAAAGATTTCCTGGATATATCTTCTTGCTAAATTTAAATTCTTTGCTCCTAAACTCTGACTGACAAAAGCAGTTGCAGCAATTCCTAGTCCTGCAGCCGGCATGTAAGAGATTCCCTCTGCCTGCATACCAAGGTTATGAGCAGCTAAGGCAATGGTACCAAAGGTCACGATGACACTGGTCATCACAATAGACGCAACTTGCCAAAACAAATCACCTGCTGAGCTTGGAACACCAATTCGCATGATTCGTTTGACATCGGGAAAATGCAACAGCGCAATATCTTCTTTACGAAGCTGCAAGCCGGAAAAAGGAGAAAACACTGCCGATAATGCCAAAATCGCTCCCGTTCCCTGGCCAAATAGTGCAGCCACAGCAGCTCCTCGAATTCCCATTGCAGGGAACCCTAAGTTCCCATAAATAAACAACCAGCAACCTAAAACATTGATCAAATTGACCACCAATGAAATCAACATCGGGGTCTTAGTGTTTCCTACCCCCCGCATGATTCCGGCACTGATTTGGATCATTGCAACTAACGGTAAAGAAAACAGAGCAATCTGCAGGTAGGCCATGCAAGCTGCCAATAATTCTTCTCCCACATTCATTAGATTCAAAAAGGGTTTAGCAAAGATAAAACTCAAAATCGTCATGATACTGATCAGAATGACTGCACTGAGTAATCCTTGGAAGGCAATCTTGCGTGCCTCAGCCATTTCTCTGGCACCATAACAGCGAGCGACTAAAACCGTGACCCCTGTAGATATACCAAAGAAAAGTGCCCAACTGATTTGAGTGACTCGGGAAGAGAGACCAATCGCGGCAATGGCAGTTGCTCCGATTCTACCTACCATTGCGCTTGCTACCATGCCCACCATCATCTGCAAAATAGAATCGATGGTTACCGGCCAGATCATTTTGAAAATATTCTGCCTCAACTCTTTGGGACTCGGCTCGCCGGGCAATGCCGGTATGGATAAAAAACGCTCCAAGGGATGAAGCCTCCGTTCTGTTGCCTGTTATAAATTCGACATTTGGTAAAGTTCTGCAAAAGCAGCCGCCATGGGATACGGCTCACGGTTATAATCCAGCAAAATCTTTTCAAATGCATCAAAGAAACGATACAATTTATCGGCCTTTGCTCCTTCTCCCATGTGACCGATTCGCCACACTTTGCCAGCTAAACTTCCCCAACTTCCACCAATCATAATCCCATACTTTTTCCACAGTTTGTTGCGAAATGCTTCATCTGATAATCCTTCTGGTACCATGAAGGCCGTCACGGTTACAGCACGACAGTTTTCATGAGGCATGATTTCAAAACCAGCCCTAATCAGCGTTTGGCGCACTGCCGAAGCAATCCTTTGGTGTCTAATGTAGAGGTTTTCTCCTTCCTCTAAAACCCGATTTACTGCTTCATCAAGGGCATACAAATCGGAAACCGGTTGTGTATACGGAAACTCTTTAAAATGAGTTAACCAGCCATTTTTCCAAATCATCAAATTCAAATAGAATCCGCCATAGGGTTGCTTACGATTTCTCATAATCTGCCAGGCTCTTTCGGAAATCGCCATAATCGTCAATCCGGGAGGTGCAGACAAGGCCTTCTGACTGCCCCCAATGAGAATATCGATTTTCCACTCGTCCACCATAATTTTTTCGCCCGCCATCGATGCGACAGCATCAACAATAGAAATGACGCCACGTCGGTGACAAACTTTCGCCAATTCTTCAATGGGATTCAACATACCGGAAGGAGTGTCGCAATGAACCATGGTCACTACTTTCACTTCTGGGTGTTGATCAAGAGCCTTTTCTAAATCTTCTGCTGTAATCGCTACGTTATAGTCCTTGCTTAAGAAGAGAACTGTGCCCTGGCAACCCGTCACAAAATCTGCAAAACCTCTGCCAAAAAAACCATTATCTAAAACTAACACCGCATCTCCGGGTTCAACAACATTGACAACTGCTGCTTCGAGCCCAAGAATTCCTTCACCATTCAACACCAAAACATCTTCTTGAGTATGGAGCACTTTTTGGAGTTTGGCGCATAGTTGTCGGTAAAAATCAAAGAATTGGGGGTCTAGATCCGGATTCACAATGGGTTTTGCCATTGCCATGCGAACGGCTTCCGATACTTCTACAGGTCCCGGGGTTAAGATTACTTTTTCCATGGTTCCGCACCTCCCTCCAAAATATCGATGACAGCTTGCGAAAACACTTTCATACCGACCCGCAAAACTTCTTCATTAACATCAAAGCGATTGTGGTGAATTGGGTGAACTTTATCTTCATCTTGGATTCCTAATCTAAAATAAACACCGGGAATATCTTTCATGAAAAAGGAGAAATCCTCAGCTCCCATGGAGGGCTCTAATTTTGTCAAAACCTTATCTTGACCTAAGATTTTTCGGGCACTTTGAATCAAAAAATCGGTAACCCCATCATCACTGATTGTGATGTCATAAGCATCGGTAAACCGAACTTCATGTTGCGCACCGTACAATTCACAGATTGCTGCAACTTGCTCTTCGATCCATTTTTTGCATTGAGTCCTTGTAGCCTGATTCAGAGTTCGCAAAGTTCCATCCATTACAACCTTTTCGGCAATCACATTGCCTCGAACCCCACCTACCATTTTACCAATCGTCAAAACCACCGGATCCAATGGATTAGACAGTCTACTCACGATATGCTGCAGGCCGTTGATCACTTGTGCTGCAATCGCAATAGCATCAATACAAAGATGCGGTTGAGCGCCATGGCCACCCCGACCGGTTATGGTAATCACAAAAGAATCGGGCGCGGCCATAATCGGTCCAGATTGAGCAGCTATCTTTCCTGCCGGAACATCATGCCAAACATGAGCTCCGAAAATAACATCAACGTTTGGGTTTTCCAAAACACCTTCTTTGATCATCGGTAAGGCTCCGCCGGGACCTTCTTCTGCCGGTTGAAAAATCAACTTGACATTACCTTTGAGCGAAGATTGCAACCGTGATAAAACCATAGCCGTTCCTAATAAGGATGCCGTATGAACATCATGACCGCACGCGTGCATAACTCCCTCGTTCTGTGAACGGTACGGAACATCGTTCAATTCCTGAATGGGTAGTGCATCCATGTCGGCACGAATCGCAACGGTAGGACCTTCTGAACTCCCTCTTAAGAGACCTACCACTCCTGTTCCGGCAACTCCGGAGCGTACTTCCCAGCCATGTTGCTTCAGTGTTTTCTCTACCAACGCCGCTGTCTGAAATTCCTGAAATCCCAACTCGGGATTTTGGTGGATTTGACGGCGTAACGAAACGGTTATTGGATAAAACTCTTCGACGAGCTGATTAACCTTTGAAATCAATTTGTTACTCCTCCTCTATTGAAACTTTATTCTTGTACCTAATATTGTTTCGACGATTCTTTAGTGTTTTCCTTGTAGAAAAGAACGAGGATTCATTCATTCTAATATGTAAAAAAGGTGTTTAGGTTTTGAAAAAGAATTAAACAACATAATCTACTCAAGGAGGTTTTACGATGCAGAATTTCTACGATGTCATTGTTGTGGGTGGGGGTGGAGCTGCCTTGTGTGCTGCTTTGGCTGCCAAAGAAGAAGGGGTTCGTGTTCTTCTGGTCAGTAAAACGGCAGTCGGGAAAGCCAATTGTACTGCTTTTGCTGGAGGTGGGTTTAGTTTCGCAGGGCCTGGTACCTCTTGGAGAGATCATCAGAAGAAGACCTTGGAAACCGGTCGTTGGATGAATGACCCGGATCTGGTCAATTCCTTCTGCAAAGATGGACCCTTATCGGTGCTCAACCTCCAACGCTTTAATATGAAAAGTTATGTCCGCTCCAGTGGTTGTTCGGTCTCACCCTATGCACCCAATAGTCGAGTTGGGGGTATGGGTATGACCTTACCCCTTTTACAAGCTTGCAAAGAAATGGGTGTGGATCTGCTTCCTGCCCATATGGTACACGGTCTACAAACACAAAATGACCATGCTAGTGCCATTGAGCTAACCAGTATGATTACTGGAAAAAGCCAAGTAATTCCTTGCCATTCCATTGTCATTGCAACCGGGGGTGGCGGACGTGTCTATGGTCGCACCAACAATCCTGTTACAACGACAGGTGACGGATATCATATGTTGTATGAACTGGGCTTGGCATTTCGCGATATGGAATTTGTGCAATTTTATCCAATGGGCTTAGCGGAAGAAGCCCTACCCATGTGGTTCATAGACCTTGGTATCATTGATCAAGTTCCTCTGACCGATGAAAACGGAAACGAATTTTTACTTGATCTATTACACAGTTGGGGGATTGCAACCGGGCGTGAGGGAAATCTTTATGCAAGAGACCGCACCTCCATTGCCATTGCTGAGAAATGGGATCAAGGAAATCCTCCACAGCTCCATTTAGAGAAAATGCCGACAGAAAAGTGGCAACAGCAATATTACAAGGAATTGTTGATGCTGAATCGAGATCATTTTGATTTTACCAAACAACCAATCCGGGTTCGCCCCCTGGTGCACTATATGAGTGGCGGTGTTCAAATCGATCCCTTAAGCCAAACCGAAATACCTGGCATCTTTGCCTGCGGTGAAGTTACCGGTGGAGTGGATGGAGCGAACAGAATCGGAGGCAATGCCTTGACCAACATCAGTCACTTTGGTCAAATCGCCGGTAAAGGAGCCGCGAATTATGCAAAAGAAGCAACTCATACTCCTTCTGCTCAACCGGTTTCATCCTTACCGGAAAATCAGGGAACGGAAAATTTACTCAGCCTGAAAACCGAGCTGCATTGGCTGATGGATAACCTCGTTGGGCCTTTACGTACAGGAGAAGGGTTACTCAAAGCCAAAAACCGGGTGGAAGAGTTGAAAGAACGTAGCTACAGGATTTCTTGGCAAACCCCCAAGGAATTACAAAACCGAATCGAATTAACCTCCATGCTTACCACTGCTCAGATGATTATTGAAGGTGCATTACAACGCCAAGAATCAAGAGGAGTTCATTTCCGAAAAGATTACCCTACCGAGCGGACGGAGCTGAATCAGCCGATTTGGCAAAGAAAATAAAGTACTAAAAAAGCAGAGTTGCCTTATGTTTTAAGGCAACTCTGTTTTGATTTCTAAATCAATAGAACGTCGGAACCACCCATATTGATAAATCACCACTATTTTTGTGGAAAGCTGCGAAGATTCCCTTCCCTGTAGATGAAGCTTTAGAATCGCATCTTTGGTAGTTTTTGTATCAGGCAGGACTTGATTCTCACCTGCTTCACTTTCTAGCGACCACGCCCCTACAGCCCAAGTAAAAGCCTCTCCTTCCAACTGTACCTCGTGAACCGTCACCATGTACTCTCCTGTATTTCTCAAACGAAGATCATATTCCAAGGATTCTTCTACTTCTAAAATCAAAGGAAGATCTAGGTTCATCAGCGGCTGGGCATTCCAATAGCGTAACCAGTAAGCTGCACCGAGATAGATTCCTGCACCAAGGGTCAGCAAAACCAAAATCACGAACCAAACTCGAAACCCTATTCTTTCAGACTTACTCAAAAATGTCCCTCCAGGTTAATTCACCGCGCGACCACTCCAGTTTTTCACAACGGCTTCTTTTAGATTTTCAGATTCTTTCAAGCTTAAAAGGCCGGCAGCTTCTAACTCGTTGATTCCCTCTAAGGCTTTCATCCAATATTCAGGATCTTCCAATAAATTCTGATCTTCAATCAACCGTTGTAGTTTGGCTGGACCTTGTGCTTTGTTCAGGAAATTCTCTAGGCTAGCAGCCATGGCTTCCCAAGCTTTATCACGCACTGCATAAGGAATGTTTAAACGACCGAGCAAGTTTGTGAAGAAGCCACTGATTTGATTTTTGCTTTTTAAACGTCCCGGTGCAATCACATAATAATGATGATTAAACGGGGTTCCCGCTTTTGCGACAACGAAAGGAAGTTCCAAATAAACTTCATCGGGTAGATTACTGCCAATGACAAAGCTTCTTTGTAACAATTCTTTGCTGGATGCTTGAATTTTTAATTGCTCTTCTTGAAGTGTTCTTGTTAGCGACTGCTCTAAAGACTGTTGTTGTTGCACCTTTGTGCGCCATTGTAATTCTGCTTCCTTGAGCTGTTCTTGTAAAATCTCTAACGGTCTTCTTGCTAGGTAAGACTGAGCCGAGAGTTCATCGCTCCAGCCTGTTTGATACTGGGTTTGCAATTCGCTAATTCGAGCAAATTCATCGCGCTTAACTTTTAGTTGTTCTTCAAAAAAACCGGCCATAGAGCTTCCTACCGCTTTGTATCGTTGTACCTGTGCTTGGATTTGGCTGATTTCTTGTTCTAAGCCATTCATCCGTTGTTTGATCTCATGGTCTTGGTTGGCCATGCCACGGTATTCCTGATTCAAATCGCTGATTCTTCGATCTACTTGTGGTTTCATAGACTCGATTTCTTCGCGAAGCAGTAGCAAAGCTTTATCTCTTTGGCGAACCAATTGCTCGGTTCTTTCTGTAGACTTTTCCTTGATGCATTGAATGAGCTGATCCAGTTTCAAATCTTCTGCACGAAGATTTTGTACCCATGCTTCAAACATTTCCTTCTCTTGTTGTATCGATCTACCACTTCCCTCTAAAAGGGAAGTTCCCCACTCACTGGTTTCCAAATGGCGCTCTTTACCCAACATCACCGGTAACCCAATCACCTCGGTTACTAGGCTACTACGATACGGTTGTGGTAAAGGAGTAGCAAGGGCTTCCGCCACATGAATCAAGTCTGCTTCATAGGATTCACCAGGGTTGATTTGTAATTCTTCTAAATTCAAAACTCGATCGGGGGGAACTTGAAAACGAATCTCCTCCCCCTGAACCCCGATTAAATCAAATAAATATGCACGATCCTGATCATAAACCCTTTTTAAAAGGATTGGCCAGCGCACCTGAGCGATAGCCAACAAGGCTTCCCCTTCTTGACGTTCTCGAGGAAGAGTGTTATCAAAAACTCGACTATGGGCGATACACGTTACAATCGCTTTTTCAATATTGGCAGAAACTTCTTGTTCCTTGGCATCAATTAAAAATGGGAATATTTGCTTCATTCAGAACCCTCCTTTGCTTTACTAAAATTTTCCTGATGAACCTTCAAAACTCCTTCCGGTTTCATAACAACATTATAATAAGGATAAGGAATTTCGATGCCTTCACGATCAAACCGTTCTTTCACACTTTTATTGAGATCACAGAGCATAATATAACCCTTGCTAAAATCTTCGCTCCAAACGCCCGCTCGGATCTGTATGGAGGAATCTCCCAAGGCTGTCACCCGTGCCGTCACCGGTTTGATGCCTTTTGCAATATCTAAAGCGGTTCTGGTGTCTAAAAAATATGGGTGCTTGAGAATTTCATCTTCAACAATAGCAAGGGCTGCATTCAAATCCGCAGTGTAACTGACACCAACTCCGAAAAGATTCATTCTACGATTATCTTTATAATTGGAGTTTTCTAGAATCGAGCTGTTAATCGTGGAGTTGGGAATAATAACTCTACTGTTTTCAATGGTACGAATCACGGTATGGCGTAAAGAGATATCCTCCACAAAACCCACGATATTCTTATCGGGTAGTGAGATTCGATCATTAATCACGAAGGGCTTAAAGAAAATGATAAAAGCACCACTCACGATATTGGTCAAGGCCTCTTGAGAGGCAAAACCCACAACTACTGCTATTATTCCAGAACCGGCTAAAAATGAAGTCGCAATAGTAGACAACGCCGGAATTTCTCGAACCACAGCAAAAACAGCAAAGGTATAAAGAGCCGTCTGAAAGATTTTTTTGGCAATTAAGACTTGGCCTTCTTTGATTTTAGAGGTTTTTGCAAGTCGGAGAAACGCTTTATTACCCACAAAACGAAGAATTAGAACTCCGATTACGATTACACCAATATTCAAAGCAAAGACGGCTAAAGAATGTTCGAAAATTTCATTGATCCAAGTCATGCTTTAAATTCTCCTTTTTTGCTTGTTCAAAGTGCTCGAACCATTGACTAGTTTTAGTGATTCTCTCTTGCTCTTCCAAGAGACTTTGATGCAATCGTAGTCCCAGCGCTTCTCCGGTTTCTGTAAAATCCTTTGCTTGTATCCGGGTTTGATTTCGGTAAAAAGGAACTGTATCAATCATATATTCTAGAAGTTTCCAGATTTCATTTAAATGGTCGACATCGCTTTCCCGATTTGAAAGGGCTTTCCCATAGATGTCTGCCCTTTTCAACCAATATAATTTGCTAAGGTGGGAGTGTAGCTCTTCAATCTTAAAGAAATCATTGGCTAAGTCGTTGAGAAAGCCAATCAGATCATGAACATTTGTACTTCTCGGCAATAGCATATGATGTCTGATTAAGAATAAGGCTGAGCGTTTGACTGGTTTAGAAATTGCCCATTCGGTCATTACTTCGTCTGCTAAAGCGGTACTTTTTTCATCATGTCCGTGATCACTTGGAAGTTTGCTCTTTTCATGGTAAGCACGAATTCCGGGTAGACCTTTCGCACAATCATGGAATAGGGCAGCCAACTTCAATTCTTCGGTTTGATGAGTCGAAACAAGTCGCTCTGTAAACGCTAAAACTGCTAAAGAATGTTCCCATGCATTCAGATGGTGATATTTTGGATTTTGCTCTGCTTTTGGCAGATGTCCCATTTGAGGGATAATGATCTGTAACAATCCCAATTTCTCTATGAGACGTAATCCTGAGGACAAGCAGTTCGCCTTACACATCTTCTGTAATTCTTTTCCAATCCGAATTTTAGGAACAGAGGTTAATAATTCCTTATGTTTCGACATCGCATTTTGGGTTTCAGCTTCCAAAGAAAATCCAAATCGGACTGCAAAACCAATGCCGCGAATAATCCTGACAGGATCTTCCGTGAATCTCAAAACGGGATTTCCTACCGTCCGAATCAGTTTCTGTTCAAGATCAGCTTTCCCTCCATAAGGGTCAAGAATTCGTCCTTCTAGATCCATGGCCATGGCATTAATCGTAAAATCCCTTCGCGAAGCATCTTCTTCAAAACTTCCGACTCCATGAATCAATGGTTTACCGGGAGTATCATACCGCTCACCGCGAAACGTAGCCACCTCAATATCATCAATCAAAACCACCCCAAACTGCTTCCCCACCGTCTGAACTTTAGCGTCTGCAAAAATCTCTACTACAAGATTGGCTGAAGCGGAGGTTGCTAAATCGACGTCAAGATTTTCGACTCCAAGCAGGTAATCCCGAACCACTCCCCCTACTTTATAGCACTCGAAGCCATGGTTTTGTAAGCGAGTCATGATTTGCTCTGCCTTCATTGTCCTCGCCTCCTATTTCATACTTACTTTAAAAAATTCAAGAGAGTATTGGATTATTCCTGCTACTTTACCCGCGAAAAAGAAATCAGCAACCCACCTATTCTCTAATGAGAGGGTTGCTGATACGATGGTTTTTTTTAAATCTAATGAGCAGATCCAATAAGATCTGTGATCTTGTTGATTCCTCTTTGCTGACACCAAACCTTTATTCCTTGAGCTACTGAATTGATTACATCTGGTTGAACAAAATTAGCAGTGCCTAAAGCGACCATAGAAGACCCGGCCATAATAAACTTCAACGCGTCTTGCCAATCCATGATTCCACCCATTCCAATAATCGGTACATCCACAGCCTGATACACTTGATACACCATTCGTAATGCAATAGGACGTACTGCCGGTCCCGATAATCCACCAAAAGTATTGGCTAAGATTGGTTTGCCTGTACGTAAATCGATATCCATGGCGAGGATGGTATTGATTAGAGATATGGCATCTGCTCCTTCACTCTCCACAGCCTTGGCCATTTCGCCAATGTCGGTCACATTGGGAGAAAGTTTGACAATAAGCGGAAGTTCTGTCGCTTTTCTGGCGGCTCGGACCGCGGCAGTTGCAGTTGAAATTTTCGTGCCGAAGGCCATTCCTCCCTCTTTGACATTAGGGCATGAAATATTCACTTCAAGAGCCGATACACCAGCAACATTGTTGAACCTAGCCGACAATTCACCATATTCTTCAACCGTTTTACCGTTAATATTGACAATAATCGGTGTTTGTATTTGCCGTAATCTAGGCATCTCTTCGCCTATGAAGGCTTCTACACCCGGATTCATTAATCCAACCGAGTTGATTAATCCCGCCGGCGTTTCTATGAGACGTTGACCGGGATTTCCGAGTCTTGGTTCTGGTGTAATGCCTTTGACTGTCAGTGCTCCCAAATTCTGAAAATCGACAAAAGGTGCATATTCTTGCCCAAACCCAAAGGTTCCTGAAGCGGTCGTCAGTGGTGTTCGAAAGGTCTGACCCAAGAGTTTGACCGATATGTCAAGATTATTCATCAAAGATCACCTCACTCGCGGCAATGACCGGTCCCTCTTGGCACATCAACGCATACCGCCAGCCACCCCCTGGGTTTTTAACTTTCACTGTGCATCCTAAACAAGCACCGAGTCCGCATGCCATATGGGCTTCTAAGGATAACCAGAGAGGGATCTCTACCCCTTCTAATTCGAGTGTCAACGCTTTTAGCATTGGCATTGGACCACAAGCATAGATTGTTTTTGCCCCGCTTTGCTGTAACGCTTCCTTCAGGCCTCTGGTGATATAGCCAGAATGACCACACGATCCATCTTCCGTAGCAGTATAAACTTGAACTCCAAGATTCGTAAAGGAGTGCAATACCTCAAAATCATCGGATGTTCGGGCACCAAAATATAGAGTACAAGGATGACCTAGTGCTCGAACTTCCTTGGCCAAAGCCAGCAGTGGCGCAATCCCAATCCCCCCTGCTACAAGGGCTACCTCGTGCTGCTTTGGGTCAGAAACATCAGGAATTGGGAATTCTTTACCCAAAGGAGCTAAAATTTCCACCGAATCCCCTTGAACCAGTCGGTTTAAACACTCAGTTCCACGTCCGACCACCTGGTACAGCACGCTAAACCTACCGGTTTGTTTGTCAATGCTGTGAATGCTCATGGGCCTGCGCAAAAGAGGGTCGTGTAGACTTTTGAGTCTAATGTTTAAAAACTGTCCCGGCTTCATCCTAGTACAACAGTCTGCAGCATTAAATTCAAGACGATAATAATTTTTACCCATTTGAACATGCTCATGGACCGTAACGATTTGGTTAAGAATCTGTTCGTTCATGGAGATACTCCTGTAAGCTCGTAGGCTTTAAAGCTTCGGTATTCTGCAAGTAATTTAAACAGCGCCAGTAGGCTAATAAGGTATCTAACGACGTGAAATAACGGCATCCGTTTTCAACAGCCGCTCTGCGTATCATAAATCCATCTCGTTCCGGCTGTTTTCCTAGAGTGACGGTGTTGATAACAAAATCCACTTTTCCCTGCGATATCACGTCTAAAACTGTAGGTGAGGTTCCCCCAATTTTGTCAACTGCTTCAACTTTTACCCCAGCCTGACGCAAAGCTTCGGCTGTTTTGTTGGTTGCAAAGACTTTGTACCCGTTACGCCAAAACTGCTTGATTAAAGGAATAGCTTCTTTTTTATCACGATCAGCAACTGTAGCTAATAAAACCTTTTGTGGTGATGGTTTCCAACCAGCGGCCCAGAAGGCTCTTGCCAAGGCTTCATCTTTGTTTTGCCCCATACCAATAACCTCACCGGTGCTCTTCATTTCGGGACCTAAGCCAATTTCAACACCTCTAAGTTTCGCCCAGCTGAATACAGGCGCTTTGGCAGCGTAGAAATCGGTTGCCGGCCAGAGGCCATCGTTATAGCCTTGAGCCTCCAAACTCTCCCCTAAAGCGATTTTGGTAGCAATTTGAACCATGGGTAGATTAGCTATTTTCGATAAGAATGGAACCGTTCGGCTGGCACGTGGATTGACTTCAATCACATACAATTTTTCACCCTGATGCACAAACTGAACATTGATCAAACCCTTCACTTGCAACGCAAGTGCCATCTTCTTGGTCGCTTCACAGATCTCTTCAATCACCCAGGGGTCAATGTGAGTCCAGGGATACACTGCAATAGAATCTCCGGAGTGCACTCCTGCTCGTTCTACATGCTCCATAATTCCAGCAATTAAAACTTGCTCCCCGTCGGCGATTGCATCGACTTCTAATTCCTGTCCTAAAATGTATCGATCAATCAACACCGGATGATCTGGCGAAATACGCACGGCTTCGGTCAAATATCCTTCGAGTTCGTTGACCGAATAGCAGATTTCCATACCCCGGCCCCCCAAAACATAAGAAGGACGCACTAAAACCGGGTAGCCCAGCATCTCTACAGCGGCTAATGCTTCTTGATACGACCGAACGGCTTTGCCAGCCGGACGAGAAAGATTTAATCCTCCCAATAGAGCATCAAAGCGTTCCCTGTCTTCAGCCAAGTCAATCGCTTCAGGTTGTGACCCCAAAATCGGTATGCCGGCTGTGGCAATCGCTTTTGCTAAATTGATCGCAGTTTGTCCACCAAATTGAACAAAAACGCCTTTTGCCTGCTCTTTTTTCAGAATTTCCACCACTTCTTCTTCCATAAGTGGTTCAAAATAAAGGCGGTCTGAAACATTGAAATCGGTAGAAACTGTTTCAGGATTGTTATTGATCATAATCGATTGGTATCCGGCTTTGTTCAGGGCTTGTAACGCATGCACGGAGCAATAGTCAAACTCTACGCCTTGACCAATTCGAATCGGGCCCGAGCCAAGAACAACCGCTTTCTGCCCTTCTAACGGGGTCGCTTCGTCTTCTTGCTCAAAAGTACCATAGAAGTAAGGAGTATCTGACTCAAACTCACCGGCACAAGTATCGACCAATTTGAAGGTTCGATGAATATTGAAGTGCTCCAGCTGTTGCTCAATCTCAAGCACCGATAGTCCAGTCCAATACGCTACTTCGGTATTGGCAAATCCTAAACGTTTCGCTTCTACTAGTAAGGCTTCACTCATGGGTTCCGATTTAAGACGTTGCTCCATGACCGGAATCCGGTTCAACTGCTCTAAAAACCAAGGGTCAATCATGGTCAGTTCATATAATTGCTTCATGGGAACTCCACGTCTCAAAGCGGCAAGCAAATGGAACAAGCGTAAGTCATCGCCATAGTGGATCCGTTCTAAAAGAAAACTTGTCTCTAATTTTTCACTGTCGGAAGCTCGAACTGCGGAATATCCTTGCTCCATTGAACGAACTGCTTTTTGCATCGCCTCCGGTAGGTTTCGACCGATCGCCATAACCTCTCCGGTGGACTTCATCTGCGTATTCAATTGGCGATTGGCGATTTTGAATTTATCAAACGGCCACCGAGGTACTTTAGCTACGATATAATCGATAACCGGTTCAAAACACGCACTGGTGCGGCCTGTAACGGGATTGACAATTTCATCTAAGGTATATCCTAATGCGATTAAGCTGGCGATACGTGCAATGGGATATCCGGTGGCTTTCGATGCTAACGCAGAGGAACGGCTGACGCGGGGATTCACTTCAATGACATAATATTGTTGACTTTGTGGATCCAAAGCAAATTGAACGTTACACCCACCTTCAATTCCCAAATGTCGAATAATATTGAGTGCTGCTGTTCGCATCATTTGGTAATCACTATCATTCAAAGTTTGGGTAGGCGCAACCACAATGGAATCCCCAGTATGAATGCCCAATGGATCCAAATTTTCCATGGAACAAATGGCTATACAATTGTTGTTGGCATCGCGCATAACTTCAAATTCGATTTCTTTCCAACCTTTTAAAGATCGCTCGATTAAGCATTGTTGGATTGGGCTCATTTTTAATCCAATGGGTAATAGCTCTCGTAATTCAGCTTCGTTATCGCAAAAACCACCACCGGTTCCGCCCAATGTATAAGCCGGGCGAACGACCAAGGGATAGCCAATCTCTTCTGCTAAGGGAATTGCGGCTTCGAGATTCGTTACCGTATAGCTGTTCAGAACCGGTTCGTTGATGCTCTCCATGGCATTTTTAAACAATTGACGATCTTCGCTTCGTTCAATCGAATCTAAGGGTGTACCCAAAAGTTCAACATTGTATTTTTGTAAAATCCCTTTTTGTCCCAGCGTTAAAGCCATATTCAAACCCACTTGGCCACCTAAAGTTGGTAGAATGCCGTCGGGTCGTTCTTTTTCGATAATCTTGGTAACAATTTCAGGAGTTATAGGTTCCAAGTAGGTTTGATACGCCATTTCTTTATCGGTCATGATCGTAGCCGGATTCGAATTCACTAAAATGACTTGAACCCCTTCATCTTGTAGCACGCGACAAGCTTGGGTTCCTGCATAGTCAAATTCTGCTGCCTGACCAATCACAATAGGACCGGATCCAATGACTAAGATTTTCTTCAAATACGCTTTTTTTGGCATGCTTACACCTTACTTTCTTGGAAAAATCGAACAAAATCTCGGAAATAGTGTGCGGAATCTTGCGGGCCAGGGGACCCTTCGGGATGATACTGAACTGAAAGTAGCGGCAAACGTTTATGGCGCAATCCTTCTACGGTATTGTCATTGATTTGCACATGGGTTACTTCTAATTCCGTCTGAGCCACACTTTCCCACTCCACAGCATAACCATGATTTTGTGAGGTCATACGCACTTGATTTCGTGCTAAGTCTTTCACCGGATGATTCCCGCCACGGTGACCGAACGGTAATTTATACGTTTTGGCCCCCATTGCTAGTGCAATGATTTGATGCCCTAAACAGATACCGACGATTGGCACCTTGCCCGCCAACTCCTGTACCATTTTAACAGCATCGACCCGTAACTCTGGAGCCCCGGGACCGTTTGACAGTAATAATCCGTCTGGCTTGACAGCCAAAATATCTTCAGCAGTAGCATTGGGGGGAAATACGCTGATCCTGCATCCCAATCCTTTGAGCATACGAATAATATTGTTCTTAGCACCAAAATCCATCACAGCGACGTGAGTTCCCTCTCCCGGAATTTCATATAAGACTTTACATGCCACTTCTAAGACATAATCGGGTTGTGGCATTTGGCTCAACAGCTGCAATGCCTCTTCTTTGGTATAGGAATCCGGCACAATGATGCCATTCATTACACCACTGCTTCGCAAAACACGAACCAAGGCACGGGTATCCAATTCAGAAATTGCTGTAACATGATGTTGGGCCAAAAACTCTTCTAGTGTTCCTTGTGATAAATAATGATTAGGAGTAGCACAGAATTCTCTAACAATGAGCCCCTTCGCCCAAACCTGATCCGATTCACCACTACATTCGTTGACGCCATAATTACCCTGAATTGGATACGTCATCGTGATCATTTGTCCGGCATAAGAAGGATCGGTAATTGTTTCCCAATAGCCGGTCATACCGGTCGTGAATACAACTTCACCCATAGCCGGTTGACAAGCTCCCGAAAGCTTACCTGCAAATTCCATGCCGTTGGTTAAGATCAATTTTCCATTCATCAAATTTGTTCTTCCCTTCTATATCGAACTTGTCCATCGACCAAAGTGCAGATTGGCCATCCTTTTAACGTCCATCCGGCATAGGGTGTGTTTTTTCCCTTTGACCGAAAACTCTTCGGATCAACGATGCGTTCTTCTTCCAGATCCAATATTGTGATATTCGCAACTGCCCCCTTTGCCAAAGTTCGACTCGGGAGAGCATAAATAGAAGCCGGACCTTGCGAGAGTGCCCGAATCGCTTCGTGTAAGGTAAGCTCACCACGGCCGACCAAACGATCCAAAACCAATGCTACTGCTGTTTCTAAACCGGAAATACCAAAAGCCGCATAATCAAATTCCATGCGTTTGTCATCGAGATGATGTGGCGCGTGGTCTGTTACGATTGCCGAGATCACGCCATTACGAACACCTTGAACCAGGGCTTTACGATCGGCTTCCGAACGCAACGGTGGATTGATTTTGGTATTGGTATCGTAATTACTTTGTTCTACGATCTCATCGGTCAAGATTAAGTGGTGTATCGTCACTTCACCCGTCGCTTGAATGCCTTCTTGTTGGGCTTGTTGCAACAAACGAACCGAGTTGGCTGTTGAGAGGTGACAGAGATGGATTTTGCCGTTGACCAATTTAGCGAGTTGCAAATCCCGATACGCCATGATCTCCTCTGCTGCAGACGGGATCCCTTTCAGTCCTAAGCGGGTCGATACCGCACCGTGATGCATGACTCTACCTTCACTCAAATAGGGATCTTCCAAATGGCTTGCTACCGGTAATTTGAACATGGAGCTGTATTCCAAAGCATTGCGCATCACTTCGCCATTGATGACCGGTTTGCCATCGTCAGAGACGCCCACCGCACCGCATGCTTGTAATTCTCCCATCTCCGTTAATTCCTCACCTTGTTCTCCTTTGGTAATGGAAGCTAACGGATACACCTTTGCGGCTCCGACCTGTTCGGCTCGACGTTGAATAAATTCTACTAAACTTCGATTATCACAGATCGGTTTGGTATTGGGCATGCAACAAACGGCTGTAAATCCCCCTGCAACCGCTGCTTTTGCCCCGCTTTCAATGTCTTCTTTATACTCAAATCCCGGTTCCCGTAGATGAACATGGGCGTCGATAAAACCAGGAGCAATGACCTTACCACGGCAGTCTATGAGCTCAGCTGATTGATCCTCAATCTTTAAAGCAACTTCCGCAATCTTCCCGTTTTCAATCAAAACATCGGCAATGCAATCCATGTTCAAAGCAGGATCAATGACCCTACCTCCTTTGAGGAGAATTTTATTCATGGTTTTCACCTCCGGCCAAAAGAAATAAGAGTGCCATTCGAACAGCGACACCGTTTGTAACTTGTTCTTCAATGGTTGATTGTGTTGAATCAGCAACCGAAGTGGAGATTTCAACCCCTCGATTCATCGGTCCTGGATGCATCACCAAAGCATTGGGTTTAGCCAATAGCAAGCGGCGCGAATCCAACCCCCAAAAACTGTGATACTCGCGCACACTGGGAAATAGTCCAACCTTTTGCCGTTCTAATTGTAAGCGTAAGACATTGATGACATCCGCATTTTCTAAAGCAGCATCGGTGTCATGTGTTACCTTCACACCCCACGATTTTGCTTCAATGGGCATTAGGGTTTTGGGACCGCACAAGGTGACCTCTGCGCCGAA
>Ga0334882_1002116_pt1 | contig 21314 bp, 23 predicted proteins | sample GraSluR1_MG_5_FD_207226 | JGI IMG/M metagenome (GOLD analysis project Ga0334882, IMG submission 207226) | Sludge microbial communities from methane-producing bioreactor in Wageningen University, Netherlands - Granular Sludge_15_04-R1 | ecosystem: Engineered > Bioreactor > Anaerobic >...
TTTAGCATTTATATTTTTTTGGCAAATATTAGGAATTAAATATAAAGATCCTATTGGGTGGATTGATAAAGTACACCGAAAATATAGGAACAAAATATACATTCCTAACGAAGAAATACAAAGACTTCCACTGAGAGAGAAAACTTTAGGATGGTACTTGAAAGATAGTAGAAATGCCATCGCACATCTATTTTCAAGAAACAAAGGTGATAGGATTATTAAAGTAGATACGCCAGATGATAACAAAATAATTTACTGTAGTAGAAATATTATTGAAAAATTTGCTAGGTTTTATATTGAAAATGAATTGAATCTTAATAAAAGAGTCTATCTTGTTAGAAAAAATGGGAAAGGATTTCCTGTTTATGTAAACGAGGATTATATGAATAATCACTATTGTAAATTAGCTTATAAAAAACCACGTACTGTTTTTTAAAATAAAATTGATACAGAAATAAATTAAGCATATATAGAATTATATATATTTATATGGAGTCGATCCTGGTCTAAAGACCATAAGCGAAAAGGGGATAGTAATGAAAAAACCTCCAAAATGAATTGGAGGTTTTTAATACTCTCTATACCTCTAGTATATGAGTAACTGTCACCAGATAAACCGGTTCAATAAAATAATAACATGATGTAGGACTAGCATCAAGGGGCGACCGGATAATAGAGTGAAACATAAAAAAGCATATATGGGTAGACCGCTCTGTAAATTTTAAACATATTTAATACCGTTATAATTAGACAATTATTTGACGTTAAAACGTTTTAACGTTAAGACGTCAAAACGTCATCAATAAAGATTGTAGGAAAAGAAATTATAGCAGGAGTAAGATCTAATAATATAAACAATATATTAGATACACAGTAAAGCAATTTAGCAAGGCCTACGATATAAGGTCAATGAACTCTTCTCTTGTTAATTTTAATTGTTTCTGTATGGTTGAAAGGGTACCTATAGGAATATCTTTAGGTGTATTTTGAACAACAGTAGATTTCATAGGATGGCCAGGCAATGTCAGGAAAAAATGGGAACCTTTTTTCCTTAATATAGTATAACCGGCATTACATAATTTGTTTATTAGTTCTTTACCGGTTACAGAGGGTATATTTGACATAAATCATTAATTACACAATGCGACTTGCAGAGGCTCCTTTTTGATAAAAGGCTGGTTATCAAAGCCCTTTTCAAATTTATATTTATTCATTTCAACAGACTTTGGTCTACCAGTATATGTTTTAATCGATTTTTCTTTAAAGACCTGGTCTCTGATTTTTAACTCATCAATGCCCTCTAAATAGAGCGTAATAGCTTCTTTTAAATTTTCATTAGCCTCTTCTACTGTATCCCCAAAAGAAGATACATCAAACTCCGGGCATATAGCGACATACTGGTTATTTTCTTTTTTAATAATATGAGTAACTACAATAAATGTATTTTTATCATTTTTTTTCATGGTTTCTCCCTCCTTTAGCTTTTAAATAGCAGGTAAAATAAAGCTAAAGAATCCTCCTGAGGTAGCTAAATAATAGAATATTTATTAATATTTGTCAATCTTAGCGCATGCTTTCTATGTGTTCATAATGTATTAATGCATAAACTCATTTTTTCTATTTCAGATGGGATCGTTTTTTTAGGGTCATCTTTTAGCTAATAAGTAATATCAAAGCCCATATCTTTTATTTAAAAAGTCCGCCTTTTTGATTGATAAAAGCAATTATTTTCATAATATTTATTTGCAATAACCTACATTAATTTACATTGCTTATATATTATCATATAATAGTTAATATTAGAAGATATTTTTTAATAATATAAAATGCTTTGTATTGAAACTAGATATATTTAAATATATATATGTGATGCTATGTTTAGCGAAACGAGTTTTTAATGAAAATATCCTTGATGTATCGATGGAAAATAATCAAATAATATTGAGGTAAAAAGTGGTATTTAGTAGGTTTTAACAGATGTCTCAATTATTTTATCAATTTTTAATCTCTCAATTTCTATCTGCTTTTTAATATATTCTTGTTTGTCAATATATGTTTTTATTTCATCAACGATGGTTTGTTGCCTTTTTAAAGAAAAGTTTGGTATTTGAAAATATTTTAATTGATTTTCATATATTTCAGGGGTTCCCTTAATATGCATCTCAATATATTTTAATTGTTCTGTTCCAAATAATGATTGACAATAGTAGTTCAAAAAACAAGGTATAAATTTATTTTGATCGAATCTTATAATTGAAATATGACTATCTGCAAAACATATTTCGTCCTCTGTATACAAAGCAAATTTACCTCTACCCATACCAGTAGATGTTAAAAGTAAATCATTTTTGTATACCCCAGCCTTATCCTTATTAGTTTTCAAGTATTGTTCTGAAACAAATCGAACATCATTATAATTTATTTTACCATTTTGTATATTTAATGTTTTAATTACCCTTACTCCATCATAAGTATATACAGGTTGTTTACCTCTATTAATAGGTTTTAAAAGAATATCTTTGAGAAATATTGTGTTGCTAGATAAAAAAGATTTTAGAAAACTTGTGCTTGGTTTATTCTGCACCACTGTACTTCTAGTCAAAGAAGTATTTATGTTCGATATCTTTGTATTAAAATAAGTAATCCTTAAGGTCTTTTTATATTTTGCTAAGTCGAAACCCAATTCTCTTGAGAATACTTTATCAAATATTTTTCTCTGATGTTCTATTTGGGAAAATAATTTTTTTATATTCAAGGCTATTGGTTCAATAAGAGCAACTATCCGGTCTTGTTCGGTTCTTGTAATAAGAGGTACTTTAACTTTAAATAGATCGATAGGACTGACTCTTCTGTGTGTTTTACCGCTTTCTAACATAGACAAAGCGGATAAAAATATTTCAGTTGTAAGAATATAATACAAAAAATATGGATTATTTATACTAGATATTGAATATTCTATTAATTCCGTAGACCCAATATATCTATTATGCTCTAGATTTAAAAAAATATTTCCCATTCGTGGTTGTAATTTAGGGATAACTATGTCTCCCTTTTCTATAATATTTTTATCAGACCCAATAGTATCTACATTTTCCAGATTTATTAAAATGTTATATCTTCTCTCGATATTTCCAAGATCTATTAGTATTTCCTCTTCACCTAGGGGACCTTTTATCTTTTTAGAAACAGGTAATTCTCTTAAAATGTATTTTAGCTTAACTTGTTCTTTATAAGGAAATACTTCTGAATTTTGAATATCAAAAAAATATCTATAATTAAAGTTTAGTCTCAAAGATTCTTGTTTAGAAATGTTAAAAAAATTAGTATTGAATATTTTTAGTCCCATACTATATCCCTTAAATAGTCCAAAACAGTTTCTTTTAAGCCATCATCTATTAATACTTCATTTTTATTGTTGGTGCGATATAATTCATTTGGCATAGACTTTTCGCCCCTTTTTGTCCTTTTATAACCAATATTTTCTACTTCTGCCATAAATATTTTATAATCTAATTCTTTTGCAACCTCCCCAAACACCCACCATGTATTTACAAAACCAAAAATATCACTGGTATCATTATCATATTTACATAATTCTTTTAGTTCGCTTTTATATTTTATAATTAAATCAAAAGAAGATAGGCATAAATCGCTATCTTCAAAACAATCCTTAAGCATTCTTAATAAAATATCTTTTTCCTCTTTTTCTGATAGATTTTTAATTGATGGTAAAATATTTCTATCTTTTTTCTTCAAGTAGACTAGTAATAAATTCTCACACCTAGTTTTTAAGTGAGTCCATTCCTGGGAATATTTTGCCCAAATATTATTCCATTCTATTATTTCGTTTTCAGTTTTCTTTTGAGCAAACAAAAGACTAGTTTTAGTGGATGTGTAAGGCTCGAAAGTTAATTGTGGTAGCGAAACAACTGCCTTTACTTTAAAATACTTATATATAAATAGTCTAATATATTTGTTTTCAGTAGTATCATAAACACTTTCTGGTAAAACAACCCCTAAGCGACCATTAGGTTTTAGAAGTTGATACCATCTTTCAATGAATAAATTTTCAGAATTCCTTTTATTCCCAAACAAAAATTGGTTTTCAAGATATTTTTTAGTTTCATTGTCTAGAGTAACACTAAATGGAGGATTACTTACAATAACATCAAATTGCCTGTTAACTTCTCTGTTAAAATATCGATTGTCTGGTTCATATTGCTTTAAAAAATTGGGAGCCGTTTCTTTATCATAAAACCTAAAAGGTAGCAACCCGTCTTTTACGAAAATATTTGTCGAACCATCTCCATGTAAAATCATATTGACTTTTGTTGCAGTTCCTAAATTGAAATTAGTTTCAATTCCGTAAATATATTCTCTTGCCCATTTATTTTCACGATGATCTGGTGTAAACCATTCAATAAATTTATCTTCTACAGATCTTTTTGTTGATAATTTATTTCGAAATATATATTTTAGGTTTTTAGTAATAAACTTCATATATTCTATTAGGAAAGTTCCACTGCCAGCAGCTGGATCTATCAAATAAGGAAGTTCGTTATTATTGTTTACCCTTTCGATAGCAAGGTTATCCAGTTTAAGGCCCCATAGTAGAAATTTTACTATATTTATATGGGTAAAAAATTGCCCTTTTGATTGTTTAAATCCTTCTCTAATAATACCCTCAAAAAAATCTCCAAGAATATCTTTTCCATCAAAACTATTTTTTCCATCAACAAAAGAAAATCTTTCTAATTCTGATACAGTATATTTAAGCTTAGAGAGAGAAAATTTTTTTCTATCTATAACGAAACTATCCTTTAAATCTTGGCTATTAGAAATGTTTAACTTTTCTTTTAATGCATTGCGGTACAAGTTATTAATCCTGTCAAATAAATCATCATTTGTTTCAAAAACTTCGGTATCTTCATTATTATGTTTGTAGGAGAATATTTGAAAATCATAAGGTTTGCCTTTTTCAGTCTCATCTTCATCTTGTATTTTGGCTAAGATAATATTGACCAATGAAGCGAAAATATCATTATCATCTGTTCCGCCACCACCCCAGAGCACATTATGTAAATTTTTTCTTAGGTTGTCTAATTGTTCTTTAGAAAAGGTTGTTTCTAAATCTTTATTTCCACCTTTAATATATGGTTCTTTTTGAGCTAAGCCATATCTTTTAGGTAATTCATCTGAAAAATCCCTAACATCTTTCCAAGAATCAAAGGAGGCAAATTTAACGTAGTCTATTATTAGACATTTATCCTTTATTTCATCATTAACCACATCAATTGAATATAAAACTAAATATCTTACATTGACGCCTTGTCCTTTTTCCTGGGAAGCTAAGTTGTAGAGTTGTTTTTCTATAATTTCATCTTTATCTTTTTCATATTCATCGGGACTCTTAAGCTCAATAAACAAAAAAATAGAACCGTGATTATCTTTTACGATAACATCAATTCTAGGTTTATTTGTTTTGGGTCTACCAATATCGTATTCTTTTTCTATTTCAATATTGTCTGGTCTATAGCCCAACTCATTTACTAATTTGGCAAGAATAAAAGCACGAACAATTTCTTCTTCGCCTTTAAATTTACCGATATTCCGCCCTTTAATCCTATCAGAGTATTTTATTTTTTTGTTTTTAAAATCATATAATTCGACAACCCTTGTTTTTTGTTTATCTAAATACTGCTCAATGATTTTAGTATTCATATTCACTCACCATTTCTATTTTTTAAAATGCTCGCTAATTTCTTTGATTGACAGTTTTTTTTCTTTTAATTTCTGGATATCGCTGAGACGCTTCAGTACTTCATCTTTTTTATATTTCCGGAGCAGTCTTTCTCCGTCCTGCGTAAAGGGCAATATGCCGATTTCTGTATAATACTTCAATGTGCTCTGCCTAACCCCGGAAACTTTTGCCAATTCTCCTATAGATAAAAAGATATCTTTTTTGCCGTTTTTACTGCTCATATTGTACCTTATTTTTCTACTTCCTGTAATTAGACTTATAGGAAGTAGAATTTAAAATTTATAAATCATATTTTTAAAATTTTACTCCGGAAAATGTCTTGTAATAATTGGGAAGGTCTGCTTCCATTTTGATGTTGTCATTGTAAATCTGCAACATCTCCAGACTTCTGTGTCTGGTGTACTGGGCAACTCTCAGGAGATCCCCTTTATAGTTTTTAATCAGGGTTGTGGTAAAGTAATGGCGGAAGCCGTGAACGCATTTATCTATTTCGAGATCGTCCAGAACTTTTTTGATAATCATCCTCAGTCCTCTGGTGGTGATCCTCTTATTCTTATTATTATTGCTCTTACAGATAAAAAGAGGGCTGTCTTTGAGATTATTCTTCTTAAGGTAGTATTTTATATGTTTAACCGTTTCCGGGTGCAAATAGATGATTTCTTTATCGTCCTGCCCTTTGCCTTTAATGAGTGCCGTCTTTCTGATTAAGTCAATATCTTTTACATCCAGCCGGGTGATCTCCACCTGTCTCAAGCCCTGAAAGACCAATAAACTTATAATTGCTTTAATGCGGGTATTCTCTGCTGTGTTGGGCAGATCCTTTAAGGCCAGGGTCAGCGTTTCGATTTCTTCATCATTTAATCCTTCTTTTTTGTGCTTTTTGGACTGGCTGAATGATTTTATATTCTGGGTAATATCAGCCGGGAGAATTCCTCTCCGGTTCAATTCTTTCAGAAAAACTTTTGCCGTAACCAGATATTTATTTTTTGTCGATACAGTGTAGTCAGTCCGGGACTTCAGATAGTTTTTATATTCCAGAAAACTGTTCCGGTCCATTCCCTTTTCGGTAATAAAATCAAGGAAATGAGATATCCTGGCCTGATAATCTTTTTTTGTTGCACTGCTGATATCCAGAAAGTAAAAAAACTTTTTTGCTTTCTCATGATCAAGGTGGGGATAGGAATCCGGTGAAAGATTTATCTTAGAGGCAACTAATCGGTTACTCATAGATATACCCTCGTTAATAAAAATAATCATTACTTACTACTTATTACTCACTAAAAGAGTATACCTGTAATGGCTGAATGTCAATTATAATTATTATGAAAAAATATTATTATTAAATTATATTATGTATTCACATTGAAGTTCTTTTACAAACCTAATAAGGAAACCACTTTTTGCCATAAAATCACTAGCGAGCTTATGTTGGATATTAATTTTTCAATTTGACACAATACGCTTTTTATCACTGCTGGTTTCTTGTTCTCTTTCTTGAGTAAAGATTGGTTTGTTAAATAAGAAATTAGCTCAATTATTTCATTTTTAATTTCATTATTTATATCTTTTTCTGTTAAAACTGCCTCTGTGAAATTTTTTATAGCATCAACAGCTTCAGTGTTTCCAGCATTTTTTATACTATTAAGAGATACGTCAATCTGCCTAACATTAGCGGTGTTAATTGCTCCAACCACACTCCTATCAACGGTTATATTGTTAAAAGTTAGCGGCGTGTGTTTAGGCGCAGGGGCAGGAATATTGTATCTTGGTAGCATGCCACTAAGACCAGTGGCAAACTCCATATACTCTGTAAGGTAATTACATTCTGCCATTAAAGAATTAATGGTTTGTAAATTTATTTCTTGAAATTTGGAATAACAGTCTAAACATAAAGGACTACCACTAAGTATAAATAATGCTGGTTTTATACCACATTGGCTACATAGTGTACTCATAAAAAACCTCTTATCTCTAAGAATATTAGGAAATCAAACAAAATTGTTATTTATTATCGGTTTTACTTTTTTGTGTTTCTACATGTTTCAGTAGATCTTTATTATTTTGCTCAGAAGAGGTAGATCCAGAAGGTGTTTTTGGCGGAAGTGGCTTATCTTCACCTATATGTTTTTCTACATGCTCTTTATTGTGAGACATATGCTAACCTCCTAGCTTAAATAATTTAATAATTGCCAGTAATAAATATGCCAAAATTAAAAAAAAGATAGAATGTTTTGTGGTAGTAGCTTTTCGGTATAATAAATCTTTAGCATTAGTACAACTTTCTTTTAAATGTAAATGTTTTCTATCGAGATACTCTCCCCATTCAATCGACCCTTTGTCTCTAAAGAGTTCATCTACATTTGTATGAATAAATATTTTTTTAGATGTTATATTCCAAAATGCTAACGATATTGATAGCAATAATAATGATGCAAATACAACAGCATATGGTAGGGAAATTTGACCCAGAGTAGTAAAAATTATAGCAAATAAAACCCCAGCAAAACCTATAACAAAAGATGATTTAGTTGCTTCATTATCAATGCTCGATACAGTATCTTTTAAATCATTTTCCTGGATCCTGATGGCATCTTCTTTAATTTTGTTTAAATCAGACATAACTGAATTTTCCATTCTTTTATTATTTTACCCTTTATATATTTAAATATCAATGAAAGCAGATATCCACAGGAATAAATGGATACTGTGGAAAACTATAAATAAACAGGAGAAATATAAGAAGAAAGATAAGATAATGGGAAGAAAACAGGGAAATATCGGGAAATTATAATGAACCGGAAAAAACAGTCTTTAATATAGCCCTTTTAAGCGGTTATTTTTTACCTGGATGGACTATATCCCTATTTTGAAAAAGAAAGGACAATACGGGCAAATTTCAAAGCTGGATAAAAACAGCCCAAACCTTTATATATCAAGGCTTACGGCCGTTGCTGGCAATATAAAACCTCAGGTCATTTATGGCATGATTGATTTCTTTAATCTCTGCGGTAATGTTGCAGGAAAATTCCTTCTGATTTTTAATGATTTCAGTAATAAAATACTCCAGTTTATAGACCAGATAGACAGATAAAACCAGAGGAAAACCGTTATTTGCAACCAGTTTTAATATGTATTCAATATCCATTTACCCGTCTCTACCCTTCCCACCTGTAAAAAGTATGGCGGATATCCAGATGACAGAAAGTGGGATACAACCCCAGCCCTAAAAACCCGACATCCAGAGCATATTTAATTACTTCAGCCGGTGCCATCCCCGGAACTCTGATATCTGCAGCCATACCATAAAGATGGTAGCTTGCGGGAACTCCTCCGGCCTTTGTATTATAATCCGGACAACGGTAGCCGGAATTGATAATAATAGGCCTGTTCCCTATCCTTCTGCGCAGTATTTCCAGGAGATCCACCAGACAGATATCCAGCATCACCCGCCTGCAGCAGGGACACTGGAATTCAGACAATATAAAATTTTTTGATATCCTGATCTGATTTTTAGGGCTTTTCGGCATAACTAAAACCCAAACAGAATACGCAGGCACAAAACCAGAATATCATCAACCGGATTGGGAGTTTCTTTTGCCTTCTCTTCCAGATCGGCTAAAAATGCCCTGATCTGATTGCGGATCTCCGGACTTGCGCCAGCCAATACTTTTACAATCGTTTTATATATGATACCTATCATAATAAATGTCCTTCTCTTTAATATAAGACGGCTTGCCGCCGGACAGGGAGATAAAATAATAAAATATTTGCCCGGCAGCAGAGGCCGTCATAGTTTAAAATATTAAGACGAATTATTCATTGGGACCGACATCCATAACATCGGTACTGGAGTATTCTACAATTCTGGCATTGACCTTTGTTATCAGGTCATTCCCTTTATTGTGGAAGATGCCCTTTTCAATAATAGTATCCATAACTGCCTCGATGGCGTCATCCTGTTCTTCAAGGGTATCGTAGTCCCCGTCTTCCAGGTTCTTGGGATTATTTATTGTCAGGGTTTTACTTTTGCCTATCTCATCGGCAAACTGCAGGTAAAGTCTTTTGTAGCTTGTAATCTCTCCTAACTTTGTAGCCATTATTTTCACCACCTTTCCTTATAAATTTTTATACAATTCATTCGTTAAGAAGTCAGCTGCATGCTTTTGTTAAGATCAATGCTTTCAAAACTGCATTTCTGCAAACTGATCAGCTGGTTAGCAACATCGTATACATCCTGTTCGTCAGCATCATATTTTACGTTGTTAAAATAGGTCTTTTTAATAATGGGCTTGCCTGATTCAGGATTAATGCCGGTAATAAGACTGAGCTGAAGCCTGCTGTCATAAGGAATAACCAATACTTCCATAACTAAACCTCCTTTCATAGTAATATACTATAAACAATATAGCATAATATTAATATAAAGTAAACAAAGATATGTAAATACAGTATACTACTCCAAATGATAGCATAAAGATATAAACACAACATATAATCTTATAATATAGCAGTGCATAACAATAAAATAGTATCATATACTTTAACAGACATAGATAGATAATACAAAAGCTTAAATGAACACAGGGGCAAGCCGGCACTATTCGTGCCAGTTCATATCTGCCCCTAAGGTATTTTGAGAGGGTATATTTATTGAATAGAGGTATATACTGCTTATGTAGTAAGGCAGATATGTCCTGCGGGTAGATAAAATATAATATGGAATAAATTAGGGACATACATCAATATATCTATCCGCAGCTTGCCCCTGTAGTATACCTGTGGGGAAAATGGATGCCCGTGAATGTTGCCAGTGCGAATTTCTAGCGGGAAAATACCCCGCTGCAAATTCTAATGATTGTCTTTGTGGTGGTGAATAGTCGTACGCTTCTTTCTTCTTTCCCTTGCAGCTAGAATTGCGGGAAATATTATTACAAGGTCAGAAAAAAGAGAGCGTACTCCGGGGAGCCGATAGGTAAGTGATACCGGTAAAATACTTAAAAATCTCTATTTCTGATATTATCTAAAATTGCTTGTTTATAATTATTTTACCAATAGTAGTAATTTTTTAACTTGTAATCTGTTACTGAAATCGAAACTACTTCCTTATTAGGTGCTAGGTTAATAAATGTATTATCAAACTCGTAATGGCCTACATCTACAGCCAGTCCATTTGTCCAATCCTCGTAGCTAGTCCCATCTTTGCAGTAGGCAGTAAACCATATCTTATAATAATCAATGTCAACATTCCCAGTATTAGTTATTTTATACCAGACTTTAACTAAGTCGCTCCATTCGTCCCAGGATTGATAATAATTTTGCTCCCAATCAATTACTTCAATATCAGCACTTAATATACTGCTGCTTGGTGTAGTACAGCCACTAAATAGTAATGTTGTGCTTAAAAAAATTATTAGTACCAAACCATAATATTTTTTCATATCAATAAAACTCCTACCTTAAACTTATTCTATCCATTTTAGAATATCATTGTATTGAATTATGGCATCCTTAAGGCCTCTTACATCGAATACAGCTGTTACCGGGCTTTCCCCATAGGGTTCAACTTGTGCTGCCAAAGTGTCCACCTCTAGCAATTTATTGATAAAATTAATTGTTTTTTTTGAAGAATAAGAACTGCCATAACTTCCGTAAAAAGTAGCTCTTCCATCTGTAGAAATGGCCCAGGTGCTGCTGGAAGCCTTCTGATCGCCTAATCTATAAACTACTTTTATTCCTTCAGAACTCAAATAATTATCCCAGTTAATGTATAATTCTGTCCTACCTTCAGTCCATCTTAAGTACAAAATTGCATAATCACTATATCTTGCATTATAGCTATCACTTTTCAATGATAAGTAAATAATAACATTATCATTTATGGGGTCTGTTTTTTTCTTATAAGCCCATTCGCCAGTATTTATTTTAACGCTTTCTATCTCAGGTTCAATATCAAGGCCGGGTTCAATTATCGCCCTTTTGACTTCATCTATAATATCTTTTGAAAATCCGAATTCATTAACCTTCTTTGCAAAAAACATCTGCTCTTTCTCAGGCAACTCTTCGAGTAGGTCTATAAATTCTTTCTCATATTCATCAAGGTCATCGAGGGAGGCCAGATAGATATTAAAAATTACCGGGAATTTTCCTTTTATATAATCTTTAACATTTCCAGCCTCAGAGGCAGTAACTGTTATGCTAACCAAAAAAAGAAGTAAAGTTATTACAATGAGACAAATAGAAATATTCTTTTTCATATAAACCCTCTTTTATTTGTTTATTTTCATTATTTAAATTTTTATACCTCTTAAAATAAATATTAACAAACCAAATCATCAAATTCAAACATATATAATACAAATATTCAGCATAGGATATGGCAAGGGGAAGGTATTTTTTTCTCTTGCCATATCCTGTGTACATCCTTATGAAATGCATATCTTCAGATAAAACAGCGAAGAAAAGGTGTTTTCCTTTTTTGAGCTGTTTTGCTGAAGTTATGCTCTTTTCTTTGTATTTTCTCTTTAAGCATTGCTTTTTATAAGTCAGGGGCAGTTTCCTGTTTTATAAAAAGCAATGCTTGTCTTTTCTTTGTTTCTTCAGGCAATTCTCCCGCCAGGGAATGATTTTTATGCCTGGCGGGTGTATTGCCGTCTCTTTTTCTTTGTTTTTTACTGCCCTCTTTTATTCCCAGCATGTCCTTAAACTGCCCTGAACAGGATAAATATTTTTTTCTTCCTTACCAGGGCTGTTGAAGGAGATGCGTACAGAAAGAGATAAAAAAACAGCTGATAAACAGATGAATGCTTTGAAATGAGTTATTGAAAATGGCTCATTTGAAAGCATAAAGTTGGGCAACGGGAAAGCGGAGGCGGCATCAAGAAGACGGTCTGACGGTGGGTTATTTATTTTCAACGGAGAGAGTAGGCACGCGGCTCCTGTGGCGCCACACCGAATAGCTATGAGGTGTGTCTCACGCCACAGGAGAAAATATACTTTACATAACTCAGCATTATCGTCTGCCCAGCTTTGCTGGGTGAGATAATGGCAAGTTATGTAGGGTATGTTGGAGAAGCGTGCCGTCGTCCGTTATTCCATTAGATAATAAAATTGGAACTCAACACCGGAAAGACAAATTCATAGGTAACGATAGTCCCACAATTGGTGCTATGCAGAGTTATTTATGAATTGTATCCTGCACAATGTTAGAGTGGATAAGGCCAGGGTATCCCTATTCTTTAGATTTTATAGGTAACAATATTATTTCATTTATTCTGGTAGAGTTACGTATAAAATCTCAGACGTTCTCTATTCTCTATACTTTCATGTCGGGCTGAATACAAAAAGAGGGTTATTGGGAAAGAAAAATGCTCCACCCGGAAAGAAAATCTTCTGAAAAAGGAATGCTTCTGTTTTATATTTTAAATACAAAGAACTGACCAGTATAATAGTCAGCATTTTCACTCGTAAACCCTTGATAAATATAGAAAATACCCCTTAAAAAGTGAACGGTTTTTTGTATTTCAGTTATAATGCGACTCGTCTATTATATGTTTTTCTTTTAAAGCCCCGATTGCTTTTTTTACTGTTCTGGAATTTGTTTTTGCTGTCTTCGCAATTTGATTTATTGAAGGGTATTCTCCCTCAAAAACAGTTCCCAAAAGACAGATGATACTTCTCTGGGTGTTGTTCAGTTCAGGCAGCAACCTTAAACTTTTTATTAAAATATTGCTGTCACCCAGCTGTCCGCCTTTAAACCGGTAACCGCAGTGTTTACAGTCAATATAGGAAAGTTTTTCTCTTATCCTGCTGCAGCCGTACTTGTATTGTCGTTTATATATCTTTTTTAATTCTTTTTCAGTTAAGGGCTTTCCAATAGACCTGTTTTTCTTTTCTATAATATTTTTAGCATACTCCTGGGCATTTTTATTCTGGGTCAATAGATTATAGAGAATAAATAAGCTGATATCCCTCTCCCCTTCTTTAAGGTCTTTTCTTAGTATCTGTTTAATGCAATCAACATTGGTCCCGTGATATCTGGGCATTTTAAAAACCGACTGGTTGCCAGGTACTTTATCATTATTTTGGGAAATCAATGTTTCTGGAATCGGGGATATTTCACTAAGGGGTACTTCATAAGTGTAGGTGTGGTCATTTATCACTGAGGGCGGTGCAATTATATAATTACCGTTACTTTTAAGTTCAAGAGGATAGCCGAAAAGCAGACTGGTACTTTTAACCTCCCGGCCGTTGAGATTAAAATAATAGTGATAGCCTCTATTGGTTTTTACTCTGGTAGTTTCCTGTATCTCAGGAACTCTTTTTTTAATTGCAGGCAAAAGGGCAATATCATCTACATCAATAACTGCCAGCTGACTGATAGAACCTGTAACAATACCTATATTGTAAGTATTAAATTGTGTATGCCATCTTTGTATTTCTTCTTCCGTTGCCCTTTGATATTGATATTTTTTCCAATAGATACAGGGTCTTTTTTTATGGTCAACAGGAATTAGACTATATCTGTTTTTTAGATATTGATAAATAATATTTTGAATATAACTCAAAACAATGTCCGGACCGGAAGAAAGCCCGGACAAAAGCAGAGACTCCAACCATGCCCTTTCTGCCTTTCAACTATATTAAAATATTACGATTGTGGCGCACCTGTATTACGGCTACAAATAAATATTACAATGTACTAACATAATTGATCTGATCAAAAAGCATGTTTAAAACGTGTTTATAGTATTACTCATACTGTGGGCTTTAGTACTTATAAATAAAAAAGGAAGTGTATTTTAGAAAAAACACTCCCGCAAGTAAAAATATTATAGCACTTTAGATATCATTTTCATTATAAATTCTTCAATATAATTATTATATTGATCTCCCGACAACAAATAGTTAAATACTCTTTTTATTTTGTTATAATTATCAACAAAAATATTATTTTTATTTAAACTATTCTCATAAATATTAGGCAAAAAACCAATCATTATTTTTGCTAAATATGCGGATAAATTAACATAGGTACTAATATGGGTATCATTTATCGTAGGTAAAGGATACAATACTATTTCTCCTCTCATCCAGGAAAATACATATTTATATATATTTTCCATCGATTTATGAGTACAACTATGCATATGCCTGAAAATAACAGCAAACATCTTTTGTGCTTCGGGTGAAATCGGACTATCTTTCCCAATAACAGCCTTTTTAATCTTTTCATCTATTTTAAAAACATTCTTTCTTAGTACTTTACGCAATTGTTCTTTATTAGACATATCAATATTTGATGGTAAAATATCAACAAATGTATTTTCGGTAGTAATAATATTATTTAATAAGGCAATCATGGTAAGGATATTTTCTAATGCCCCTCTTAATAAACTAATAGCTTCTATAGCATACCCTTTTTTAAAAATTAAATAACTTGCTCTGAGTCTCCAAAAAGTTATTGTACTAATACCAGTAAGAAACTTTTCTTTATCAAGCCATCTATCTTTATCTCTCTTTAAGGATAATTGTAATGTTAGTAAATAAAAATCAAAAAACGAAGACATAGCTAAATGAAAGTTATTATATTTTTTTAATGTTATATTCTCATTATAATTTTCCATATTCTCTATATTTAGGCTATGTCTTTTTATATAATTATTAATACTTTCTTTTAATTCTTCTATGTCTTCTAAAATATTATAATTTCTCATAAAACATAAAATACTTTCTTATAATCATTCTCTTTTTTTCATCCAGAGCAGCCTGCAGTATCTTTGATATTTTTCCCCTGGCTCTCTCTTTATTCAGCTGGGTTTTCCAGAAATCATCCAGGCTGTTTTCTGCCTCCCGGTCAATTTCAGCCTGTTTTTCAGGTGTCAGAGACTGATAAAAACGGTCCAGCTTTTTATTCTCTTCCTGGATAAATTTTTCCTTTTTTTCTCTCTTTTTTTTGTTTAAAGTATCAAACTTATCCTGTTTTTCTTTTGCTATAATATTTTCTTTCTCTTTCAGATACTCTTCCGGGACATTCCATCCCTCTTTGATTGCCTTAACAATATATGCCGCTTTATCCCCTGCTTCGCAGTATTCAATTGCCTCAATCCAGTCTTTGATTTTATTCGGGTCATAATTTTTTACTAATCTGACAGCGGTGATTTTAGAAACATTCAGTTCAGTCAGCCTTCCGATCAATACATCATCGCGGGCAGACAAATTTTTATCAGCCCTATTATCTTTTCCTGTTGCCATATCATCTGTTTCTGTAAATTCAGGCAAATAACCATTTTCCTCAAAATCAATACCTTTATCTTTAACACTTCTCATCTCTTTTCTGGCTCTTTCCCCGGGCCAGTAATAGAGAAGCCAGTCGTTTTTGCCGTTTTCACTCCATTTGAATTGTGAGATAAAGCCGGTATCTTTTAATTCATTATTACCGGGGTCCAGCTGCTGTCTGGCAAGTGATAGATATTTTTGCGGTGTAACCGGCAGGAGCCGGCACAGTTTGGAATAGCGGTAGCAGATGAATGCTCCTCTTTTGTTCCTTAAACCGTAGAATTTAACCCCCAGTATCTCATAAAGTCTGGATGCAATTTTACTCTCCAGGCTCTTTAAATATTTGTAATCGATAGGTTTAACATAAAAGGAATTTAAATTCTGTAGATACCAGCTTCCCAGATAGAGATAATTATCATCGGCAATCTCTTTTTCGTTTAGCTTTTCACCCTTAAAAACAACCCGTTCATAAAGATTGAATATATCTTCCAGCCACTGTTTCTTATCTTTGCTGTAGAAAGTCCCCTTTGTTTCTATAGATGTTGTCTTGATCCTCTTGAATGCCTCTTTGATTTTCCGGTACTGGTGGCCTCCATAATTATCTAAACCCATTTTTTTACAAATACTATAAAGAGAGCCCAATGGAATAGGATTTTTTATCTCCCCGTTTTCTTTTAATAATCTGGTGATAATCTGTTCAATTACTTTGTGAACCTCTCTATCAAACAATCCGGGATATCCGTATTCTGAATTTGAGGTTACTTTCCAGACTATCTGCAGTTTTTTTCCGTTTCTTTCAATAACATCCCTGTATTCTGTTTTAGTCTTTCTGTTAAGACCACCCCTGGTTAAGGCAAAGAAAGGAAACACCAGAAGATTGACTTCTGAATTTATTATTTCAGGAAGGATCAGATATTTATCTTTCTGTTCTTCTATATTATTTATAATTTCCCGGTTTTTATTTTCCATAAATTAGGCAACAACTCCCTGTTGTTGTTATTATAAGTATTAAAAGATATTATATGGGCGCGGAAACCCTTTTCATATAAGGAATTTTTGATGTTTTCCTTAATCCAAATGCCACTATTCCTTAATCCAAATGCCACTATTCCTTAATCCAAATGCCACTATTCCTTAATCCAAATGCCACTATACAATATTTAAAAGAACTAAAAAAATTAGTACCGTTTTGTTATATTTCAATCGGTACATTTTTATAAGGACTAGGATATTCTATATCTGTATTGGTTGTATTCTGCCTGTATTCTGTTTCGGAAAGAAACTGTAATTCTTCTCTACCAATATAGAATACAGGAAATAGTTCTCCAGATATTCCAATAAAATAAAGAATTGCTATATAAATAGCCAATGCTTTAAATAGTAATCGCAAATCAATAGAAAATTTTTTATATAAAGGTTCATCTGTATTACGGAAAAATATATAAGTATAAATAGTCAATAGAATTATACCGAAACACCAGACCCATAAAGATGTAATATTATAAAAAGGCTGGATGAATCTTGTTTTAATAGAAAAATATACAGAGTTATCTATTCTATGGTATGTAAAAAGGTCCTGATAAGAAATAATACTGGTAATAATAAAGAGCGCTATAAAACTTAAAAATACAGTTAAAATATATTTTTGTTTTTTACTCATATCTAATTTAATTCTATCCTACATAACGTTTTGACGTTTTAACACTATAACGCTAAAACGTTTTAACGTTATTATAATAAACAGATCAATCATCATTTTTTGGTGCTGTATGGCTACCGCTGATATATTGTTTCAGGTTATCCTCTGTAACGTGCCATTTACCACTTATTTTTCGTCCCTTTAAGGTACCGTCTCTAAAATAGACCCGAATGGTTGCCTCGGTGCTTTTCAGCATTTCTGCAACTTCTCTAACATTATAAAGTTTTACACCACTCACTATTAATGGCATGCTGGTCCTCCTGTTTTGTTAAACTTCAAAGTAATATAGCGTTTTAGCGTTTAAACGTTTTAACACTATAACGCTATAACGTTATAGCACTAAAACGTTTTGACGTCTTAACGTTTTGACGTCAAATATTTTCATTGATTAATTTTTCTATAACATCACTGATGGATATTTCATTTGCAGCGGCATATACCCGGAGCTTCTTTGACTGGTCGGCTGTAAGATAAATTGTATGCCGTTTTTTAGCTGACGTTTTAGCGTTTAAACGTTTTGGTTCTTTGACGTTTTGACGTTTTGACGTTATAACGTCATTATTTTTATCTTTTCCCGGCTCCTTTTTTCCCGATTCCTCGCGGGTATCCTGAATCCAGCCCAGAGGGCTGTCCTTTAAAGGATCTGAACCCAACCGTTCTTTTTTTGCCATCTGATTACCCTCTATTAATAATTTCGTGGCAAAGATTTAGATAATCCTTTGCACCGTAGCTGTTTTCTTTATATTCAAAAATAGTTTGACCATAGCTGGGAGCTTCGGCAAGGGATATGTTGTCCCTGATAAATGTTTTAAAAAGTCTGCTGCCGAAATATTTTTCTATTTTTTCTACAACCTCTTTATTGAGATTTTTTCTGTTATCAAATCTGGTAGCAATAATCCCGGTTATCTCAATATTTTTATTGAGTCTTTTCTTTACAATATCGACCGTGCTGATAAGTTTGCTCATACCCTGTAAAGCCAAAAATTCTGTCTGCAGGGGGATATAAACCTCTCTGGCAGTAGTCAGCGCATTGAGGGTAAGCAGACCCAGGCTGGGCGGACAGTCAAGCAGAATATAATCATAATTTTGTATTCCCTCCAGTGCTTCCTTTAATAAAAATTCCCTGCCGGCAACACTGGACAACTCCAGTTCTGCTCCCGACAGCTCAAGAGAAGAGGGGATGAGGTCCAGACCGTTCCTGGTTAAAATTATTTCCTCAGCTCTGCAGAGGCCTTTAAGAAGATTGTAAACAGTATTTTGAAGAGTGTGGGCTTCGATTCCCAGGCTGTAAGTAAGATGCGCCTGCGGGTCAAGATCAATCAGTAAAACTTTTTTTCCCAGCTTTGACAGGCCGGCACCTATATTCATAGTACAGGTAGTTTTACCGACTCCGCCTTTTTGATTGATAAAAGCAATTGTTTTCATAATATTTATTTGTAATACCCTACATTAATTTACATTGCTTATATATTATCATATAATAGTTAATATTAAAAGATATATTATAAGATCAAAGGTGGAATTATTTGTGGAAAAGTACGATATTAGTTGTTTTATAGATACTAATATTTTTCTGCATTATCAAATGTTTACAGAAATAGATTGGAATAAAATAACCAATAAAAGAAAAGTGTTATTGGTCATCTGTTCAACTGTAATTGATGAATTGGATAACAAAAAATACTCAGATCCAAGTAAAGATATACGAAGTAGAGCTAAAAAAGTGATAACAAAATTATCTGAAATAAGAGATAAAGCCAATATCAATACACATGATAATACGTATAAGATTAGAGAGAACATAGATGTTTTATTTATTCCTTTTGATAAAGCAAGGATTGATTGGGAAAACCAAAAATTGGAAATGTTGGATGTAAAGAATAATGATGACAGGATAATTGCAAGTATTTTAACAAATACTAATTTAAATAAACCGGTGCTGGTAACCTCAGATTTGGGATTTAAGTTAAAGGCAGAAGATAGAAATATTAAATGTATTACTATGCCTGATGAGTACAGGATAGAATTAATAAAGGACAATAAAGATAAAGAGATTGAAAAATTAAGAAAAGAAATCGAGTATTTTAAAAATAGGATACCCAGACTCAAAATAGGTTTTTCAAATGTAAATAAAGATTGTATTGATCATACTGATAAGGATATCAATGCAATAAATATATTGTCAGAGGAAGATATTACCAAAATAATTGAGAGTGAAAAAGCTTCTTTGGAATATAAAAGGGATGAATGGATTAATAATTTATATGAGAAAAATCATTTTGGCCTAGATATATTGAGGTATTCAGAAGAAGAGATTCGAAGATATAATAAAGATCTAGAACAATATTGTTTAAAACTTCATAAATACTACAAAGATGAAAACATTTATCAAAGCATTCAATCAAGAACAATTGAATTGGGATTTGTATTGGTAAATGAAGGCACTCAGCCGGCAGAGGATATTGAAATATTTTTATATTTTACAGATAGTTTTAAATTATTTAAAAATAGTGAATTCCTAAAAAAACCCTTAAAACCCGAAAAGCCAATCCAACCACGGAACCAGCTAGATATGATTCAATCAAGAATCAAAGATGTATGGAATGGCCCTAATTCACAGATAAGCATTGATATGAAAGAATTGAGGAGTTCTATTGATAATGTTGATATAGGAGAACCGATAGACCCTATTATTAAAAAAACAACAGAGGGATATGAAGTTAAGTATAAGATAAAAAAACTGAAACACGGACTATCCATAGAATTAAATCCCGTATACATTCTATTTAAAACAATAGATGGTATCAAATCTTTTAATATGAAATATAGTATTTTAAGTGATAATATTCCTGATTCTATAAGAGGTTTTCTGCATGTAAAACTAACAAAAAATGTATCTAAAGAATAAATTAATAAGGTGATTACCACTTTATTTATATTGGTTATCCAATACGAATAAAACAATTAAATCATTAAAAAAGTAAATTCAAAAGGCATAAAAGGTAACATCAAATCATGGCTTACTTAATGCATATTGGCTTTGATATAAGCGCTAAATTTTGGAAAAATATTTTTTACTTCGAATATAAGGGTATACGATATAAACTTATTCAAATAAATAATAAAAAATATTGCGATGTTCTTTTAACTGTAACACCTGATATAAACGACCAAAAAACAATTGATAATGCTTATAAAGTTGCATCAGAATATGTAAGTGCATTAAGTTGGGAGCTAAATACATTTGCCAAGGTAAAATATCTAGGTGGATGGGGGCGCAATTCGCCATTTAAATTGAGAAGTGCAAAATGTAGTACTTTTGAATTTCACGAAATACCTTTTAGGGGATATATGGGTAAATGTGATATTACAAGATTACCTGAAGTTGAAAATAAACAACAAAGAGATGCTCTTATTTTGTTTAGAGAGGCAAGAAGCGCAAATAATGATTATTTAGCATTTATATTTTTTTGGCAAATATTAGGAATTAAATATAAAGATCCTATTGGGTGGATTGATAAAGTACACCGAAAATATAGGAACAAAATATACATTCCTAACGAAGAAATACAAAGACTT